>ERZ825384.3989-NODE-3989-length-12325-cov-2.064874_pt1 | contig 12325 bp, 7 predicted proteins | sample MGYA00519931_ERZ825384 | MGnify/ENA primary metagenome ERZ825384 (study PRJEB31778, sample SAMEA3449200) | human gut metagenome | biome: human gut; feature: human-associated habitat; material: faeces | place: United Kingdom | collected 2010/2012 ...
GTCACTAAGAGTGTACGAATCACTTGGTTTGATTCAAACGATGCTTACCTGACTCAAGGAAACAGCCTGAGTGGATTAATAGCCGGAACACGCTTGAAATATAAGATAGAACTCAATCAAGAGCTCGGGATGCAGTACATATTTCCTGTTCCTCAATCATATATCACACAAGAAAACAAAGAACAGCCTGTCTACAATCTGCAACCAATTGACACATTAACCGTATCAGGAACGGTAAAAGACACAGATAGTAATCTTCTGCCTAATGCCGTGATTTCCATATCACAGCAATTAAATGGTAAATACTCTAAGGCATTTACTACTCAAACAGGTACAGATGGTACTTTCAAATTAAATGTATACAATGATTACAGCACCATTACAATTGCCGCAGCCAATTACATCAGTCAGAAATTTACAAAAGAGAATTTTAATGAGGAAAACAATCTTGGAGAAATCAAACTGAAGTCTATTTCCGGCACCACCATCAGTACGAACTTCACTTATACAAATGCTACCATTGAAGGTGGAACACCCGAGATACAGAATAGCTATTCCGACTACGAGAATATTGCCTATGCGATATACAACATTACCAAAGACAAGGCTATCACGGAATTTTCAGTTCAATATCCTAATATTGTTTTATTGGAAGAAGTGAATAAAGGCGATCAGCTTCGCATTACGGCTTCAAGCAAGAACAATGCATTCATGCCTGTAGAAGATTTGGTCACAGTTGATGAAAAGAACCGCATAGAAACTCACTTTGCAATAGTAGCATTAGGTGGAATCAATGCATCTTACAAATCATCTGCTGACAACTCTACAATAGTAGGCATCCTTTATGGAAATAATGGCGAACTCATAAAAAAGTATTCCTACACCGACTCTTCACTCTCCATCAATAATCTTACAGACGGTAGCTATACTCTAATTTCAATGAGCAAGAGTACCTTCTTCAATTCCATTCTGAAGCTCTCTCAATTAGCAAGTTCCGGTTTAACAGAAGGTACCGATTACAGAATAAATGAGGTTAGAGTAAGAAGTGGAATCATCTCTGAGGTTATTAATGACGATATTCCAACACTGGATGAGAGTAAACTCTATTACACAGGAAATAATACTCTATTCACCGCAAACAAATCTTCTATCGCAGTTGGTAACTATCTGACCTTAAAAGCTAAAATAGATTTTAAGAACGAATTTGCCAATTCTGTGAAAGATGTAAAGATAATAGTAGACCTACCTGATGCCTGTTCTTTCGTAGAGAACTCATTAATGGCGGGGAATCAAATATCCAACTATTCATTAGACGGTAATCGACTGACGGTCCCATTGGAAAACCATAATGATCAAATCCGGTTCTGTATTGTTCCTACAATGGGTGGTTCATATAGTCCAAATGCATTTGTCGAGTTTAATATTGAAGGAACAACTATACTTCAACCCATAGGAGCAGCCAACTATGAAACGGAGAATATGAGTTTGATCGTACCTGAAACGACAGCGCAGAAAACCATAAATATACGTGGCAATGCTCCATTTAACTCTCGGATTAGGATATATGACAACGAAATTCTAATAGGCGAAACTCACAGTTTGGCTAATGGTTCATGGAGTTTAAAATGCGACCTATACCAAACATACGATTACTCATTCCATAATGTTTATGCTGAAATTCTCACAACCAACAATGTAACCCTAATGACAGAAACCCGAAAGATAACTTACAATAAAAATGGTATTGATGTTTCAAAAGTTACAATGTTGTATAGAGATCAGCAGATAACTTTAGATTTTTTAAATCCTTCCACCCAAAGCGCATATTATTCGTACGTACCCGGTACATCTTCCTTCTCCTTTATAGTAGACTTTACAGATAACACGAAAGTGACAAATGTAAATCTGGATATATTGACATCATCCAATTCCATTGTAACAGTACCTGGAATATATAATCCATCAAAGAACAACTGGATTGCTACGCACGATTTCCCCGATTCGTATAGTATTCCTATCAATGTACAGGTTCAATTCGATAAAACAAAGAAAGATTCCATTGACAATTCCTTATTATTTGAAGACGAGTTAAATGAACTGGACAAATGGCACGATGCTATATCTCAAAAGACAGATGAGCTTATTGACTTTAAGTTGTTAGAAGATGAGGATGACTATGCGACATACATGTACTCTTCCAAAAAGTCACAAGAGTCTTTTATCTATTCCATCCGGATTTTAGATTATGCTGTCAATAAAAGCCGGATAGAAACAGAAGATTTTGATTCGTTTACTCTTGATAAGGGAATCTACTATGCCCAGAACAAAGAGGCAGGTAATGTATTTGTTACGACCATCATTGATACAGAAGAAGAAATAGCTTTAGAACTCTCCATCACCACTAATGTAACAAACACGAGGACTACTGCTAACAAACGCTTATTACTAAGTAAACTAAGAGCGCTTAAAAATTTCTTCAAAACAGAAATTATGAGTGCCAAAGGCCTCGGACATTTATTTACCGTTTTAGATATTGCCAAATATGTAGACGCCACTCACTTTAACAGTTGGTGTGATTTACTTGATCAATATATTGAGAAAGATTTGCAAGAGAGAGAAAGGATAACAAAACTTCTTACAGCTAAATGTAAAGATGGTACAAACAGGTTGTCCAAAGAACAAATAGAGAAGTATAACAAAAGACTCTCAAGTATCGAAGAAGTTGCAGATAATTTTCATGACGTATATTTTGATTTTTTAGAACTCTATAAAACCAAACTATGGAACTCACTTTATTATGATATATTGACTCTCGGTGCAGGAAAAGTATTCAAAGAACTTGCTTATGTAGGTAAAATTGCAAAGAATTCAAAAAATGCCAACTACTTCAAATATCATCTACCAATCAAAAATTCGAACAAGAAAAAAAGAGAGATGCTCGCTGATAGATTGGAGATCGGTTTCGAAAGTATCTTCGGACAGATTTTATCACCTGACTTCATCCAATTTGGAGATGTATCAAAAGATTTAGGGAAATGGGCACCGGAGTCTCAATACAATATAACATTATTATATCTGGCCTTGGGTATGGACATCAACAAAGATTATAAGATTTGCGAAAAAGAACCTGAAAAGCCCAATGAGAAAGTACCAAATAATTATCCAAATCCGAATATTACTCCTGCCATCGACCCCTCCGGCTACGTGTACGAAGCCGTTCCATCCAACCGCCTGCAAGGCGTAACTGCCACCTGCTACTACAAAGAAATGGTAGAAGACATGTACGGTGAGCTGCATGAGAATATCGTACTTTGGAATGCAGCCGAATATGCACAGGAGAATCCACTCTTCACCGACGAGCAGGGAATGTATGCCTGGGACGTTCCTCAAGGTTTATGGCAAGTTAAATTCGAGAAAGAAGGATATCAGACGACCTACAGCGACTGGCTTCCCGTACCTCCCCCACAACTGGATGTCAACATTGGCATGACTCAAAGTGCACAACCCACCGTTGTAGCCGTACGTGGATTCGAAACAGGAATTGAAATCGAATTCAGCAAGTATATGCAACCTGAAACAATGACCACCGAGCAAATTATGGTAACTCGCAACGGGACCATTGTAACCGGAGAAGTTTTCTTGCAAAATGAAGAAATAAATCCATATAACAATAATGAGAAATTTGCCTCTAAAGTACGGTTCACTCCTACAGAGCCGCTTGCAACAACAGATAAGGTTGTGCTCACAGTGAGCAGACGAGTAAAAAGTTATGCAGGTATTAATATGGAGAGTGATTTCAGCCAGGAAATAGATATTGAAAAAGAGGCCAAGTCCATCATTGTTGAACCTGTTATCGAAGTGGCATACAACCGGACAGTAGACATTACGGTTGCCGTTGAGCCCAAAGAAGCTGCCGTAAATAAGAAAATTACAGCACTCTCCTCGGCGCCGATTATTGCAACCGTTGCGCCGGAAGCTACATTAGATGAGAATGGAGAAGCCACCTTCACTATTGGAGGTGAACTGCTGGGAAGCACTACCATACACTTCATGGTAGACGGTATGGAGTTAAAAGCTGATGTAAAAGTAAATGTTCTCACAACTGTAACCGGAGAAGTAGCTTTCAATTATTACTTAAATGCAGGATGGAACTGGCTTTCTGTCAATGTACAAGATCAGCACTTGAATGACTTACCCGCTTTGCTTGAACCCATCAAAGCATCAGTACTTACTTTGAAAGGTGCAAATGGTGACTTAGTAAATGACAACGAAAACGGATGGCAAGGTTCACTCAACATTCTGAGTCCGACAGCATCTTTCAAAATAAAAATGAAGAAAGATGCAACTCTCGAGCTCAAAGGCAAACCTGTTACCTCCGAAAACAGTACCGTTACACTTAACCAAGGTTGGAACTGGATAGGGTACATACCCACTGTTACTTTGTCTCTGGAAGAAAGTCTGAAAAACCTGCAAGCGGAAGCAAACGATGTAATTAAAGGTTTGGATAACTTTGCTATATACAACGGAACCGAATGGATAGGAAGTCTCACCCATCTGATTCCGGGAGAAGGCTACATGTATTATTCCAAATCTGTAAAATCCTTCAATTATTCTGCAAGTGATACAGACTCCGATGCACCGTACATTACTCCGCAATGGGCTTATGATGCCAATTTATCCGAAGATAATATGCCCATCATAGCAGAACTCTACGATGGAGAACAAAAAGCCGAATCCGGAAAATACCTGATAGGTGCATTTATAAATGGCGAATGCAGAGGTATGGCTGTGGAGAAAAACGGTTGCCTGTTCATTACGGTTCATGGTGAACAAAATGATGAGCAAATAACATTACGCGCTTTTGATACTGCCGATCAATTGGAATACAATATCAAAGAAAAGATAGACTGGACTAACACATTGCAGGGAAGCCTAACTACCCCTGTCAGTCTACATATTGGCGAAGCAACCGGAATCACTCCTGTTTTCGAAGGTGTATTGATATATCCAAGTCCTGTACGCGACCGGCTATTCATCCGGGAAACTATTGACAATATTGACGAGATCCGTATTTCTGACACCCAGGGACAAGCTCTAATCTGGAATAATCAGGTACGTCCTAATGAAGGCATTGATGTTTCTGCTCTAAACAAAGGTATTTACGTAATTACAATCAAAACAAGTAACGACGTAATCCAACAGAAATTCATGAAAATAGATTAGGTAATCAGTAATACCTTTGGAGTATAATTAAAAGAGGTGTACCAAAAGCTCTCTATGGTACACCTCTTTTATATTAAATTATCTTCATCAAGCTTCCGCAACCGCCAAGGTCAATACACTGATACGTATCCCTCCTATCTCACGAAATACATCAGCACAGGCAGTAGTTGTAGCTCCTGTAGTCAAAACATCATCCACAATCAGAATATGCTTCCCTACTAATCGTTCCGGATGGCGGAGTTTAAAAATGCCTTCCACATTCTCCCATCTCTCATAAATCGATTTACGGGTCTGTGTATTGGTATGTTTCTCGCGGATCACGGAAGAAGTATCTACAGGTATCCCTGTCACTTGAAACACGCCACGGGCAATCCACTCACTTTGATTATATCCACGAGCTCTCTGTTTACGGGGATGCAAAGGTACGGGAATGACAACATCTACATCTTCAAAAAAGCCGGTCGGCAGTAATTCCGCCGCCATGCAACGTCCCATCACCGCTCCCAGTTCTTTCCTTCCACCATACTTCAATTGATGTAGGATCCTGCGGAAATCACTTCCTTTCCGATAAAAGAAATAAGAGGTGGCACGTTCCAGAGGAAACTTTCCCCAAAACATACGCTCTACAGGATTATCCTTCATTTTATGGTAATTCGTACGCGGCATATCTATATTGCAACGAGTACAAATAGTATCCTCACCCTCTATAAGTGATGCTCCGCAAACTGCGCAGCAGCGTGGAAAAAAAAGATGGAACAAAGGACCGAACCAATATTTCACAGTATTTTTCATCAGGCTATTTCTTTATGTCACATCCCCAACGGAGGGACTTCTTGTATCAGTTGTTGCAATATAGGATGCAGATATCCATTCGTAGCAATAATATGATGCCCTTCTATAAAATTCTCATTCCCATAAAAGTCAGTCACCCGGCCGCCGGCTTCCAGCACCAGCAATGCGGCAGCCGAATAATCCCATTTGCCGATGAAAGCTTCCGCCCAGGCATCAAAACGTCCGGCGGCTACATAGCATATTGCCAAAGCTGCAGAACCAGTCATACGGATACCACCAACCTTACCATACAAATTATGTATCAGATGTTCTCCCGTACGGGCATATTGACATGAGTTATAAGGCAATTCAACTACCAGAAAAGCATCTTCCATCTGCTGCACATTGGAAACCTGTATCCGCTGGCCATCCACATACGCACCTCCACCTTTCCAGCCATAGAAACACTCATCCCTACAGGGATCATACACTACTCCAATCAAGAGTTCCTCTTTAGACCGAAGAGCTATACATACACAATAAGGCGCGTTGTCATGGATATAATTTGTAGTCCCGTCCAACGGATCCACTACCCAACAATAAGGTTCATCCTGATACACTGCCAAACCTTCTTCCGTAATAAAACCGGCTTCCGGCAACAAAACGGAAAGTTCAGCAACAATCTGTTTTTCCGACTCTTTATCTACATAAGACACATAGTCATGCGCATGTTTCTTCTCCACGCTTTCACTGCGGAAAGTTTTTCTCTCTTCTTTCAAGAAACTTCCTGCATCCATAGCAATGCGGCAAACTTTTGCGGTAAGTGATGCTAAATCCATATTCGTATTCTTTTTCTTTGTTATTCTATTATTTCCCGGGCAATCCAGGCGCAGGCCTCAGCGTCGGCTAATGCATGGTGATGCTGCTCCAACTCATAACCAAAGTAGGCAGCTACCGTATGCAGCTGATAGTTGGGCAAACCTTTGATCCGTCTTCGTGCCGTACTCAAGGTACAATGAAATTCATAATCGGGATAATCTAGGCTGTAAGTTCTGAAAACGGCTTTCAGACAACTCTCATCAAAACCTTTATTATGGGCTATGAGCGGTAATCCTTCAATAAGTGGCGCTATCTCCTGCCATACGGTGGGAAATATCGGAGCTTTTGCCGTATCCGCCAATGTCAATCCATGCACTCGGGTATTCCAGTAGGTATAATATTCCGGTTCGGGACGGATCAGACTATAATAAGTATCTACAATCTCTCCTTCCCGTACAATTACTATGCCGACACTGCACACGCTGGTACGTTGCTCGTTGGCGGTCTCAAAGTCTATAGCGGCAAAGTTTTTCATTATCGGAAAAATTACTTATCCTCGTCTGCCTGCTGGTAAATCAGATTTCCTCTTTGACTGATTGTCCATTTACCATTTTCCTGACGAACATTCTTCGTATCATCGTCTTCTACATTCCACGCATAACCACCAACGGGCAAGGAGCGACGATCCAGTATTTCGTTTGGCTGATCATTAGAGAAAAACAATTCCACTTGCAGCGAATCGGGTGCAAAAACGATAAATGCCGTATTTGCCTTATCAGCAACAGACTCCATGCGCACACCTTGCTCCCAAAGGCGGATACAATCTTTCCGAACCTCACTCCAGGTATAACCTGCGGAAGCAATACAACCATGATCGTCTTTATCATTACCTACCAGGTTATCTTCACCCTTCTTATTTTTGGCATTACCACATCCCGCCAACAGGATACTTGCGCTCATAAAGAACAACAAACAGATTTTTCCAACTTTCATAAAGTCATTAATTAAAGTTTCGCAGGCCAAAAGTACAAATAAATATGAAGCGGTGAAGTATATAACTCAAATTTCATCGCAATACAGTACGTGTCGGGAGTACTGCATTTAAAAGTCATAAACCGGCAAGCATATATTACATAGATTCTAATGATAAACAAATCATTTCTATCTGATATTTAGGCAATATATTGATCCCAAAGATTCTGCATATCACTATAAACAGATTCATTAATATTGTAGAATTCTTGAAATTCATCAATAACAAGATTAAATGCCCTGCCCACAGACAATTCCATCAAATACTGAAACAATGACCGGAAAGTGCGAATTTCATTAGGGACAAAAGTCTCCAGGGACTGAGCGATGACAGGAATAAACTCAGCGCAAAGAGTCGCCTCATTCTTACGACCTACAAATAAATATACAGTAGGTGAGTCTTCTATAGATCGCATGATAAGGTTTGTCTTACCGATACGTCTCCTACCGGTCACTACCGTCAAGCGGGAGTGGTCATTAAATGACAGTTTATTTATACGCTGTAACTCAGCTAATTCATTCGTACGATCATAGAACCTCATAGTTATATAAATTTTGTACCCCCGTAACCGTTACAGAGATTACAAAGTTAATCAACTAAAAGCGGTAACACAAAACATTACAAGAAAATCCTCTTGGCTGCCTGAATACAGAGAGTTTATACACGCTTTTACTTGCACGCTTGCACTATCCGCCATAAGCAACTGATAAACAGCCAAAAATCAGTGGTGGCAGCAACTTTTATTTAAGTGCAAGCAATTTTGCTTGCACTACGCACGTCGTCCTGACACGATACTTCTGTCTGAAAGTTTAGCCATAATGAAGTAATTCAATGCAGCAAAACACAAGATGCCATCACGGAGACCCTTACCTTCTAGCATCTATATATGGGTGCCGTTGGATATATAGATGCGACGCGTCCGATATATAGATGCAACATGCACGATATATAGATGTAACACGTCCGATATATAGGCGCAACATGCCCATAGTTAACGAACAAGAACAATGACACTAATATCCCTATTTCACAAGCATAAAGATGTCATTATGCGAATTCCGCTAACACACGCTTGAATTAAAAAGACTCTTCCAGCACAATGAATCCTCATTTTCTTTGAAATAGACCATCTGTTTGCTTAAAACTAATGATGTAATTGGGCAAAACTAATAATGTAATGGAGTAAAACTAACGATGTAATTTACAAGATGGCTACACTATTCGGCGCAAAAGGTGTAGTCATCTTGCTAAAAGGGTGACATCATCCGGGAAAAAGGGTGTAGCCCCCCTCCAAAACCGATTTATTCTGTCTATTTGAATACGAAGCCAGATCATTCGGCATCTTCCTTTTTGCTGCAATTACATCAAAGATGAAGATTATTTGGAATAAAAGAGAACACAAGAAGAACATTGCGACTCCTTTTCTTTACAAACAATACTCATCGTGCACTTTCACCAAACGTTATCCTTGCGTTTTTTCTTCTTTCCCTCCGGTAGGGCTTGAAAGAAAACATTCTCGCACATTAGGATTATCACTTTGTCAATCTGTCAGATTGATAAAGTATGGCATCACTGAGTGATTTTTGGATGATTCAGCTCATACACCGGAAGTTTCAGCCGTAAAGCCGTCAAATGAGGCGATTCGGGAAAATCTGAAAGAACTGTAAGAAGAAAAGTAGATTTATAGAAAGACAAATCAAAGCGCAGATTTAGAGGGACAGTCGCCATACCCGGACATTACCGAATACGGTTTCATAGACAAACAGCATTATATCCATACTAAGTGGTCGATATAACAGATTATACAGAAAAAATACAGCAGACATTAACAGAAGTCCCACTATTTATAATAAAAAATTATCCAAAGGGAGTTCTTTATTAAGAAAATTTATCCTACATTTGTACCAAGTCTTGCTGCTTATAGAGATAGGTGACGCATAAGACTATAAAATGTGAGTTTACGAACGCAAGAAGCGAAAGTTATTGTTCCCCTCTAGAATCTGGAAAATTCAACCCCGGAGCAATAGCAACAGTTTCTTCACGTCTACGTTATATTATATAACATAGGCGTGAGGGCTGTTGTTCATCCGGGGCAAGGTATTCCAGAACCTTAGAGGGAGATGAACAGAAACAGTCCTCACGCTTTTTTATATAGTAACCTCCGCCGGAGAGGATAGACGGAAGAAACAGAAAAACACGCTATGACAAACAGGAAAGTCACAAAATGGTTGTCGATAAAATTACTTTTAGTGATAAGTTTGTTCTTCGCTGCAACTGCTACGGAAGCACAAAACAAAATCCAGGTGACTTCATTCAACCGGATGGAAACAGATGTCACCGCCCGGATCACCGCTCCTCAACGGGATCAGAACGGAGAAGTATGTGCACTAATCCGTATCGTTACAATCGAAAAAGACCTAATGTTCGAACCGGATGCACTCGGAATCGTTTCCCGTGAAAACAAGCCCGGAGAAATCTGGCTGTACATTCCTCGCGGAGCACGACGTATTTCCATTATGCACGATAAGTTCGGTGTACTCCGCAATTACTTCTATCCTGACATTATTGAGAAAGCCACTGTCTATGAAATGGAAATACAAATAGGAGACGGAGCGCAGCAAACACCCGCAAACACGAATACCCAACTAATTGTGATGCGTCCCGATCCGGCAACCGCCGATATTTATATCGATGATGAAAAAGTACCTACCGAAAACGGACTGTTCACCGCTACCATGAAAAAAGGCACCCATACCTACAGGGTGGAATCACCCATGTACGCCCCCGAAGCCGGTGTTATCGATCTGGGTAGCGAACAAAAGATCATGAGCGTAACACTGAAACCCCGTTTCGGATATCTGGAAATATTCTCCCTGCCCGAACAGGACGCCAAAGTTTTTATAAACAATGAGCTTGCTGGACAGACACCCTACAAGAGCGACCGAATGCCATTACAAGAGTACCGGATACGCATCGAAAAAGAATTTTTCTTCCCAATGGACAGTACTGTCACCATTTTCGCTGGCAAAACGAGCAGCCTTACCTTTAAAATGAAGTCCACCATCAAGCCTAAAGAGCCACGACGCACGCTGGTAATGGCGGAAGTCGGCTATCATCCTTCACAGATTTCTTTTGGCGCCATGGTCGGCATTGTCAGTAAGAACGGAGCGTATCTACGCTTCCGCAGCGACTTCGGTTCGGCATCCACCGAACTGGAATGCGATGATACAGGGGCATTGAGCAATGGCGCGGGTACACCTTATTATAAAGAAGGCGTCACTACCAAAGCACGCATGTCTATTACCGCAGGCTATTTACGTCAAATCATCAAACCGCTATATGCCTACATTGGCGCAGGATACGGCAACCGGATTCTGGCATGGGAAACGATAGACGGCGAACTGGTAAAGAACACCGACCACTCCGCCACAGGCGTAGCCGCCGAACTTGGCGCCATCGGACGACTGGGACAATTTGCGGTATCCGTGGGATTCCAAACCGTCAACTTCAAATACCACGAACTCAGCGCAGGCATTGGCTTCTTTTTCTAATTCTTAATTCTAATATCCATTTAAACGATGAAAAGATTACAATATATCATTTGGTGCAGCCTGCTGCTATTCGTGGCAAGCTGTGAAAAAGACACTGAACCTACAAGTTTCGCCCCCGCCGTGACGACCGGAAGTGCAGAAGACTTGGACAAACCTGGCATAGATATAACCCTTTCAGGAGAAGTGATAGCCAACCCTAAAAGTACAACCCAAAATGAAGTAGGATTCCTAATCGCTACTTCTGAGGAAATCATTACTTCCGGTAGCGAAAAGGTCATTAAAAAAGCTTCCTCCTCGAATACAGGCAACAAATACCTCTGCGATTTAAAAGAGATGTCACCGGGAACCTATTATTTCTGCATTTACGCCTCCAGCGGATATAACGGGGAGAAATTATATCATTCAGCATCACAGAAAAAACGCCACGTTTAAGCATGGGCAGTATCACAGACAAAGACCTGACCGCCACCAGCGTGAAAGTATCTGCAACCATCACCGACAAACGAGGGTTCGACATCCTCGGACGGGGATTTTGCTGGAGTGCGGAAACCACCGAACCTTCCGTAAACGGAAACAAAGTAGAAATAAAAAAAACAACGGATGCTTTCGACGCTCTTATAGAAGAATTGGAACCGGAAAAGAAATATTATATTCGCGCGTATGCTCTCAATGAAAAAGGAATCGGCTACAGCAACACCATAGAGTGTACTACCCCTGTCAAGCAAACCGTCTCTCTTTCAGTACCGGATTATAGTGACTTGGATGTATCATCCGTACATATTAAATCTATCATCACGGCAGCTGCCGATTTCAATATAATCGAAAAAGGGGCTTGTTACAGCAAAACGGTTACTTCACCGACAATTAATGACGCATCGGCAAAAGATGAATCAGAAGGTAACGCCGTAGATTTCACAGTAACAGGACT
>ERZ825384.4008-NODE-4008-length-12257-cov-4.338633_pt1 | contig 12257 bp, 10 predicted proteins | sample MGYA00519931_ERZ825384 | MGnify/ENA primary metagenome ERZ825384 (study PRJEB31778, sample SAMEA3449200) | human gut metagenome | biome: human gut; feature: human-associated habitat; material: faeces | place: United Kingdom | collected 2010/2012 ...
GGTCAGCTTCTGCTCATCCTTACTGATGCTTCCCCACCAGCCGGCAAGTGTCTCATTGTCGTGAGTTCCTGTGTAAGCAACACTGTTCACCGGATAATTGTGCGGTAGATAGTCGTTCGCAGATCCGGAATCTCTCGAATCAAATGCAAATTCCAGCACCTTCATGCCTGGGAATCCGCTGTCTCTTACCAGATCACGTACGCTGTCCGTAACATATCCAAGGTCTTCTGCGATAACTGGTTTTTCACCCAGTGCTTCTCGTACTTTCCAGAACAGATCCATGCCAGGCCCCTTTTCCCAGTGTCCGTCTACTGCCGTCTCTGCCCCGTATGGAATAGAGAAATACTCATCGAATCCACGGAAATGATCGATTCTTACCACATCATACAGGCGGAATACATAAGCCAGACGAGATATCCACCACTGATAGCCGGTTTCCTTATGATATCCCCAGCGGTACAGTGGATTTCCCCATAACTGTCCGGTTGCAGAGAATCCGTCCGGCGGGCATCCGGCTACGGCAACCGGTACATTTTCCTCATCCAGCTGGAATAATTCCGGATGTGCCCAGGTATCTGCGCTGTCCATTGCCACATAGATTGGGATATCGCCGATGATCTGAATTCCTTTTTTATTGGCATATGCTTTCAACTGCATCCACTGTTCATAGAACTTGAATTGCATATACTGCTGGAATTCAATATCAAAATACAACTCTTCACGGTAATAATCCATGGCAGGTCCCCAGCGCAGCTTGATATCATCTGCCCACAACTTCCATTCCACACCGTCAAATCTGTCTTTAACTGCCATAAATAATGCATAATCTGACAGCCACCAGCTGTTCTCTTCTACGAACTTCTGATATTCTGCATTCTCATGTACCTTACTTCTTTCGTAAGCTTTTCGAAGAAGCGGGTAACGCCCTTCGTAAATCTTTTTATAATCAATACTCCCTTTTGCTTTTCCCCAGTCTACGGCCTCACATTCCGCCTTTGTCAGAACACCTTCTTCCACCAGTGCCTCCAGACTGATGAAATATGGGTTTCCCGCGAATGTAGAAAATGACTGATACGGGGAATCCCCGTAACTTGTAGGACCAAGTGGCAGGATCTGCCAGTAACTCTGACCTGCTTTCTTCAGCCAGTCTACAAATTCATATGCACTTTTTGAGAAACAGCCGATTCCATATTCAGATGGAAGGCTGCTGATCGGCATGAGTATGCCTGCTGCTCTTTCGCTCATCTTTCTTTCCCTCTTCTTTTTTCTATTTATTTTGATTTCCTTTTTGCTTTATATTTTTGCAGATGTCTTATTATAAAATGATCCATTATACCGTTATCATAACTCCATAATGATCCGATACAACCGGTGCATTCTTTCCGTTACAGATAACATTTGATGAGCGGACATCTGCCGGAATAATTGCCACTCCGTCTCCTAATACCTTATCTGAAAACACCGGATCCGGTACTTCACTTAAAGGCACTGCCTTTCCGGTTAACGGCGCAAGAATTACTTCTGGAACCTTTTTACTCTCATTCTCGTTCACAATGAAACCTCCTCATGTTTTTCTCGTCTGCACTTCTTTTGCATTTGTTTTGCGCAACCGCTTGCATTAATTATATTCAGTTTTTGCATTGTTTTCAATTAGTATTTTACTTTTTGCTCTGATTTCTACTTTTTGTATAATTTTGCATTATTGTTTTTGTGCACTTTCCCTATGTTTTCTCATGCGTGCGCTTGCGCAATATTTCATGCAAATGCATTGCAATGTTGTTTTCTTTGCTGTAAAATAAAAATATATGAAAAATCTATGATATCGGAACGTATAAAGCAAGAATATCAGAACTACAAAACAAACGGAGGTTATCTTTATGGCAGTAACGATCAAGGACGTGGCTGCGCTGGCAGGAGTCTCTCCTTCCACCGTGTCCAGAACCTGTAAAAATAATCCATCCATCAGCGAAGAAACGAAAGAACGTGTCAGAAAGGCTATGGCAAAACTTGGGTATGAGCCGAATTTCCAGGCAAGCAATCTTGCCTCTCAGAATTCGCGTACCATTGGCATCATTCTCCCCGCTTCCGCAAAAGAAGTCTATGAGAACTCCTTCTATCTGGAAGCAATCCAGGGAATCAGCCATTATTGTAATGGCAGACAGTATATGACAACAATTGTAACCGGGCAGGATGAAGCAGAGATCCTTAACGCCGTTCGCTCTATGTCCAGAAGTGGCAAAGTAGACGGTTTCATCATACTGTATTCCAAGAAAGAAGATCCCGTCATCGATTACCTTTTTAACGAAGGTCTTTTATATATTCTGATTGGAAAAGCAACACAGTATACCAACCAGACTATCTATATTGATAATGATAACCTGCTTGCCGGAAGAGAAGCGGCTGAATATCTTTATCAGCTTGGACACCGCCGGATTGCCTACCTTGGTTCCGACAGTTCCCTGATGTTCTCTGCCGATCGCAAAGCCGGTTACCAGCTTGCGCTTGCAAGCCACCAGCTCCCGGTTCGTCCGGAATATTGCGTGGAAGTAAAGAATGTATCAGAGAATAACGAAGAAGCCATACGCGGGCTCCTTATGCAGAAAGACCGCCCGACAGCAATCCTGGTCAGCGACGATATCCTCGCCGTCTCTTTAGAAAGAGTCTGTCTGGAAAACCATCTTGCAATCCCGGAAGATCTGTCGATCATCTCCTTCAATAACTCTTTGTTCGCAAGACTGACCTCACCACAGTTAACATCAATCGACATCGGAGCAGGCCAACTCGGAAGTGAAGCCGCCTCCCAGATCATCAACCACATAGAAAATCCAAATCTCCTTGCAACCAAGATCATTGTTCCTCACCACCTGATCGAACGGGACAGCTGTTGTAAAATATAACCTGTAAGAGATTTTGTTATAACATCATAAAACACAAAAAGGAAATATATAATGTTATAAGGTTTTCTGCATAGCAAACGAAAACATTTACATTATATATTTCCTTTTCATTTTTCATTATAAAATCTTAGATAAAAATTCCTTAAGACGAGGATCTTTTGGATTCTCAAAAAATTCCTCCGGTTTTGCCTGTTCTTTTATCTGTCCCGCATCTATAAAGATAACTCTGGAACCAACTTCCTTGGCAAATCCCATCTCGTGTGTTACCACAACCATCGTCATGCCTTCTCTTGCAAGCTGTTTCATCAGCTCCAGAACTTCTCCTACCATCTCCGGATCGAGTGCCGATGTCGGCTCGTCAAACAGGATCACATCCGGATCCATTGCCAGCGAACGGACAATTGCAATTCTCTGCTTCTGACCGCCGGATAACTGCGATGGATACGAATCTGCCTTTTCGGCAAGTCCTACTCGTTCCAGAAGTTCCATTGCTCTTTTATCTGCCTCTTCCTTACTCTTTCCAAGAAGCTTGATCGGAGCAAGTGTGATATTTTCCTTGATCGTCTTATGTGGGAATAAATTAAAGTGCTGGAACACCATTCCCATCTTCTGACGGTGCTTGTTAATATCCACATGTTTGTCTGTAATATCCACACCTTCAAAATAGATATGTCCCTGGTCCGGAACCTCAAGAAGATTCAGAGAACGCAGGAATGTTGACTTACCGGAACCGGATGGTCCTACAATAACGACCACTTCTCCTCTGTGAATCTCCTCATCAATCCCATTCAGCGCATGGAAATCCCCGTATATTTTATGCAGACCTTCTACTTTGATCAGTACATCATCTTTCTTAGTGGTCACTGTTTCTCAACCTCCTCTCCAGTAAGCTGACAAGCTTGGTAAATATCATTACCATTGCCAGATAGATCAGTGCAACGGCGATCAACGGCATAAATGCATCATATGTACGGCTTCGAATGATATCCCCGCCTTTAGTCAGGTCCTGTAATGCGATATAACCGGATACAGAAGTTTCCTTTAACAGAGAGATAAATTCATTACAAAGTGTCGGGAGTACATTCTTAAATGCCTGTGGCATAACAATATACATCATCGTCTGTGCATAGTTAAATCCAAGGCTTCGCCCTGCTTCAAACTGTCCGTTATCGATAGACATAATACCAGAACGGAATATCTCGGCAACATATGCACCCGAGTTAATACCAAATGCTACGATCGCAACGACAACCTTACTGATATCAACACTTCCAAATATAATAAAGTAAATGATCATCAGCTGTACAACTACTGGTGTTCCACGGATCACCGTCAGATAAACTTTACAGATTGCATTCAGAATCTTCAATTTGCCGGTCTTATCATGTGTTGTACGGACAATTGCGATCAAGAATCCAAGTACTACACCAATCAATACTGCAAATACAGTAACCAGCAAAGTGATCTTCAGACCATCTGTAATATATCTCCAGCGGTTATCATCTATAAAATTCGAAATAAAACTACTTTTCAATTCCTGCATGTTCTCATCCTACTCTTCTGGATTATTTCTTAACGATGATCATCTGTTTTCCTGTGTAATAGGAATCAGAAAAATCTACCTGTTTCTCTCTTTCCTTTGTAACAGTCATACCAGCCGCACCAAAATCTGCTTTTCCGCTGTCAACTGCTGCAATAATTGAGTCAAATTCCATATCATTTACAGTAAGTTCCATACCGAGCTTATCTGCGATTGCCTGTGCAAAGTCTACATCAACACCAACAATCTTGTTATCTTCATAATATTCATATGGCTCAAATGCTGCATTTGTTGCCATCACAAGTTTACCATTAGAATGATCGACATCTGCCGGAGACTCATATCCTTTTTCTTCTGTTCCGTCGATATAATATCCAACGATCTTGTCAAATGTTCCGTCTTCTTTCAGTTCCTTGATTGCTGCGTTGAATTTGTCTTCCAGCTCTGTATTGCCCTTTTTAAAGCACATTGCATAATCTTCTTCTACATAAGGTGTCTCAAGAATCTTCAGTCCGTCATTTGCATCTACAAATGCTTTTGCAGGCTCGTTATCAATAACAACTGCATCGATCTTTCCTTTTACCAGTGCCTGTACTGCATCTGCACCTTTATTAAAACGCTCTACATGATCATCACCGAAATCATCAGAACAGTAGATATCGCCTGTTGTACCTGTCTGAACACCAATCTTTGCATCCTTAAGATCATCTGCACTTTCAATTTTCTTTTCTTCTTTTTTAGATCCGCATGCTGCCATAGAACATACACATGCACCAATCAGCATTACACTGATAAGTTTCTTTAATTTCATAATCTTTTCCTCCATTCTTTTAACACACTGTATAAAAATACATATATACTTAATATATTATCATGTTTTAATCAAAAAACAAGTGGATAATTCCACATATTCGCAAAACATCCACCCATTTTCTTTATACATTTCTATGCAATTACAGTCTGAATAATAGTCCATACAATGATCAGACCGCCCAAAACGATACGATAATATCCAAATACTTTAAAATCATGCTGTTTGATATATCCCATAAGGAACTTGATCGCAATAACCGATAATCCAAAAGACACGATACATCCAAGCATCAGAAGACCAAATTCTGCGCCTGTAAAATGGAAACCGAATTTGATCAGTTTCAAAAGACTGGCACCAAACATTGCCGGAATTGCCAGGAAAAATGTAAATTCTGCAGCCACTTCTCTTGATACTCCGATCAGCAGTGCTCCGACAATCGTAGCTCCTGATCTTGATGTTCCCGGTATCAGCGCAAGCATCTGGAAGAAACCGATCCATAATAACATCTGTACACTTAACTGGGAGATCCTTGTCACAGAAGGTTTTTTGCCTGCATTATGATTTTCTACAACGATAAATAAGATACCATATACGATCAGCATCACTGCTACCGGAATCGGTTTATAGAAGATCTCATCCAGAATATCATTGAACAGAACTCCTACGATTCCTGCAGGTACCGATGCGATCAGTACCTTGATCCACATCTGCCAGGTCAGCATCTTCTGCTTGTGGCTCTTTCTTGGTGAAAACGGGTTCAACTTATGAAAATACAGTACTACAACTGCCATGATCGCACCTAACTGGATAACCACATCAAACATCTCCATAAATGCATCACTCATACTTGGTTTCAGCACATTTCCAACCAGAATCAGATGTCCGGTACTGCTGACAGGAAGCCACTCTGTGATTCCCTCTACAATTCCTAAAATTATAACCTTGATAATATCTAACATGTTGCGCTCCTTTCCTTAATCCAGCACATATTTTTCTATAAATTTCGCAATGCCCTCTTCGTCATTGGATAATGCCACATAATCTGCTGCTTCTTTTACAGAAGGAATGGCATTTTCCATTGCCACACCCGTTCCTACTTCTTTCAGCATCTTCAGATCATTGTTGCCATCTCCGAACGCCATGATTTCTTCTCTTGGAATTCCAAGAAGCTTTCCAAGTTCGATCATTGCTTTTCCCTTGTTCACTCCTGCTGCATTAATCTCCAGATTCATCGGAAGCGCTCCCGTGATCTCAATTCCCGGAACATCTTCGATCTCTTTTCTGGCCGCATCACGATCTTCCACAGAAGTAAATAACGCCTGGATCTTATCTACAGGAAGTTTCGTCTCATCAAATTTGACTCTCACATCATCCACTGCCACACGTGTAGACATAATATAATTCGCCATTACCGGAACACTCAGATATTTACCAATATGTTCCAGTGCTTCCCGCGAGGCATAGCCTACGCCATCAAAATAAATCTCCCGAAATGTATCATAATGTTCGAATACGTCCAGCATTACTTCTGCAATATCATGTGGAAGCAGTTCCTCTACAATTGCTTCATTCTTCTCAAGATCTATAACTCTTCCGCCGTTCGCAGTAACCGCATAACGTATGCCCGGGAATTCCAGCAGTTCCTTTGGCACTCCCGTAATAGGTCTTCCCGTCGCCGGCATCACAATAATTCCCTGTTCAATCGCTCTTTTCAACACATCTTTCGTATATTGTGTCAACTCTTTGTCAGATTTTAAAAGTGTTCCATCCAGATCCATTCCAATCATTCTGGTTTTAATTTTCATATGTAATTAATTCCTTTCCTTCTCTTAAAAACATAAGAAGTTTCTTACTGATCTTATTCTCTCCCTGTTCATATGCCTTTTCTCCGTGATCGATCATTTTTTCAACGATATCTTTATTTCCGGCCGGAGCAAACAACACCGTATCTTTTCTCGGAATCATGATGATCAGATCATCCTTCAACTTGTCTGCGCAGACCTGCCAGATATGCTTAAAGCACACGGAACTTGCCTCATGATGTCCGTCTGCTACGATCCCATATCCCCCATACCAGGTATTCGCAATTACAAATTCTACATCTCTGTTCAGATTTTCACAAGCTTTATGATACAGTTTTATGATATCACATTCAGGCGGAAGCATGTTATCCTTTAAGATCTCATATATATCTTCCCCTCTTTTAATTGCAAACACTACGTTCAGATCCCCAAGGAACCCTATTACAGGTGCATCTTCTTCCGAAAAATGCTTTCCATTCAAAGCCTGGGAATCCGTAAGCTCTGCTTTTATCCACGGATAGATCTGCTCACTGATATTTTCTAATCTATAATTTTCTTCTTCGTATTTTTTCATATTATATATATTCCTCTCTTATTCAGACATTCTACCTATTTATTTTATACATAATTCTTTCCTCTGTAAACCTTTTCCGAATTAGTTTACATAAAGTTTAATATATCTTTAACCTGTCAAACGAAACCTAAAATTTGCTTTATAATGAATTTTGTTGTATAATAGATAAGCATTCGCGAAAAGGGAAAGGATATGTTTATGATAAGTATGAAAAAGAAACGAGCATTACGATCGGCTTTGGCAATTACCATCTGTACCGTAACAATTGCTTCTGTTAGCACTCCGGTATATTCAGCACCTTCGACAGATGAATTGGAAAATACCACCTCTGATCTCAAAGGTGAGTTAAACGATTTAAACAGCCAGTTATCTTCTTTAAGTAAAGAGCTGGACACTGCTTCCAGTCAGGTAGAAGATCTGGCTGCCAAAGTAGAAAAATCAAAACTGGATCTAGCTTCTGCCCAGCTTGACGAGGAAGCTCAGTATGATTCCATGAAAGATCGTATCAAATTCATGTATGAAGGCGGCGGAGCATCTCTGGTTCAGATTCTGCTCACTTCCGAAAATATGGGAGATTTTCTGAATAAAGCTGAATATGTTGCAACTATCAGTAAGTATGACCGCTCTATGCTGGAAGAATTACAGCAGGTTCGTGCTAATGTAGAAAAGAAACAGAAAGATCTGGAAGAACAGCAAAGCAAACTTTCCGGACTTCAGGAAACATTGACAAGCAAACGTGATGAACTGAATTCAAAGATTTCATCCACTTCCGGAGAACTGGCAAATTATCAGGCACAGTTGGATCGTGCCAAAGCTGCCGAGGAAGCATTAAAGCTTGCACAGAATGATAAAATATCTGGCTCTGTAAACTCAGAAGCCTCAAAACCAAGTAACTCAACCAATACTACGAATAACGCGAATAAAACAAATTCAACAACAAACGGTTCGACTAATCAAAATAAAAATAACACCACTAATAATACCGGCAACAATACTACCAACACAGGCAACAACACCAATGTATCTACAACGGATGTCGCATTATTAGCGGCAATCCTTCAATGTGAAGCAGGTAGTTATGATGGAATGCTTGCTGTTGCAACTGTTATCATGAACCGCGTAGCAAGCCCGGCTTATCCGAATACTCTGCGTGCTGTTATATACCAGTCAGGACAATTCGCTCCAACCTGGAACGGTTCATTGAATAAAGTACTGAGTAAAGGTGCTTCATCCACTGCTTATTCTGTAGCTCGGGCTGCACTTGGTGGTGCAAGACATTCTGCAGTTATCAATTGTCTGCAGTTCAGATCCGCCTCAACCGGTGTATCCGGAATCAACATTGGTGGAAATGTATTTTTCTAATTTTATTTAGTAGCTGACATTGTCTCCTGCATACTATGGTATAAAAAATAAGCCTCATTTTGAGGCTTATTTTTTATACCATAGTACACGGTAGAAATTAGCGGCAACACCTTTCCTGTATTAATATCATCTATTCATACTCCATAACATCGATCCATTTCATCAAGAAGTCTTTTTCCAGACGGATATCTTTCCCAAGCTCTGCAGCAGCTACGATTGGCAGCCATTGTTCTACATACTGTCTTGCTGTGTCACTCTTCTTGCAGAATAACTTAAGATAAAGATCTGCACTTTCCTGATCATGTAATGCAAATAACAGATATGTCATTGCAGCATCTGCACTTGCATTTCCCTGTGAAGCATGTGCCCAGTCGATCACTGTCATCTTTCCGTTCTTTTCAACAATCACATTACTCGGGTTAAAATCACCGTGACACAATTTCGTATGCTTCGGCATTCCTTCCAATCTGGTCAAAAGCTCATAACGTTCTGTTGCATCCAAATCTTTCAGACTTCTTATCTCATCTGCCAGTTTGTCTTTTAATTTCGGTAATGTTGTGGCCGTTTTGCTCTGTACTTTAAGCTGAAGATCTACAAAATCTGACATGTATTTTTCAAGATTGGCACGGTCAACTTTCATCATCTCTTCCAAAGTTTTTCCTTCTCTGTTCTCAATGAGCAGTGCCCATTCTCCATTAATCTGAGTTACCTCTTTTAATTTTGGAATATCCAATCCTGTTTCTTCAACTTTCACTGTATTCAATGCTTCATTAAATACCGCTGACTTCGGATGATCTGTTGCAAATATTTTAACAATACCTTCCTCTGTCTTATAAACTGATTTATAAGGTCTCTCTACGATTAAATTTTTCTTCTCGAGCTTCATACAGATTCCTCCTTTTTATTGAATCTTTGGCCCCTTCCTTCTTGTTATCTGTATTATATACCTTATTATCAGATTTTTAAATAGTTTTTTGATATTTTTTTCACTATTTTTTATCGTATATATTTATTGTTATTTTTTTAACATTATTATCCGTCTATTCTCCCAAGTAACAGATCCGATTCTGAAAATCATTCTACTCGAAACATCCCTTTACATTTTCCATCTTTCTTTGCATAAGAAAAAGTGCAACGTTGAACGCTGCACTTTTTCTATGCTAAATACATTATCCGATTTGCAAACAAAAACTCTTGGATATTATATTTTTGCCTGTTTTATTTTCCATAATAGCATTTCAGGTAGATTTCTTTCATCTCACTCATAAGTGGATATCTTGGGTTAGCTCCTGTACACTGGTCGTTGAATGCCTGCTCTGTCATATCATCCAATGTATCCAGGAAGTATTTCTCATCTACACCGTAATCTTTGATTGTCTTCTTAATGCCAATCTTCTCTTTGAGTTCTTCCAGTTTAGCGATGAAGTTCTCAAATACTTCTTCATCTGTCTTACCTTTGCATCCTGCAAAACGTCCTAATTCTGCGTATCTTGCAAGTGCATGTGGATACTGATACTGAGAGAATGTTCCCATTCTTGTAGGTACTTCTGCAGCATTGTAACGCATTACATCTGTCAGGATTACAGCGTTAGCAATACCGTGTGGCAGGTGATGGAATGCACCAAGTTTGTGAGCCATAGAGTGGTTCAGTCCAAGGAATGCATTTGCGAATGCCATACCAGCCATGCATGAAGCGTTAGCCATCTTCTCTCTTGCGATTGGATCATTAGCACCATTCTCATATGCAGATGGTAAGTAATCAAATACTGCTTTTACTGCCTTCATAGCAAGACCATCTGTAAAGTCTGTAGCCATGATAGATACATATGCTTCGATTGCATGTGTCATTACGTCGATACCAGATGCACTTGTCAGTCCCTTAGGTGCTGTCATTGCATTGTCAACGTCTACGATAGCCATGTTTGGCATTAATTCGTAGTCTGTGATAGGCCATTTTACTCCTGTATCAGCATCTGTGATGATTGCGAATGGAGTTACTTCTGAACCTGTTCCTGAAGATGTTGGGATAGCTATAAAGTAAGCTTTCTCTCCCATCTTAGGGAATGTGTATACTCTCTTACGGATATCCATGAAGTCCATAGCCATATCTTCGAATTTTGCTTCCGGATGCTCATACATTAACCACATAATCTTTCCGGCATCCATTGCGGATCCACCACCAAGAGCGATGATCGTATCTGGCTCAAATGCTCTGATCTGTTCTACACCTCTTCTAGCGCACTGCAGAGTTGGGTCTGGAGCAACTTCAAAGAAGCATGTATGCTGGATTCCCATCTGATCTAATTTATCTTCGATCGGTTTTACATAACCATTCTTGTACAGGAAACTGTCTGTTACGATGAACGCTTTCTTCTTATGCATTACAGTTCCGAGTTCATCTAATGCTACAGGCATGCAGCCTTTCTTAAAGTATACTTTCTCAGGTGTTCTAAACCACAGCATGTTTTCTCTCCTCTCTGCAACTGTCTTGATATTGATCAGGTGTTTCACACCTACGTTCTCAGATACAGAGTTTCCTCCCCAAGAACCACATCCAAGTGTAAGAGATGGAGCAAGTCCGAAGTTGTAAAGGTCTCCGATACCACCCTGTGATGAAGGTGTATTGATCAGGATACGGCAAGTCTTCATAGCCTGCTGATGTTTCTCAATCTTTTCTGTCTGTGATGGGTGGATGTAAAGTGATGATGTATGTCCGTATCCACCATCTGCAACAAGCTGCTCAGCTTTTGCAAGAGCCTCATCAAATGTCTTAGCTCTGTACATTGCAAGTACAGGAGATAATTTCTCATGTGCGAATTCTTCCGAAATATCAACAGATTCTACTTCACCGATCAGGATCTTTGTAGCCTTCGGTACTTCAACACCTGCTAACTTAGCGATCTCATATGCTGATTTTCCAGGAATCTTATTATTTAATGCTCCGTTGATGATGATTGTCTTACGAACTTTATCAAGTTCTTCTCCCTTCTTGAGGAAGTAGCATCCACGGTATGCAAATTCTTTCTTAACTTCATCATAAATGCTGTCCAGTACAGTTACTGACTGTTCAGAAGCACAGATCATACCATTATCAAATGTCTTAGAATGGATGATGGAGTTAACTGCCATCTTGATATCTGCTGAATCATCGATGATAACAGGTGTGTTACCAGGTCCAACACCAAGTGCCGGTTTTCCTGAAGAGTATGCAGATTTAACCATTCCAGGACCACCTGTTGCAAGGATGATATCAGCATCTCTCATTACT
>ERZ825384.4014-NODE-4014-length-12239-cov-2.343483_pt1 | contig 12239 bp, 11 predicted proteins | sample MGYA00519931_ERZ825384 | MGnify/ENA primary metagenome ERZ825384 (study PRJEB31778, sample SAMEA3449200) | human gut metagenome | biome: human gut; feature: human-associated habitat; material: faeces | place: United Kingdom | collected 2010/2012 ...
CGAGGTAGCTCTCGCTCTGCGCGATCTCGTTCGTGTGGTGCGGGAAGGCGTTGTCGATGCCGCCGCAGTGGATGTCCATATCCTCGCCGAGGTGCTTGATGCTGATGCAGGAGCACTCGATATGCCAGCCGGGATAGCCGACGCCCCACGGGCTGTTCCATTTCAATTCCTGAGAATCGAATTTGGATTTTGTGAACCAAAGCACAAAGTCTGACTTGTTGCGCTTGTTTCCGTCCTCTTCAACATCGCTGCGCACACCCACAAGCAAGTCATCCGAAGAATGCCCCGTGAGCTGATAATAATCCTTGAGTTTGGAGGTGTCAAAATAGATATTTCCGCCTGCTTCGTATGCATAGCCGTTCTCAAACAGCTTTTCGATAAGTTTTATGTATTCGGCAATGCAGTTCGTCGCAGGTTCAACAACATCGGGAGTTTTGATGTTCAGCTTGCGGCAATCGTCAAAGAACGCATTCTCATAGAATTTTGCAAGCTCCATAACGGTTTTGCCCTCGCGCTTCGCACCGGAGACCATCTTGTCTTCGCCGGTGTCACCGTCGCTTGACAGATGCCCAACGTCCGTTATGTTCATCACACGCTTCACATCATAGCCGATATAGCGCAGGAATTTTTCGAGCACATCCTCCATGATATAGGAGCGGAGGTTGCCGATATGCGCAAAACGATAAACGGTCGGGCCGCAGGTATACATGCTGACCTTGCCCGCCTCGCGCGGCACAAACTCGTCCACGCGCTTTGTGAGAGTGTTATATAAATAGAATTTTTCCATGTTCTCATTTCCTTTCAAGAAAAACTTAAAAAAGTTTTGCTGCCGCACAGCTCAGTCAAGCAGCATATCGTTCTGTTTTATCCACCCGAGCCTGCGCATTATTTCGCTGAAAAGCAGGGAAAGCGCAGCGGGAGCAGCAATATGCAGCAGCAGCACGCGAAGCAGTATCGACCACCACTCGCTGCCGTTTTGAAGCATTGTCGTAAACGTTCCTATCTGACCCACAAATCCGCAGGTACCCATGCCGCCCGAAATGCCCTCGTTCAGCATTTGGAACACCGTTGTTCCGAACGGTCCGAGGATCGCGCTTGCAAGCGTCGGCGGAACAAGGATTGCAGGATGACGCAATATATTCGGCACCTGAAGCATTGATGTGCCGAGTCCCTGAGAAACAATGCCGCCCCAGCGGTTTTCGCGGAAGCTTGAAACCGCAAAACCGACCATCTGGCATGAGCAGCCGATCGTTGCGGCACCCGCTGCAAGCATAAGCCCGGTTTTAACATCCGGTGCGGCATTTGCCGTTACAAATATCATGGAGGCAATTGCGGCACTTGAAATCGGAGCCGTCAGAATGATGCCCATAACAACGGAAACTATGATGCCCATCGGAATCGGGTTCAGATAGGTTGCTTTGCCGATTATATAACCGAGCCACTTCATAAATGCACCGAGCGGTGCTCCGAGAAGCACGCCCACAACGCCGCCCGTCAGCAGCACCGCAATGGGAACAAGAAGAATATCAACCTTTGTTTTGCCTTCAACAAGCCTTCCGATTTCGATTCCGATAACGGCAGCGATATAAGCTCCGATAGGACCCGCGCCGCCTGCGCCGCTTGTATAACCTATCGCTCCGGCAACGACCGCAGCGCAGAGCGTCAGAGCTTTCGCACCAAGCCCGACAGCAATCGCCGCGCCGATCGCACCGCCGACAACAAAGCCGTTCTGCGCAACCTTCACAATCGGATCAAGAATGCCAGAAAGTGCGGGAATACGCGCAAATTGCGCAATTATCGTGCCGATGAGCAGAGAGGCGAAAAGACCCTTTGCCATTGCTCCGAGAGCCTTAATAAAGTACCTGTCCGCATAATGCTTCACGATGTTTCCGAAGCTGCGCTTCGTGTCTGCACCGCAGGGAGCTGCCGTTTCTTCCGAAAGAGCGATGTTCTCGTTGTTTTCCATTGCTTGCCTCACTTAATTCAAGTTGTTTTTTGTGTTTATATCCGCAGGACTTCCGCAAAAAGCTCCGCCGGATTCAGCCTTCATTCAAAGCTCAATCGATTGCGGAGCTGTTCCGCGAATTACTTTTTAACGTCGTCTATTGTGGGTTCATCATCGTCAAACTCGAACGCCGCTTTGGGGGCGCGGGGCACGCCGCCTCCCGGCTGCTGCTGAGCTTCGCGTTTTGCGTTCTTGTCAACGTATTTGCCCGTCCAGATGATCGCCGCAACAAACACGGCGCAGAGCAGACCGAACAGAATCATGCTGACCGTTTGCAGCTTGCCGAAACCGTCCAAAGCGGAAACGACGCCCGCCGCAATCATGATGACAGCCGCTGCAAGGCAGCTTATGCGCATTGCCTTTTTGTGTTTTGCTTCCATGCCCTCTTTTACAAACTCGGCATCAAAGATTCTGCCGCGGCCGGAAATTGCGGAATAGAGCAGATACAGACCGATAACGAACATCACAATGTCGAAAAGGCTCACCGATTGGCGGTTGACATTGAGCTTTACAGTCTCTTTCAATTCGCTGCCGTTGGCGCAGGATGCATTAATGCGAATCTCGCCGAGAACGGAGGATTTCACAAACAGATAGCCGTTTTTTTCGTTGATTTCATAAGTGAATTTATCTGAAGATGCCGGCGTTTCCGAAAGGTTTCCGTCCTTATCCTTTTCAAAAAGCTCAACGGTATATTTAACCGTGTTGTCTTCGGCCGTGTCAGCTTTCGGTGCGTCCGGTGCGGCTGTCAAATCCGGTGCGGCTGTCACATCCGGTGCGTCTGTCGCATCCGGTGCGTCTGTCGCATCCGATGCGTCTGTATCCAAAGCATTGGAACCGCTGTCGGTCTTATCGGTCAAAATTTTATACATATTGTCTTCATAGCAGAAGAATCCGACCGCTGTGTTGACGTTCACCTGAATCGACTGCACATTTTGCGCAAAGGTAAGCTGCCTGTCGGCATATGCAACGGTTGAATCGTCCTCCGCATTGATGCTCGGCTGTTTGCCGCTGCCCATCATGCAGCCTGTCAGCGCAAGACAGAGCGCAAGCACTGCCGCGATAAGTGCCGCAATGCGCACATTGTGTTTTTTGTTTCCTGATTTCATATTGTAAATCCTCCTGTATTCTGCCTTTCAGACATTTTAATTTTTATGTTTAATGCCGCATTCGTTTCGTCTCTTGGCGGCACGGGGTTCACTGTTTTGTTTCCTCCGCATTTACACAGCGCATGAACTCATCGGAAACACGCATTGCTCTGCAAATCGCCAGCGCATCACGCGGCGGATTCACATCGCTTGCAACGCGATACAAGCCGTAGTCCATAAGCTTCGGCAGCACGGAAGCCCTCGAAGCATCGTTTCCCGCCAATGCTGCATCAAGCACGGCAGGTTCAACGTTTTTGAGCCCGATGACCTGATAATGCATGGGCGCACAGCACGCAACATCATCGAAATGCGTTGTTATCAGCGCAAAACAGCCGCGTCGATTGTTGAAATACTTCACTGCCGCCCGCACAAGCGCCGCACCTTCGTGCGGGTTCGTTCCGCGCGCAAACTCATCAAGCAGAACGAGTGCGGTGCTTTCGGTTTTTATTTCGGAAAGAATGCCGTCAAAATGAATCATCTCCCCGCCGAAACTCGAAAGTCCGCCCAAGCTGTCCTCCATATCCTCACAGAGCAAGTGTATGCCGGCAAAATGCGGCAATTCTGCTTCCCCGCAAAAAACGGGGAAGCCGCACAGCGCAAGCAGCACGTTCAGCGCAAGCGTTTTGACCGCAACGGATTTTCCGCCCATGTTTGCGCCCGTGATAACGGTTGAGCCGGATAAAAGCTCGATGCTGACCGGGGTAAACTTTCGCCCCGACGAATGCAGCGCATCGGCTGTCTGCGGGTTAATCATTTCGTTAAGAAGAACCCGCTGCCCGTTTGCATAAACTTTCGGAATGCTGCCGCCCCTGCTGCACATGAGCCTTGCTTTTGCAAGCGCAAAATCGAACCTTGCAATGCTTTTAATCACCTGCTCCGCCTCGTTGGAATATGCAGCAAAAGCTCTTGTCATCTCCGTGCGGATGCGCAGTTCTTCGCTCTCCTCCCTTGCGGCAAGCAGAGTTCTTTCCGCTTCAAGCGCATCCCGCCCCTCGACAGGATCTCGGCGCAGTTCGGCGTCAACCCGTTTGCGCTCGCGCCGAATTTTCGCAAGCTCCGCGGATGCGCTGTCGCTCACGCGAAAAGTCATTGCACGCATTCCGTCCGGGTCAACTATTGAAAGCGCATGCGGCATGGGGTGAATATCGATTTCGTTCAGCCTTTCGCCGCAGGGAATCTTTGAAAATGCCTCCGCAAGCGCATCAAGCTTTATCAAAAAACGTTTAATTTCGAAGAATTCAACGTCTGTAAGCGTCATTTCGCGGCTTCGCGCGACCGAACGGCGAACATCTTTAAGCTGCATGAGCGCACGCTCGGCGGCGGACAGTGCCTCCCTTGCGGCATCGCTGCGGACCGTTTCCGCAAGCAGGCGAACGTTTTCCAGTTCGCGGCAAAGCCGCGCATTCTCTTCACACGGATACGCATGAGTATGCCGCGCAAGCTCCTCTCCGAAGGGGGAACAAGTCTGCAAATTTTCAATTATGTAGGCAAATCCTATCGCTGCCTGCTGTTGTTTGTCAAGCATAGTCTTATAATGTCAATTTGTTTTCTATCATTTATTCGCGAAAGCGCAGGAATATCGATTTTACGCGCACGGGTTTACTCCGCTGCCTCGCAGCCGAATTCGCTCACAACATCAAGCACCGGCACGCGTCCGCCGAGACCGCTGCACATGGCATCGTAAAATTCCGTTTTGTTGTAATGACTGCCTTTTGCGGAAAACGGGTTGACCGTCACCGCAAGCAGCCGCGTTTTGTTCAGAACGGTAAATCTTGCACCTGCACGAACAAGTTTTTCATAGTTTTTATGCGAAAGCAGCAGCCTGCTGCCGTCCTCGCAAATAATCTCAAGTCCGTTCAGCGCACGTCCCGCCGCAATAAGCGCATTTGCCGCCGAATCAGGCACCCCGCCGCGCATCAAAACAGCCTCTGCGCCGCCTTTTCGAACAAGTTCCGCCGCGCGGGAAAGCTCCGAAAACTCCGTTTGCTCACCGCCATGGGTTCCGCTGCCGAAAAACACGCCGTATTTTTGTTTGCATTGATGCACATCTTCCGTCCGCTCCGTTTGCGGCAGCATCATAAGCTCCGCTGAAAAGCATGTGTCTTCAACAGTTTTTCGAATATCCGGGGAATAGCTTGCACCCGAGCACAATATTGCCGCATCACTGACAGCCGGCATCGCAAGCGATTTTCGGCTCAGCGCACCGTCGATAATGACTTTTGCCGCGCCGAGCTCAAACATGCGTTTTTTAAGCCGCGCAAGCTGCGCCGTCATGGACGGGCCCGCAAGCTGAATAAAGCCGTCACTGCATGCACGAAGGATAATGACCTCTCCCATAGGCGTCGGCATTCCTGTTGTGTCCAGTATTTCCCGGGAAATACCGCTGTTCATGCCGTTCTTTTGCGCATCATTTCCGGAATCGGACAAATTTCCGCCCGCAAAAAGCAGCTTTTCGGCTGTTGCAATAATCGTGCCGTCGTAAACGAAAATTTCGGGCTTTTTCGTGTTCGTCACAAGGTCGCTTCGCTCCCCGTCCCTTCCGATGGATGTCAGCGCAATGCTCTCGTCCATCCTGCGGCAGTCCTTTATCAATCGATTAAGCACCGTTGTTTTTCCCGCATTTTTGCACATGCCGATGAGCGAAACGGAACTATAAGGTTTTATAAGCTCATATAACAAAGCCAAACTCCTCCAATGGTATTATAGCATACCTATACCGAAATGAACAAGGGCAAACACCCCCTGCGAGCACCTTGTTTCATATATAAGTTTTTAACGTGCTCTTGTGTGTGCCGGTTTTAAATTTTCAGCAGTTTTGCAACTTTTGCGTGCCCGCAGCATATTCTTGCAGAAGGGAGGGCGGCGATATGGTAGGATTCATCACATTACGCGGAAGTTTAAGCGGGTCGATTCGGCTTACAATAATGGGCAAAAGCACGCGCTTTGTACTGAAACTCCGCGAAAAACCCCCGCGCGGCGGATTTACCGTTTATCTTATTGACGGAGAAGATTTTGCATCATTTCGGTTTTCCGATGACTCCGATGAGTTCAGCGGCACAGCCTTGTTTTCATGCGTTCGTGCCGCCGTAATTGCAAACCCCTTCGGAGATTTTATCGCGGAAGGCAGCATCGGTGCGGCATGATTTGCAGGCCGTTAAGGCACGGATTCGGGCAGCAGCCTTCTCGAAAGAGCGAAATGCAATGCAAAGGAACCGGCACGACAGCACTCAATGCACAGCTGATTTGCAAATTTCGGGACATTCAGCCGAAAACAGCAAACACCTTTCCGCCGCCGTTAGCGGAAGGGCGGGCGGCACAGAACCGGGGAAATCGGGGCAAAAGAGGCGTGACATGCGCCCAAGTGAAAAAAAAGCGATCGCTCCGAACTCTGCCCTGCCGCCGAACGGCTTGCAGTCCGCAAAATCTCCCGTTACGGAAGGAATCCTCGGCAAAGCGAAAGAATTGTTTGCGGGAAGCGGAATTTCCGCAGCAAACGGCAATCCCGCCGAGAATTCGAATCCTGCCGTTCACCGTTCCGATTTTGATGCGGATATCGGTGCCCTTTGCGAAAACTGCGCCCGCTCGGACGAAAGTGCGGCCGAAAACCCGTTCCCGCAGCTTTTTCCCAACTCGTATTGGAAAAAACGCCAAAACGACCGCCGTCTGTTCGGCAAAGCTCGCGTTCGCGGCGTAATGTACGGCATCGTCGCCGTGCCGAGTGCAAGCCGCCGCCCTCCCGCAGGTCTTTGCGGAAATCTTCGCCGCGTTCGTTCAAACAGCGGCAGTTGGTTCTGGCTCGGTATACGCCGTGAATGAATTGCATTTTTCGGAACAGCGTTTGCTTACTTTCGGACTTTGTGCCGCTTGTGCGAACAGTCGGTAATCATATTTGCCGTAACGGTTCCTTTTACAGCTGTTCCGTCAACCGCATTTTCAGACGTGCCGCTTCACGACAGGCAAAAAACGGCAGAAATCTCCGCAGCAAGGAGCTTTCTGCCGTCTGTTTTTAAAAATACGGTGATGAAAAACCAATTTAAGCCGAAGCATTCCGCAGGTTCTCAATCTCCCTCGCCGAACCGTTCAACTCTTCCGCCGTGCAATCCTCGCCGAGCATGAAAATGCCGCGTGCAATGCACATAAACGTTTTTTCATCGCTGAACGGCCGCCCGACTGCGGTGTTCAAAAGGCTTTGGACAAGGCAAAGTTTTGCCGTGCGAATTTCCGGCGGCGCGTCGATTATGCGGCGAACATCATAATCCTCCGTTCGTCCGCACGGTGCGGCGCAGCTGCTGCAATCCGGAACAAGCCTGTGCTTCTCGGCATGGATTTTTTCAACAGCCTCGGGAAGTTTTGATTTCAGCAATTCTGCCTGCGTCATCTCCGCCTCGGTTTCGCCGACCGTATCCGCCGAACAAACCGCCTCGGCAAACTGTTTCAGCAGTGAAAAAGCCTTTATCAGCAAAGCGAAAGTTCCTTCATCCGTGCGTGAATTCGAATCCGCCGCGCGAACAAGCCCGACAGCCGCTCCCAAAAGCTCCCCCGCACAGGGGACTTTGAGCATTGCTTCGACGACCGTTATTTCCCTATCATTTCTTTCAATCTGCATTTTTGTCGTTGCGGCTCCTTTACAGAAAATCACTCATTGCTCGCTTTATCGGCAATTTTATAATATGCATCCGCGTGTTGAAATCGTGAACACTTCAACGGGCAACGACTTTCCCGCTGCCGCAGCTGCTTTTTTGACGGCAAGTTCAATGCCCCCGCAGCAGGGAACTTCCATCCTTGCAACCGTTATGCTCTTTATTTCGTTATTGCGGATTATTTCAGTCAACTTTTCGGAATAGTCAACTGAATCCAATTTTGGACAGCCGATAAGAGTTATTCTGCCGCGCATGAATCGCTCATGAAAGTCCGCAAACGCATATGCAGTGCAGTCCGCGGCGATCAGCAGCTCCGCATCATCAAAAAAAGCCGCACAAGCGGGCGCAAGCTTTATCTGCACAGGCCATTGGCCAAGGCATGAATTCGATTCTTCCGTCCGTTCGGACCTTGTTCCGAATGCAAACACGGGCGTTCTTTTTCCGCCGGCCTTCAATGTGCGCGCCGCCGTCCCCGGACAGCCGCAGGGTGCCGCAATCGAGTTATGCGCCGTTTCCGTCTGTTTGTCCGCAAGCATTTTTAAACGCATTTGATTTTCACGAACAGCCGCTTCATCATACGGAACCGCTTCGCGTTCAACAAAGCTTATCGCTCCCGCAGGACAGGCGGGCAGGCAGTCTCCGAGTCCGTCACAGTAATCATCACGCAAAAGCCTTGCTTTTCCGTCAACCATTCCGATTGCGTTTTCATGACATGCCTCCGCGCATTTGCCGCAGCCGCTGCATTTTTCCTCATCAATAACAACAATTCTTCTTATCATTCCGAATCTCCCTTCTCGTGCCGCATCTTCTTTCGGATTTGCTTTCCGGTGTGCCGCCTGTTTCGCTTTATTATAGCATAATCAAGGCAAAAAATCCGCTGTTTTCCGTGAATGCCGTAAACATTTCCCTTTTGCTGCCCACTTTTGCTGCATCTCGAATTTTTTCTTGCCAAGTCGGTCTCGAGATGTTAAACTAAAGTAATGTATTTGGCGCATAAAGTCAAAAGCGGATTCACTCCCGTTTTTCAAAACGATCTCTGTGCGAAAAGTTTTGAGCAGCGGTTTGAAAGCAGCAAAGGAGAATTTATAATGGATAAGCGTATAAGCAAAGACGAATATTACCTTTCGATCGCGGCAGCCGTTGCAAGACGATCCACCTGTCTTCGTCGTCAGTACGGAGCCGTGATAATTAAAAACGATGAGATAATTTCCACAGGATACAACGGCGCGGCACGCGGCGAACCTAACTGCTGTGATACGGGCGAATGCTGGCGCGAAGCCAACAACATTCCCCACGGTGAACAATACGAAAAATGCGTTGCCGTACACGCCGAGCAAAATGCAATAATTTCTGCCGCACGCCATGAAATGCTTGGTTCGGTGCTTTATCTTGCGGGATTTGATTCCAACGGTGAGCTTGCTGCACCCGCGCCCTGTGTTATTTGCAGCCGGCTGATAAAAAACGCAGGCATTGCAGAGGTCGTTTCCCGCGGTGCGAACGGGGAACCCGTGCGCACGCAATACAATCGATATAACTGATTATTCTTCCTGTTATGTTAGTTTTTGCATGAGGTACACAAATGAGAATAATTAACCCGTCTTTTGAAATCATTAACCGCCCGAACGGGCATGAAGTGCTGCGGCACCTTGAACTTTGCGGACGAGTCTGCTATAAATCCGAGGATGCAATATCGGACGAATCCGCCGAGCGGCTTATCCGCATGATGCTTGAACGCGGGCATGAAAGCCCGATCGAGCATTTCAGCGTGAGCGTTCGCATAATTTGCGACCGCGGAGTTTCCCACGAGTGGGTTCGGCACAGGATTGCCAGTTTTTCTCAGGAAAGCACTCGATATTGCAATTATCAAAAATCAAAATTCGGCAGCGAGCTGACATTTATCCGTCCTTATTTCGCCGAAGAGGGTTCAAAACTCTTTGATATTTGGAAAAGCTCCATGCAGCAGGCGGAAACGGCGTATTTCGAAATGCTGAACTGCGGCGCAAAGCCCGAGGATGCGCGGAGCGTACTTCCGAACAGCCTTAAAACGGAGTTCATCTGCACGATGAATCTGCGCGAATGGCGGCACTTTTTCCGTTTGCGCTGTGCGCCCGCCGCACACCCCGCCATGCGTGAAATAAGCATTCCGCTGCTGCACGAATTTCAAAAAATGGCTCCCGTGCTTTTTGACGGACTTTGTTGAATTTTAATTTGAGTTTTTCCGGATAAATCCCGTTCCGATAATTAAACAACCGAAAGCTGCGCAGTGTTCCGAATAAACCCACTCGATTTGATTCAAGCGGGTACGGGTACGCTGCGCAGCTTCCGGCTGCATATCGTTCACTGTTCGGACGTTCGTGTCCTTTATTCCGCATTCGGCGCGCTCTGCGCGGGCACGGAAAGATATGCATCGATGATTTCGCCGACATCCGCCATGCTGTGCCAATACTCTTTAAACTTTTCAGTTGTCACAAAATCATACTTAAACTTTATGACATAACCTTTTACCGCATCAAAGAACGCTTTGCTGCCCAGCTTTCCGTAAATTGCATACAAGAGTCCCGCTCCTTTATCATAAATATCGGAATAACCCATCGGATCCTCATCATTCCAATAATACAGCGACTTTGTCAGGTCCGTTGTATCGTCCGCATAACTCATGTTCGCATCACGCCCGATTCCCGCAACACGTGCAGCGCTCAGCTTAAGTCTCATCTCCGTTTTGAAGCCGCTTATATCAGCGGTGAACTCCGGCGGATATGCTTCATCGTAAACAAATTCGCAAAATCGGCAAAAGCCCTCATCAAGCCACGCTTCTTTCACTTGGTCATTGCCGACAATACCGTAAAACCATTGGTGCGCAACCTCATGACAAACGGAATGATCAATTGAGTAAACCGTTGCGGCGGCCGATTCGTCCGTTTTAAAATCCAGACCCATTTTCTCAAAATCATCAAGCGAAATCTCCGGCGCTATCATAACAAGGGTTGGGTATTCCATTCCGTTCACCCCGCCGGTCAGCCCGTTAAGAACAACACTGAGCGTGCTGTAGGGGTACTCTCCGAACTTTTCCCCGTAGAGAGCGAGCGATTTCGCTGCAACATCAAGCACCCTGTTCGCCGTTTTCGGAAGCGTAGAATCATAGTATACGGTTATTTTCGCGTTTCCCGTGTCTTTTGCCAGTGTTTCGAAGCTGTCGCTTGCGCAGAATGCAAAATCGCGTACGTTTTTTGCGTGATACATGCCGTCCGCTCCGAGCTCACCCGTTGCAGCAATCTTGTATCCCTCAGGAACATTTATCCGGACACTGTAGTTTGCAATGTCCGTATAAAACGCGTCGCCGATATCAACATACGGTTCAACTGCATAGGCTCCGTTTTCATACACGGCGGGTGTGATTACAAAATTGCCCAAGTTGAAAATGTTTTCCTGCCAACCGAAGCGATTCTTTATGTTCGGAATCCGAACGCTGTATCGAATTTCTATCCTGCAGCGTTCGTCCGCGGCCAACGGCGAGGCAAGAACAGCCTTGAACACGGTCCCTTTAACGTTTTCAAGCTGTGACTCACTGCCGTTCAGCTTTATGCTTTGAACAGCTGCACCGCCCCCGTCCGCACTGAATGCTTCGGGATAGATGTTGAAGTATATTTCCGAAAGATTTTTTCCCGCCGGGTTTAGATAATCCATCGTTTGTTCAACCGTGAGCATATGCTCATCCGTTGAAAGGGTAACATCAAGCACAAAACTGCTTGCTTTTTGCTCGTTCTCATTCACCGAAAGCGATTCGGGCACGCTTGTCGGCAAAACCAAATCCGTCGGCAAAACCGCCTGCGTCGGTTCGGCGGTAAACCGTATCGGGTCTTTTGTTCGCCCGGAATCAATTCCGACTGCGCCTTTGCAGCCCGAAAAACATACGGCAGCGAGCATTACCGCCGCTGTCAATACCAGAACAAATCTTTTCATTTCAGCACACTCCCTCGTTTGCTTAATCACCGACCGTACACGAAAATTCCGTTCGCCTCTCCGATTTAATCAGTGACTGCTTAAGTTCTGCAAAGAGTGTATACCCCGATTATTTCCGAAATGTTTCCGTCAGCGCTCCAAGCCGATATATATTATTTTGTTCTCATCGTCAAGCACAACATTGAGGAACAACCCGACCGTTTCGGAATAATAGCGTGAGCCGTTGTATTTCCAGTCCGGCAGTACATCCAGCGTGCTGTATTCAAGGTATTTTTCCATGAATTTCAGGCGTTCGCTTTCCGAATCCGCAATCGATATTTCTGCGCTGAACCGAATGCTGAACGCAACCACTTTTTGAGTCCCTTCCTCAACGGCTGCAACGACCTCCTGTGCGGGCATCACATAATCTTTATTATAGCAGGTGTATGTTTTCACGTGTTCGGTTCCGTATGCATCGCAATATGAGGCTTCGTTCAAAGAACACATGAC
>ERZ825384.4027-NODE-4027-length-12202-cov-3.029225_pt1 | contig 12202 bp, 7 predicted proteins | sample MGYA00519931_ERZ825384 | MGnify/ENA primary metagenome ERZ825384 (study PRJEB31778, sample SAMEA3449200) | human gut metagenome | biome: human gut; feature: human-associated habitat; material: faeces | place: United Kingdom | collected 2010/2012 ...
TTGGTTTCACCTGCCCGGACGATAAAAGGACATCCGGAATGCGCCACTTCGAAATATCCTTCCCCTTTCAACTCCACTTCGCGTACCGAATCGCAAAAGCAGCCGGGAAACCGGAGTTCGCTGCCGGCATTCAGGACAACAGCCGAGCCGTCGGGCAATGACACCGAACAGGTATAACCGACCGGAATCACCACCCTCTCGTATTCTCCGGCAAGCAGTTCATCCGGCGGTAAGGTTTCCGCCGTCACGACGTAAGTATTTCCCGTCTCCCGCATCTCCAAAGCTCTCCGGTCTATCGTCTTTTCGTCCCGTTCCCGGAATACGGTCGGTACCGTCACTTTCTCCTCCCGGACATAGGTGCCCTCAAGAGAATACCCCGCCCGGTTCCCAACCCACGGATACAGGCACATTCCAACCAGAATTGCCGCCGCAGCCGCCACTGCGAGCCGGAGTATCCGGAGGCGGCGGCTCTTCGCCCGTTTCACTCCGCAGAGCCTCTCCTTTAACTTTCCGGCAGCCTTCTCCTGGTCAATACGGGCTATACGGTGCAAACTATCGAGCTGCTCCTCCAATGCCCCGGCCTCCCATACCGAATCCGGAACTTGCCCGGAACCAAATTCCTCTTGTGTCAGGAAACGATATTGTACAGCCTCGGCCTTTTTTATGGCCTCTTCGGCTGTTTTCACATAGGACTGTTTCATTTTATCCGAATTTTTATACTTATATCCGATTTGTTTGCTTTTTTTACCGATAAAACTCAAATATTAACATTCTATTAACACTTTATTTCCATTTTTTACCAGATTTTTCCGAATCCTATTCAGAAATCAGCTTATTATTTTCCAAACTTTTATAGTTTTGTATTGTTTAAAAGTGCAGAATCACTTATGCCCGATGCAAACAGACAACAAGACTTTCTCCTGTTATCGCGTTTCAACGCCCGCGATACGGAAGCTTTCGTGTCTGTCTACAAATTATTTTTTACCGAACTGCATCTTTATGCATCCCGTCTGTACAATTGCACCACCGTTTCGCCGGAGGATGCCGTACAGGATGTGTTTTGTTCGCTGCTGGAAAATAAGGGGACTCACTTCGAATCCCTGCTCAAATTGAAAGCTTTCCTTTATACCAGTATCAAAAACCGGTACAAAAGTTATTTAGAACACCGAAAAGTACAGGGCAAATATAAAACATATACAGAAACGGCTCAGACCTTTGCCTCTGAAATCACAGAAAACGAAGTGTACGCATTTTTGCAAAAATGTCTCGTCATGTTACCCGAGAATTGTGCCCAGGTTATGAACCTGTATCTTTCGGGTTACGAAATGGAAGAAATCGCCGGCCAGCTCAATCTGAGCCTGCAAACGGTATATAATACGAAATCTATGGCTATCCGCCTGTTAAAAGAAAAATTCGGGAAAACGAACTTTATCAACCTGCTGTTTTGTTTTCTTTGCAAAGTCAATGCTACATCCCCCACACGGTAATCGTCCGCCCGCCGTATTCCTCCCGACGGTGCCAGATCTTATCATCCCAGCTTACCCCTTTGTCCCGGTTGAAGACGATGAAATGGCCCTCGCTCACATCGCCGCAGCGGTCCATATACCACACTGTCTGCTCCAGGCCTTTAGCGATGGTCTTGTCCAGATCGCCACGCTTGATTTTCAGTTCCAGCACAATGCGTTGCACGGGGCCCCCGTAACCGTCCGTCAAGGGCTTGCGGATCAGCAAATCCGTACGGCCACGCCCCAATCCGTACTCCCGGTCGATGTACCCGCCGCCATTCACCACACGCTGCAGGAATGCCTGCAACAGCAACTGAGGGCCGCTCTCCTTGTAGTCGAAACGCTCGATCCAAGAATCCGCATTCTCACGGAAAAACTGCTGGAAATCCAAAAGTAATTTTTCCATATCGATGCTGTTGTCCGGGTTCATATACCACGCTGCCTGCTGGACCAGTCCGCTCTGAGTGGTCCACGTCAGTTCGCGGGGGATGATTTCCCTGTAGATGGCGTTCGCGATCCGACGGGGTTTATCCAGGGTGATCAGTCCCAAATCAGCGACATACTGTACATCATCCTGCGGCATCAGACTCTCTTCGGCATCCGTTTCGTTCGCCAGTATCGGACCGATAACACGGCGGACACGCTCTTCACGAAGTTTGTCGATCAGTATGTCGATATGTGTGTCACGGCGGTAGATGATTTGTTCCTGTGCACGGTATATCATTTCTGGGATGATGCGGATACTACGGTCGCGGTTTTCTTTCATGCGGCTCGTCACTTCGTAGCCCAGGGCATTCACCAGCCACGGCTGACCTTCCGTGGCCGTCCAGATCATCGGAAAACAGGATTCGTCGAATTCCTGGCCCGTAGCGGCGGTATGTTGCAGGTAGAGCGTACGGATCTCTTCACGGGAGAAATTGCCCAGGCGGAGGGATTCCGCTTTGATGTTGAACGCCGAACCGCCCGTAATGATGTCCTGATTCGAAAGTACGATACGGTAATCACGAACATCACGGACACCGCACAGGATGATGCTTTGAGGGAAATGACCCGGACGATTGGCATAACCGGAACGAAGCTGACGCAGGATGCTCACCAAAGAATCTCCCACCAAGGCGTCGATTTCATCGATGAAAAGCAACAAAGGACGGTCGAGCGATTCGCATAAACGGTCCAGATAACTGCCCAACAAATTGGAGGCTGCCTCTTCTTTTTCCAGTTCCAAACGCAAGGCCGACGGCATACCGGTGCCTACAACCCGCGAAGCTTCACGGGCAATCACACTGACCACATTCCGGTTCACTTCCTCCACGTTGTTCCGGGACGCCTGACCCACCTCGACATTGGCATAGACGGCATAAAACTCGCCACGGGTGTTCAGGTAATCACGCAAAGCCAGCAGGCAGGACGTTTTACCCGTCTGACGAGGAGCATGAAGCACAAAATATTTCCGCTGATAAATCAACGATTCCAATTCTTCCAGATCGATACGTGTCAACGGATCGATATTATAATGGATATCAGGCTGAATTGGACCTGCCGTATTGAAAAATTTAGGGACCTGTCTCATACTTCAGTGTTTAGGTGCAACAGTTGTGGCAAAGATAGTGAAAGCCGGGAGGAAAAGCAACAAACTGGTTTGATTGCTTTTACAGAACCGCATCCTATTTATACAAAGGTAAGAAAATTCATTCACTTTACAGCGGGAACAGGACGCTTTTATCCATTTAAAACTGGGGCATAGTTTTTAAGTGAATAGGGAAAATCATCTCCCCCTCTCCTCCTTGCCTAATTCAAAATTAATCCGTTCCTTTGCAGTATATAACACTGAAAACCATGGCCAATTACATCCGTTTCGACTGGGCGATGAAATGCCTACTTAGGGATAAAGCGAACTTTTCCGTACTGGAAGGGTTGCTGACCACCTTGCTCAACGAGAAAATCACCATCCGGAAACTTCTCGAAAGCGAAAGCAACCAGGAAAGCGAGTTCGACAAGTACAACCGCGTCGACATCCTTGCCGAGGACTCCAAAGGTACCCTGATTCTCTTCGAGATTCAGAACAACAACGAGTACGCCTATTTCCAGCGCATGCTGTTCGGCGTTTCCAAATTGGTCACCGAATACATCAACCGGGGAGAAGGATACGAGAACATCCGAAAGATATACAGCGTCAATATCGTCTATTTCGCTTTGGGCAGCGGCTCGGACACCGTCTACCACGGACAGACGGAGTTCCGCGGCATCCATACCAACGAACTGCTCTGCCTCTCCCCTTTCCAGCAGGAGACCTTCAAGGCGACGGCAGTCAGCCAGCTGTATCCCGAATATTATATCCTCCGGGTCAACGACTTCAACAAATGGTCGAAAGTGCCGCTGGAACAATGGATATATTTCCTCAACACCGGCGAAATCCCGGATGACGCCTCCGCTCCAGGCCTTCCGGAGGCTCGCGAACGCCTCCAGCTCGACCGCCTCAGCAAAGACGAGTTGAAGGCTTACTACCGCCACCTCGACAATGTCGTCATCCTCCGCGATAACATCTTCACGGAAAGGGCGGAAGGACGTGCGGAAGGAAGGGCAGAAGGAAAAGCAGAAGGAAGAGCGGAAGAACGTACGGCAACCGCCCGAAAGATGCTGGCCGACGGACTCCCCATCGATGTCATCCGTAAATACACCGAACTCTCGGAGGAGGAAATAAAAAAACTGGAGCATTAGCTGACTCATTATAAAACCCGCCCGAATAGTTTCCCAAGCGTCCATTCGTCATGGAAATCAACCATAACGGCTTTCCTGTAAGCACCAAAAAACGGCAGGCACCGGGGTACTGCCCGGAGTCTGCCGGTCCGTCAAAACGAGCCGGCACATATCATGGAGAAAAGTATAATAGGACAATCCTAACCCGACGCTTTTCAGACCGGCAAATCATCCACAACAGGTTAGTTTATCTATTGGTTAATGGGGCGCCGAAGCAACGGCTTCGCCTGGAAAAGAAGGCCGGCCACCGCTCAGAATATTCAGGCGGACAAGGAAGTCTGCACGATAAGAGGGACCGATAGGAAAATCATGTTGGACTATCCGTACCGTATTGCCAAAAAACGTATCGATATCGTAAAGGCTGACGACATAGCTGTAATGGAGCCGGACAAACCCCAAAAACGCCTTATAATCATTTCGACTATAAGGCGTTTTTATTTCCCCGACTACCCCAAGGGCAGCCAAAACTAATAACACAATCCGTAATTACCGCCGGTAGCTCCACGCACAATCATATTTTCGGTAAATGTGGATGCGATATATTGCAAATCCACCACTTTTCCATTCCCGCTAAACTGGTACTCGGGAAGGCTATTTCCCTGGGGTACTCCCCCGACCATGTTAAACAAACGGAGCGTATAATCATTATTTCCTCCCGTTGTCCCGATCACCAAATAATCTTTCGTGTAATCACCCCCATAAGGACGCCAGTATTTATTCGCCACATAATAAACCGTCTCTCCCGCCTGCAATCCCGGAACAGACACAGGAACCTCGATATTATTCGTCAAAGAATAAGCATACAAGACTCCATCCGTCACGTAGTAAATCATCGGAGTGTTCGACGCACACACCGCGTAAGTCGTTGCCCGGGCAAAGTTCGTGTTACCTGCAAACACTTGTACCTCCTGCACCGGATTCGTTGTCCCGCCATGCTTCAATTTATACAATTTCCGCTCTCCTCCCGATGATTCAAACACAGCATACGCCACGTTTTTGAAAGAGGTATTCGCCGTATTGTACAACATCCCCATATACAACATTTTATCCTTGATACCGTTTGGCTGATACGATGAAGCATTATTCTCGTACACAGAAACCACCCCGTTGGAATTCACAAACAAAAAACGACCGTTCAACTCATCCCAGTACATGAACCCCATTTTCTGCCGGTCGTAAACAGCCCATTTCGAGGCTCCCCGGATAGTATCCGGCACTCCCATGATCCCGCTCCCGTTAGTATTCGCTCTTACGCTGTAAACACTGTTTTCAGAGAAATACATGGTCCGGAAAAAACCTCGTGCCAAACGTCGGGGATGTTCTTCTTCTACCCCGTAAAACATAGATTCTTCGTCATGTACCGTGACCAGATCGGAAGTACGCAACAGACACACGCTTTCCTCCGTCGTGATTCCCAACACATGTCCCTTCGTCCGCTCCTGACTGTTCGGATCTACATAAGGAGTATTCATCAACTGCGCCAACAACAACGGTTTACCTTTCAATGCCTCGCCCTTCATCGAAACGAAAATATCTCTCGCCATTTCAAGCGAATCGGAACTGAAATCCAAATCCGAGTTTCCATCCGGTGTCTCTTTCAAAATATAAAATCCTCTGGAAAATTCCGATTCCACCCGAACCGACGCGGAAGCATACACTGCATATTGGTTAGCCGTATTTTCCACTTTCACCGTCAATATGTAATTTCCAGGTTCTTCCGAAACCAAATAGCTCAAATCTTTTTCCCGGCCAATCGTATCTACCTCCACGGCTGATATGTAATCCACCTTTCCGCTGTTAAAAATAAACCACGTGTATTTCAAATCGGAAGATGCATATTCTGTTTCCACCGTGATAGGAATGATCAACGAATCCAATAATCGCCTGGGATGATAGATCGTATTCATCCCATTTATCTGTATAGAAGGAAGTGGTGAATAATCATAATTCCCCTCGTCTTCATAACAGCCTTGTATCAATGCCAAAAGCATGATAACCCCTAATATATATCGTTTCGCATTTTCCATATACCTACATTTTAATTTCATTTACCAATCTTCAATTCCGTCCCGTCCGACCTTTTCAACGGTTCCTCTCCCCGGTTCGCCCGTGCAGCATTTTCTTGTTTCAAAGCTTCCTGCAGCCGACTCACCAAATAATTCATGTAATTTACATCATAATCCGGACCCAAATCATCCCAATATGTCATTGTCGGTCCCCAATCCGTGTTCAAATATCCTTTCGTGAGTCCCAGACTCGCGATATACTCGTCATCCCACTTTTCTCCCGTCGCGTCAATCAGGAATTGATGTAACACCGGATCATATATACCGATTTTCGTGTTCAGCGTTGCATCTTCCGCTGTCGCCCAAAACGAAGGACGATCCAATTGATCCGTCACCCAAACATATATACACTTGGGCAACACGAAACCCGGAACGAAATACTCGTTCTCCCCGATAGCAATCTCTATCAACACCTTATCCGTTTTCAACGAAACATCCCGTTTCAATACCACGGGAAGTTCGCTTCTCGTCTTCCCCGCAGGGATAATGTAACAGGAATGCAAAGCCGCATCATCAAAAGCCACGAAATGTTTGCCGGCAACAGCACAAGAATCCTCCACCGGCAATTGGACCAATTTTACCGGACGGTCATAGTCCACCACCTTGCCTATCGTTTTCAATGGGATCCACACGGTATCCGTTTCCGCCTGAGGTCCGGAATAAATAAATGTACGGTACACCAGGGTATCTGCTGAATTTTCCATATCAAAACCCAACCAACAAGTATCCACGTTATAAGGAGTCAACTCCTCATCGCAAGCCGACAACAACACGGACGACAACATCCATAATATCAGAAATTTATTTTTCATACAATTTTCATTTTAATCATTACTTTCCCGTACCCGGGTCATATTCCGAATCCGGAAGGGGTAAAATATATTCCGCTTCCCCGACTTCCGCAGCCCCCCAAAGCATCTTACGAATTCCTTGACGCTTGTAGGCATAAAACAGATGCCCCTCAGCATAAAATTCCCGGCGAATCTCTTCCAACACAAAGTTTTTCACGCTGGCGAGATCCGTAAAATACGCCGACACATTCACATTGCGAGCCGCCATGTAATCCGCATATAAGCGATTTGCTTCCTCCAGGTCTGTTGTCGTTTCCAACAAAATTAAGTACACTTCACTCATCCGCAACACCGGTACAATCTGCAATTTCATCAACAGGACATTGGCACCATACTCCTGCCCGGCATCATAATAATACTTTTTCACGCAAGCATAATTATAATTACCATTCGCATCAGGAATACTCGTGTTCCAAGAGTTAGCATAACCGGCATGCGTGGTAATATCCTGCCCCTCATAAAGTTTGTCGCGCATTTCTGCGGAAATAAACAAATTCGTGCCGGTCAAGCGGTCGCTACCTACCCCGGTCACGCCTATCGAATAGTCAATCAATTTATGATTGCTCAGTGCGAACAGACATTCGGAAGGTGCGGCATAATATTGCAAATTGAAATCCGCCATGGAACTCAAACTCACCGGCATGACCGTGTACACCGCTTTCGCCGCCTCGTAAGCTTTCTTCGTCTGCCCTGTGTAAAGATAAAAACGGGCCTGTAAGGCTTTCACCGCATAATAATTCAACCGCAATCCCCGGAAATCCAGAAAATCATCCTCCTGCCCGCTATATGTCAGCGAAGTACTGATCACCGGATCCACACTCAGGGCATTTTCAGCTGCCAGCAGATCACTTTCCAATTTCCCGCAAAAAGCCGCATAATCGTAATACCTTGGTAAATTCTTGAACGACACGTCTTCCGAGTATGGCAACGTCACCTTGCGTACCGGATTTTGAGGCATCTGCCCGAAAAGCCGCAACACGTCCAAATGACAGAAAGCCCGAATGGCAAACGCCTCTCCCTGCAAGACCCGAAAAGCCACGGAATCCTCGATACAATCCCCCCCATGTTCCAAATGCCTGAGCACGGAATTAGCCTGCACGATCACGTTGTACAGACCGCCATATATACCGGAAATCACACTTTTGGCATACGTGTTTTCATACTCGTACCGATCCAAAGCCAAATCCGCGTCCCGGGTTGAACCGGACAGATCCCACAACTGTGCCAATGACTCAATATGCGACATCGTCAACCCCTCCCCATACAAATCCCGGTCCTTCAACTTCACGTAACATCCCGTCAAGGCATCCTTAAACCCTTCATACGTCGTATACATATCCTCTTCTTCCGTTTGTCCCTGGGGCTTCACATCCAGCCAATCGTTGCAAGAGGAACACAAGATCCAAAAACATAAACTGCAAACAATATATTTTTTCATATACGCTTCATTTAATCAAAACAATAAAGAAATATTCAACCCGACGTTACGGGCAAACGGATAGGAAGTACCGCGCTCCCGCTTCACGGAAGAGAGGTAAAAAAGATCGGACATATTCAACGAAAAACGCATATTCTGGATTCCCCATTTTTGCAAATAAGGGGTATTCAAATCATACTGCACGCTAGCCGACTGGAGCGAAAATACATTATCCGGCATCACGAAACGGGAAGTCATTCGCGTCTTTTCATTACTGATGCCCTTGAAATAGACCTCATCCCCCTCCTGCATCCAGCGGTCCGACCACACCCGATTGTCCACATTGCCCGTTTTGATCGTGGAGGGAGTCACTTCCACTTTATCCAACAAGGTGGAATTATACTGCTTTCCTCCCCAATGAAAACCGAAAGAAAGATTCAACGTCATCCCCTTGTAAGAAAACATTACCCCCGCATTACCTTGATACAAAGGGTCGCTCACGCCCATATACACTTTTGCCGAAGGTTTCCACTCGAAGGTGGGCTCCCCGTCTTTATCCAAAAAGATTTCCTTGCCGCTACTCGGGTCTATCCCCAAAGAGCGTACCGCATAAATCGAATTTTGCGAACGCCCTTCGTAATAAAGCGTGTTCACATCCACGTCGTCCATCAACATTTCTTCAGTTTGGCGTTTTAAATCATCCGACAGTTTGGTGATCTCATTTTTATTATAAGCCAACTTGCCGGACACCATCAAACTCATCTTCCGTTCCGTATCCCGAATAATATAACCGCTCACGGACATCTCGAAACCGGTATTTTTCACTTTCCCGATATTTTCCATATAAGAAGAAAAACCGGTTGCCAACGGAATATCCATGGCAGACAGTAAGTTATTGGTCAACTTCGAGTACACATCCAGACTTCCTTTCACCCGATTGTTCAACACGGAAAATTCCATCCCGAGGTTGTATTGCGCCGTCACCTGCCATTTCAAGTCTTCATTTCCCAATCCCATCAAATAAGCACCACCCCAGTAGGCGTAGCGATCATCGTCATAATACTTGAACATAGGCAAAGCCTGATAGGCAGAGAATTTTTGGGAACCGGTTTCACCATAAGACAGGCGCAAACGTAAGGTGTTCAGGTATGGATTCTCTCCCCAGAAATGCTCGTTATGCACGTTCCACCCCAGACCGGCACTCCAGAAGGTTCCGAAACGCTTGTTGGAGCCGAATTGCGAACTACCATCCGTACGCAACGATAAATCAACATAGTAGCGATTATCATACACGTAATTGACATTCCCGACCAGCCCGAGTCGACGGGTCGTATACTCCGATGCGGAAGGCATATCATTTTCCGCGTAATTCAATGCATTCCCTATAAACGGCCTATCGTTCGTGAATCCCTCCATCGTAAACCCGTAGGAATTGCTGTCATTTTGAGCGATGGAAGCGTCCAAACCGGCATAGAGGGAGTGTACCTCCCCGAACACTTTCGCATAGCTCAATGTCACGTTTCCTTCATACGTGTTCGCTTTCCCCGTGGTGTAGGCATACCGTCCTTTACGCAATACCTGATCTCCGGTGTAATCCTTAAATTCAGAGCTTTCAGGAGATTTGTACATGTCCGAAGTATTATTCGTGTGCGATATCCCGAATTTCCCCCTTAACGTCAGCTCCGGTGTCATTTTCCACTCGACGGAGAAATTGTTGATAATCTCCACGTATCCGCTTTTATCTATATTACCCAACGTGGCATCGTACAAAGGATTTTGGACCTGCGTTTCCCAGGCATCCCAACCGTCAAAATAACGGTTCAATTTTCCGTCATCCGTCCAAGGGGCATTATAGGGTTGCTGGCGGGCATAATCGCTGAAAGAGCCGTAAGGACTTTCCTCGCTTTTATTACTTCCTATACTCGTCTGATTCCTGAATGTCAAATTTTTATAACTATAAGATAAAGTCACGCCCCCACTAAACGTCTTCCGGCCCGAACCGATCATGGCCCCCTGGATATCTTTATATCCCAGGGAAGCAGACCAACGAAATTCCTCGCTTCCCCCTTCAAACCGCAGGTTATAGTTCTGCCCGACTCCAACGTGTAACGGTTGACTCAACCAATCCGTTTCCACGCCCTCCTCCACCGCTTTCAACCGCTTGTAATAAGCCTCTTTCAAAACGATATCCCTCTCGGGATTGGTTTCATGATGATACAGACCTGCGGCCCATTCCAAACTCAACTTATCCCGTGCATTCATTAAATCATACGACGTCAGATCAGGGATTTCCAATGTCATCCCGGCTTGCGCAAACACCCTCAATTTTCCCGCCTGCGGCTTTTTAGAAACAATCACCACCACACCGTTTGCCCCGCGAGAACCATAAATAGCCGTAGCCGCCGCATCTTTCAATATATTAATCGACTCGATTTCCTCCTCGTTATAATCCATCAATTTGGTTAACGATATTTCGAAATCATCCATAATAATCAAAGGTACATTCAAATCGTTTTTCGTCCCCTCGTTCAATTCTTTCAAATTGGTTGTCAACGACGAACTGCCTCGCACCGTAATATCCGGCAACCGGTTGGGATCGCTGCCAAATTCATTATTCTGCACGACATTGAACGCCGGATCGATATTTCGCAAGGTCTGCAACATATTCTGCCCCCGATAGGCCAAAATCTCCTCCTTTCCAATCGTGCTTACCGCCCCGGTATAACTCTCCCGGGCTTTTTTGAAAATACCGGTCACCACCACTTCATCCATTTGGGCAACGTCTTCCTGCATGACGATATTCAATTCCGGTTGTCCGGTATATTTTACCTCCTGCGTTTTCATGCCGACGAAAGAAAACACCAACGCCACATTCTCCACTTCGGGAAAATCCAACCGATATTCCCCCTCCACACCGGTTACGGCTCCGATACCCGTACCTTTCAGCATGACCGTCACCCCCGGCATCGGCTGTTCTTTTTCATCGACAACCCGTCCTTTCACCGTAACTCTGTTATAAACAGCATCGCTTGGGGAGTGCTCCTGCCGGGTACGGATAAGTATCCATCCGGATTCAATCGTATAAGTGAATTCCGTTCCTTTCAACAAAGTGTTCAAAGCTTCTTCAACGCTGACATTTTTCACGTCTATCGAATAAAGACCGTGTTGAGCCGTATCCGGAGTGTCGCGGAAACCGTAAGAAAGTCCCGTCTGCGCCTTTATCCCGGAAAGGATATGCGCCAAGGTTTTACCGGTCATTTTCAATGTCACTTTTTTATCCGTGTTTTGCCACACCGCATCGGCCTCTTCTTCCGGAGAAGCGGACGAGAGATTCGGGTAACACAGAAACGGAAAGAAAAACAAAAACAGGCCCACCACCCATTTATTCTTTCCGGAACGATTTATTATTTCTTTTTTTTTCATAAACTTGTGTAAGTTTTCGATGTAATGTTTCAATTATGTCTTAAACGGGACGACAAGGATACGGAACTCGCAAAATCGCACCTTGCCGGTATTCGAAAGGGAATCTTTCCTGGAAAGGTTCTCTTTCTTTTATTTTCTTACTCTATCCGATACACACCTCCTTCTTTTTTTACTGTTTTTTTA
>ERZ825384.4031-NODE-4031-length-12190-cov-8.560445_pt1 | contig 12190 bp, 9 predicted proteins | sample MGYA00519931_ERZ825384 | MGnify/ENA primary metagenome ERZ825384 (study PRJEB31778, sample SAMEA3449200) | human gut metagenome | biome: human gut; feature: human-associated habitat; material: faeces | place: United Kingdom | collected 2010/2012 ...
CAAGTAAAATGCTGCGCATAAAAAAGTTAGATATATTTATATTAAAGAGCTTTTGCATGCTCTTTATGGGCACTTTCTTCATCTGCCTTTTCATCTTCATGATGCAGTTTCTGTGGAAATATGTAGACGAAATGGTGGGAAAAGGATTGGAGATGAACGTTCTTGCCCAGTTCTTTTTCTATTCGGCGCTGACGTTGGTGCCGGCCTCGTTGCCTTTGGCGATATTGCTGGCGGCTCTCATCACTTTTGGAAATTTCGGAGAACGTTTTGAATTGCTTGCCATGAAAGCGGCAGGTATCTCTCTGTTGAAGATTATGCGTCCGCTGATAATTTTCATATCCATCATTTGTTGTGTTTCTTTCTATTTTCAGAACGTTATCGGCCCTAAGGCGCAGACCAAGTTATGGACGCTGCTGATTTCCATGAAGCAGAAGTCGCCCGAAGTGGATATTCCCGAAGGGGTGTTTTATGACGAGATAGACGGCTACAACCTTTACGTAAAGCATAAGAACCGTAAGACGGGTATGCTGTACGATGTGCTGATTTATAATTTCGAGAAAGGATTTGAGAATGCGCAGATAATCAAGTCGGACTCCGGCAGATTGGAAATGACGGCCGACAAGCAGCACCTTTATCTGCACCTTTACAGCGGTGAGCAGTTTGAAAATCTGAAGTCGCAGAATATGAACCAGAAGAATGTGCCCTATCGTCGGGAAGCGTTCGTGGAGAAGCATGCGATTATAGAATTCAACTCGGATTTCAATATGGTGGACGCCGGATTTATGAGCAATCAGTCCAATAGTAAGGATATGAGAATGTTGCAGGCCGGCATCGACTCCATGAAAGTACAGAACGACAGTGTGGGGCGGTCTTACTATAAAGAGGCTATGGCAAGTACTTACAAAGCCACTACCAATACCTTGAGCAAGACGGATACGATGAAGATAGAATCTGCCCGCTTGGGCAATTACGATGTGGACAGTCTGTTCAATGCGGCTACTTTGATGCAGAAGCAGAAGATTATGTCTACGGCTGTCAGCCGTGCGGAAAGCGCGGCGAGCGATTGGAGCTTCAAGGGCTTTAATATATCGCAGACGGAAACCAGCTTGAGACGTCACATGACGTCCTGGCACGAGAAACTGACGCTTTCGTTGGCGTGCCTTATTTTCTTCTTTATCGGTGCACCGTTGGGCGGTATCATCCGTAAAGGCGGTTTGGGTATGCCTGTGGTGGTTTCCGTGCTTATTTTCATCATCTATTACATCATCAATAATACGGGCTATAAGATGGCGCGTGACGGTAAATGGATTGTATGGATGGGCATGTGGACCAGTACGGCTGTGCTGGCGCCGCTGGGTGCATTCCTTACTTATAAATCCAATAACGACTCGGTGGTGCTGAATGCCGATGCTTATGTCAACTGGTTTAAGAAGATAGCGGGTATCCGCAGTGTCCGCCACCTGTTCAGGAAGGAAGTGATTATTCACGACCCGGATTATGCCCGTCTGCCGGGAGAACTTCAACAACTGTCGGCGGATTGTCGCGCGTATGCCGAAAAGAAAGCTCTGATGCGTGCGCCCAATTATTTCAGGCTGTGGATGAACGATACACCGTATGACGAGGAAGTGGCGGAGCTCAACGACCAGATGGAGGCTTTGATAGACGAGATGTCCAATACAAGGTCTATACCGTTGCTGACGGCATTGAATAATTATCCTGTCATAGCCGTTCACGCCCATGTGCGTCCTTTCCGTAATTACTGGCTGAATATGTTGTGTGGAGTGATAGTGCCTGTCGGCTTGTTTTTCTATTTCCGTATCTGGGCATTCCGCATCCGGTTGAACAAGGATATGGAGCGGATTATCCGTACAAACGAAGAGATACGGAATATCATAAAAGTCAATCAGAATAAATAATAAAGAATGAAATATATGGAAAAAGTAAAGTTGAATACGATAGAAGAGGCCATTGAGGATTTCAAGGCCGGTAATTTCGTGATTGTAGTCGATGATGAAGATCGTGAAAATGAGGGCGACCTGATTATCGCAGCCGAAAAGATAACGCCGGAAAAGGTGAACTTCATGCTGAAACATGCGCGCGGGGTATTGTGTGCTCCGATTACGGTGTCGCGTTGCAAAGAACTGGATTTACCTCATCAGGTGTCCGATAATACCTCTGTATTGGGTACTCCCTTTACGGTAACAATCGATAAGCTGGAAGGTTGTACGACCGGTGTTTCTGCCGCCGACCGTGCCGCAACCATTCAGGCGTTGGCCGACCCTGCTTCTACTCCGGCCACATTCGGCCGTCCCGGCCACATCAATCCGCTGTACGCACAGGAGAAAGGCGTGTTGCGCCGTGCCGGTCATACCGAAGCTACGATTGATATGTGCCGCCTGTCCGGTTTCTATCCTGCCGGTGCGCTCATGGAGATTATGAACGAAGACGGCACGATGGCGCGTCTGCCCGAATTGCGTAAAATGGCGGATAAATTCAATTTGAAACTGATTTCTATCCGCGATATGATAGCCTATCGCTTGCAGCAGGAATCTATCGTGGAGAAAGGCGTGGAGGTGGATATGCCGACAGAGCACGGACATTTCCGCCTGATTCCTTTCCGTCAGAAGTCCAACGGCTTGGAGCACGTGGCTTTGTTCAAGGGTACTTGGGCGCCAGATGAACCTATACTGGTGCGTGTACACTCCTCTTGCGCCACGGGAGATATATTCGGCTCCATGCGTTGCGATTGCGGCGAGCAGTTGCACAAGGCGATGGAGATGATAGAGAAAGCCGGTAAGGGAGCTATCGTATACCTCAATCAGGAAGGCCGCGGCATCGGTCTGATGGAAAAGATGAGAGCATACAAACTTCAGGAAGACGGCATGGATACGGTGGATGCCAACATTTGTCTCGGACATCTGGCTGATGAACGCGATTACGGTGTGGGCGCTCAGATTTTGCGCGAGCTGGGTGTGCATAAGATGCGTCTGCTTACAAACAACCCGGTGAAACGCGTAGGCTTGGAAGCCTATGGCCTGGAGATTGTGGAGAATGTGCCGGTGGAAACCAACCCGAACCAGTATAACGAACGTTACCTGCGTACAAAGAAGGAACGTATGGGGCATACTCTTCATTTTAATAAGTAACTGTCTTTTTGTTTTATTATATCAAAGAAAATCGCTTATTTTGCAACCGGATTTGCATAACAACCATTAAATAGAAACAAGATGAACCAATTATCAGATCGTTTGAACAGCTTGTCGCCCTCTGCGACGCTGGCTATGTCTCAGAAAAGCGCAGAGCTGAAAGCTCAAGGCGTAGATGTAATTAACTTGAGTGTCGGAGAACCTGATTTTAATACTCCCGACCACATTAAAGAGGCTGCCAAAAAGGCGATAGACGATAACTTCTCTCGCTATTCTCCCGTTCCGGGGTATCCGGCCTTGCGTAATGCTATCGTAGAGAAATTGAAAAAAGAGAACGGTCTGGAATATACGGCTGCACAAATTTCTTGTGCCAACGGAGCCAAGCAATCGGTTTGCAATGCAATCTTGGTATTGGTGAACCCGGGTGATGAAGTGATTGTGCCTGCACCGTATTGGGTGAGCTATCCTGAAATGGTGAAGCTGGCGGAAGGCAATCCGGTGATTGTTACAGCAGGTATCGAGCAGGACTTCAAGATTACCCCCGCCCAGTTGGAAGCCGCCATTACGCCGAAGACCAAAGCTTTGATTCTTTGTTCTCCTTCCAACCCTACCGGTTCTGTATATAGCAAGGAAGAGTTGGCCGGACTGGCCGCTGTGTTGGCCAAGCATCCGCAGGTAGTTGTCATTGCCGATGAAATCTATGAACATATCAACTACATCGGTAAGCACCAAAGCATCGCGCAGTTCCCTGAAATGAAAGAGCGTACCGTGATTGTAAACGGCGTTTCCAAGGCTTATGCCATGACGGGCTGGCGTATCGGTTTCATTGCCGGACCGGAATGGATTGTAAAGGCTTGCAACAAATTGCAGGGACAGTATACATCAGGCCCGTGTTCCGTATCTCAGAAAGCTGCGGAAGCCGCTTATACGGGAACGCAAGCTCCGGTGGAAGAAATGCGTAAGGCTTTTGAACGTCGCCGCGACCTTATTGTGAAACTGGCTAAGGAAGTGCCGGGATTCGAAGTAAACGTACCGGAAGGCGCTTTCTACCTGTTCCCGAAATGCAGCTCGTTTTTCGGTAAGTCCGCCGGCGACCGTAAGATTGAAAACTCCGATGATTTGGCCATGTACTTACTGGAAGTAGCTCACGTGGCTTGCGTAGGCGGTACGTCATTTGGCGCTCCCGAATGTATTCGTATGAGCTATGCTACCAGCGATGAGAATATCGTGGAAGCTATCAGCCGCATCAAGGAAGCATTGTCAAAGCTTGCATAATCTTTGGATGGCGGGAACTCACCGCAGGCGTATGGATGGAAGGTCTGTGTAGTCTGGGGTGAGTTGCGATATATACTTCTTGGTACTGAAATAAAAAGGCCCGGTTTCATTGAAACCGAGCCTTTCTTCTTTTTCTTAGGATTGTATTATTCTCCCGGATGAATTGCTTCAGAAGGGCAAACATCTGCACAAGTACCACATTCTGTACAAGTTTCAGGATCGATAGAATAGATATCGCCTTCAGAGATAGCGCCTACCGGACACTCGTCGATACAAGTTCCGCAAGCAATACAATCGTCACTAATTACGTAAGCCATTTTCTTTAATTTTTTAATTATTAGTACTAATTGGTTCGGCAAAAATAGCTGTTTTCTTCAATACTTGCTATCAATCTTGATTAAAAACGTTTAATTTGTACCCTGTCTAAATAGCGGCAGGGACAAACGTGCATATAATCAGGTAGTAAGCGTGGGATATGTGAAATATATGATTGGATTGTCACCGCTTTTCTCCACACGATAGCTGCCGTTGAAGTGCTCGAAAAACAATAGATTGATTCTGTGCGATATGGATTCCTTTTGTGAAGAAAATGCGGGATCGGTGAGCGGACTGTTCTCTATCCGGCAGTTTATTGCCTGTGTTTCCGGATTGTAAGTCAGTTGCATGTTCACTATCCTTGTTCTCTTGCATTCGACAGGGTATAGCAGCATGCCGGAAACCAGTTGCGTGAGGCGGCTGACGTCGGTATGGATGATTGCATTGCCGGTATCTGCCACCAACTCCAAATGTATGCTTCCTTCGCTTCGCATCTGTACCAGGCAGGGGAGTTCGTTGCACCACTCTTGTACGTTGCAGTTCTGTAACTGAAACTTCATCATGTTGGCTTCCAAACGTGAGAGGTCCAGTACGTTGTTGACAAGCCGGATGAGTTCCGCCGAATTACTTTGGATGATACCGGAGTATTCTCTTTTCTCGTCTTCACTCAGGTTGACATCCTCGGTCATGAGTTGTGAAAATCCTACTACGTTGTTAAGAGGAATGCGTATGTTATAACTCATAGTTGTCAGGAAACGGCTTTTTATCTCATTCGCTTCTTCGGCAATGGCGGTTAATCTTCTCATTTCCTTTTCATCTTTTTGCAGGCGTTTCCGGCTCCGGTATATGTGGATGTTGAAAAGCAACAATGCAAAAATGATGATAACGGATATGGATAAGCAGATTTGGTGGAACATATTGCGCCTTTGCTCTTTTTGCAGCGTGAGCTTGTCCATATTGTAAAGAGAGAGTATCTCTTCCATCTGCGAGGTGGTAATAAGATTGTATAGCGAGTCTTTGCTTTTGAGGCTCTTTTTGTAGAATGTGAGCGCTTCGTCCGGTTTTCCCGCTTTTACTAATGAGTCGGCTTTCTGAATGTCGCGGTTTATGGCACATTCTATTTCGGCCGGATACCGGCGCGGCGAGGAGTACTGTTTTTTCGCGTCTGCACCGACAGCTTGTACGGGTAGGAGCAGAGCGAGTAAGGCCGTTATGATAAGCAGTCTTTTCATACTTCGCTCTCCTTTCTGCCTTTGGCCGGCTGTGGCTGTTGGAGGGGGTGGGTGAAAAAGAACCGTGAACCGCCTGTATAGTCAGGGTCTATCCATATTCTGCCACCTATATGTTCGATGATGAGCTGGCAGATGGAAAGTCCTAATCCGCTGCCTTGCGCATTTTCGTTTAGTTTCTCGAAACGTTGGAAGATAGCGGCTTGCTTGTCTTTGGGAATGCCGCAGCCCGTATCTGTCACGGAAAAGAGCAACTCTTGTTCCGACTGTTTTTTAAGTTCCAGGGTAATGCTGCCTTGCGGTGTAAATTTGGTGGCGTTAATCAGCAAGTTTATCAAGACTTGTTGCAGGCGCGAGTCGTCCGTTTCTATTTCCATGCTTTCCAGCTCCGTCGTGAAGCATATTTCTGCCTGGGTCTGTTTAATCTTACTGACGGTATCGGCTACATTCCTGCAGATGCTGACGACATCATACCGGCCAATGCTGAATTGTATTTTCCCGAATTCAAGGCTCGACAGGTCTATCACATCGTTGATGAGCTTTAGTAATAACTCGGAGTTTTGCAGGATTACTTCATTGCATTGGCGACGTGTGTCGTCATCCAGCCCTTCTTCTGTCAGCAGGGACGAAAAACCGGAGAGGGCATTGAGCGGCGTACGTATTTCATGGCTCATATTCGAAAGGAATATGCTTTTGGCGGATGTGGCGTTTTCGGCATCGGTACGCAGGCGCTCCAATCTTTGGGTGGATAGGGTTATCTTCTGACGCTGCCTTCTGAGCACGATAGTTATAACGATAAACATGAGGAGTAGCAGGATACTGCCTGTCAATATGCCGGTGATAAGCTTGCTGTGCTCTTCTTTATTGGCCAGCTCCATTTGGTCTATCTGGTATTTGGCACGCAGGATACCGATTTGCCGTGCGTAACCTTCGGCGGTGAGCGTGTCGACCGTGGGATATAATTCTTGATACAACCGGCAGGCGTCCATTGCTTTTCCTTGTATCTTATATAGATATATTGTTTCCTGTGTAATCCATCGGTAATAAGCCGACCGTTTGTTGACTGAATATTCCTGTCTCAGTTCCTCGTACAGTTTCAAGGCCTTGTCCCAATAAGCTTTATCCCAGTTACCCATGGCACGGTAGTAGGCGGCAGCGGTATACTTCAGATGAAAATAGTAAAACTTCTCGGGATACAGCCGATAGATAGAATCCATATCTTGCAGGTACTTGGCGGCTTCTTTAAGGTAAGTCTTTGAAAGATGTCCGTGTGAGATGGCATAGTTGGCTTTTTCGATGGCGGCGAAGAAGCCGGTGGCATAATCCGGTTGTTGCAGAAGGGCTTTATCTATATCGTTTAATACTCTCCTTGCTTTTTCCAGTCGGCCTTTGCGCTGTAAAGTATTGGATGCTTTTAGTAAAAGTTGCGTACGGTAGGGATGTTGCGGAGAGATAAGGCTTAATTCCTTTAAAGCGTTTTGATACGCCTCCGATGCTTTATCGTATTGACTGGCTATGGTGTAAGCGTCGCCGATAGCTTGGTTGGCAACTGCCATGCCGAAATCGTATCCGGTTTCTTTGGCTTCTTCGTACATCAGCCGTGCCCGGTCTATGGCAAGGCTGATATCTCCCCGCAGTGTATAGGCGTTGGCAAGTTGTAGCTGTAATAAGAAGTAGGTTTCTTTATTGCGGTTGTCTGCTTTGAGGTCCGGCAGAATGTTTTCACTCCAGCAGATGACGCTATCCACCGATACGTATTCGTCGTAAAGTATCTTCTTTTGGATAAAAATTTTCAACGTATCCAATTTGTTGGGAGCGGTTGCAGCACATATTGAGGTAGCACATGTCATACATATTACCCATAGCCCTATCAATATGGCGGCACTTTTTCTCATCGTTTGTTTTGTTTGTCTTCTTTGTCTATTATTGGCAAAAATAAACATAAAACATGATATATAAAATAAAATATAATGATTTTATTTTCAATATGTTCGGTATCAAACGGATGAATATGGCCTCTCCTTGTCCGGACGATTTAGTAAAGCTCCAATCCGAATTCGTCTTTCAATTGCAGCAGGGCGTCGTTCTTTTGCGCCATCATTTGAAATTTTTCGACACGGCCGTATGCACGAACCTTCTCGGCGGGAGCGCTGATACGTACAGTCATGGTTACCTTACGGTTTTTCAAACGGATACGCAGGTACTCTTGCAGCCGGGGAATCATCGAAGTAAACTCTTTTGCAACGATTTCATTATCCACGACGGCTTCGAACGTGGTGGCGTTCAGCAGGGTGACATGCATATTCTGCATACGTTTGGCGATGGCTACTTGCTCTTTGGGCATGCGTCCGGCGTATTCTTGCCAGTAGTAATTTACATCTCTTTCATTGAAGATATAGTCTTCTTCCGGTTGCGCTGTTTGCTGTGCGGCAGGGGTTGGAGCCGTGTTCTTTGCCTCTTCTTCCGCTTTCGGCCGTTTAATGGATACGCCGAGACCGGACATTTTTACTACCGGAATCTTCTTTTCTTCTTTTCCTTGTGCCAGTAAAATGGCGGTAGGAGTGGCGTGCGAAGCCGTATTTGCCAGTGTAGCAGTGGTATTGGCAGGAGGGACTGTAGTGGGGGCGGCTTGCGGTTTCGCAGTGGCGGATACCTGCGGTTGGGGCGTAGCGGGAGCTGCCTGTGGCTGTTGTGTGGCGGCAGGCTGCGTAAATATGGGTTTTATGGCTTGTTTAGGGCTACGCCCATTGGCAACATCGTCTCCTTCGGCTGTGATTTGAGCTACTTGTATTAAGGTCAGCTCTACCAGCAGCCGCTTGTTCTTGCTGGCACGATAGTTCAAGTCGCAATCGTTACACAGTTTCATGGCACGGTACAGGAAAGGCAACGGGCATTTTTGCGCCTGCGTTTGGTAGCGTTGCCGGATACTTGCCCCTACTTCGAGCAGGGGCAGGGTGGCCGGATCTTTGCTCACCAGCAAATCGCGGAAATGTGAGGACAGACCGGTAATGAAATGACTGCCGTCAAATCCTTTGTTCAGTACATCGTTCAGCAGCAGCAGGGCGTCACTGACTTTATTTTCAAGAAAATGGTCGGTCAGTTTAAAGTAGTATTCGTAATCCAGCACATTCAAATTCTCGATTACGCTTTGGTAAGTGATGTGTCCGCCGGTAAAACTTACTACCTGGTCGAAGATGGACAAGGCGTCACGCATACCGCCGTCAGCTTTCAGCGCAATGACGTTCAGAGCTTCCGGCTCGGCGGTAATTCCCTCTTTAGAGGCTACATAGGCCAAGTGAGCTACGGTATCTTCCACGCCGATACGGTTGAAGTCGTATATCTGACAGCGAGAAAGGATGGTAGGCAGTATCTTATGTTTTTCGGTGGTGGCAAGAATGAATATGGCATGACGGGGCGGCTCTTCCAGCGTTTTCAGGAAAGCATTGAAAGCGGAAGCCGACAGCATATGTACCTCGTCAATGATATATACCTTGTATTTACCTATCTGAGGCGGGATACGTACCTGCTCTACCAGTTGGCGGATGTCGTCCACGGAGTTGTTGGATGCGGCATCCAATTCATGAATGTTGTATGAACGCTGTTCATTGAAAGCTGTACACGATTCGCATTGGTTACAGGCTTCTCCCTCTGCCGTGGGAGCCATGCAGTTTATGGTTTTGGCAAAAATACGTGCGCAAGTAGTCTTTCCAACGCCACGCGGACCGCAGAAAAGATAGGCGTGCGCCAGTTTGCCTGTGGCGATGGCATTCTTTAAAGTGGTAGTCAACGCGCGTTGCCCCACTACCGACTCAAAGGTCGAGGGGCGGTATTTTCGTGCCGATACGATATAATTTTCCATATTCAGGGTGTTCTTATCACTAATATAGAGCACAAAGACAGCGTGGCTTGTCTCAGCTTTTGTGCAAATGTACGCAAAAAAAAGAAATTTCTCAGTTATTCGTCTTATCTTTGTACTCAAAGAAACAATAACTGAATTACATGGATAAACTTGCTTCCCTCTGGTTGTTTGTCCGCAGACGTAAATATCTGATAACGTTTGTGCTGTTTGTCGTGCTTGTCGGTTTTCTGGATGAGAACAGTATTGTGCGCCGTCTCGGTTATTACCGCGAGGAAACGCGCTTACGCGGAGAGATAGACAGGTATCGTACGGAATATGAGGAGAATACCCGTCGCCTGAATGAGCTTGCCGTCGACTCCGGCGCTATCGAGAAAATAGCCCGTGAAAAGTATCTGATGAAGAAGCCCAACGAAGATATTTATGTATTTCAAGATGATATAGAAGAATGAAACAACTGATACCCGCCCTTTTTGCAGTAGGAGCTGTAATGCTTCTGATAGGCGCTGCCGTTTATGTCACCGGATGGCAACTCTCGCCTTATATATATACGATAGGTGCGACATTTGTTGCTTTAGCGCAAATAAATTCACCTTCAAAATGCAAAAGTCCCACTATCAAACGTCTGCGGCGCCAGCAGATATTCGGTGCGTTGCTCTTGGTGCTTACCGGAGCTTTTATGTTCTTTACGCATGGTAATGAATGGATTGTTTCGCTGACTATTGCTGCTATCCTTGAACTCTATACGTCGGTACGTATTCCGCAGGAAGAAGCTAAGGAGCAGTAGTTATATAGAATTGGCAAAGAGCGGTTTTATTGATGTATGAATGGCTGAAAACATCATTGCTTTTAGTTTGATCTGCAAAAACTTTTCAGAAGTCTTTTGAGATAAGGTTTCAACCGAACTCCATGAGGTGGAATTTTGTGTAGTGACATATATAAGCATTAAAATCTTTTTCTCATAAAAAAAGGCTATCTCTCCCAGACAGCCAATCTTTTCTTTCTTTTTATAACATGCTTTAGCTGCGTGATATTTCCGTTAACATTTAACATAATACCCGTTTTCCCTTTAACTTATACAACACCCGGCCGTTGATACAGGCCACTGGCGTATAGGCATGGAATCTGAGGTTTTATAGTGATTGGCATTCTGCATGGCTCAATGATGTCCGGCCGCACGAGTGAACTGGTCTGTTGATAGAGCTTATAGGTCAAATCTCATCACGGCTCTAAGCAAGGGAAGACCATGCCTGACTGTACATGCCATGCAGCTCTTTGAAGGAGATGGATATACGGTAAACTAATCTTACCCCGCCCGTGTTCTTTTCGTACCACGGCTGTTGTATGCAAAGAACACAGGTGAGGTAATTAAGTACCACTGCCGTGGTACGAATAGTTCTTTATATTTTTGTTTCTTACTTCCGTTGACATCGGTGTTTGCCTTTCCGTTATTCCAGAACTGTTCTTCCTTGTTTTTCAATAAACCATTTGGGGCTTATATGAAAGCGTGAGTGTTTAAGGTTCTGTGAATATATACGTGTTATGTATACACGTGTGCGCCCGCCTACGTGCCCGCACGCACGTGCGCATATATTATAATGTGTCCCTTCCTTTCTTCAGCCTGTTTCCTGCTTTTTTTATGCTCTACAACATCTTTACTAATCAGCGAGTTAGGAAAAAGTTTCAAAAATATTAGGAAAAAGTGAAAGATATATTTGGTCGGTATATTAAAATCCTCTACTTTTGCATCCGCTTTCGAGAACGGGAGCGGCGTTTGATTGACATTCTGACAGAAACGGAGTAAGAACCCCTTACTTTTTTCTTCCTTAACCGGTTGGTTTCTTTCGAAACTTTCCCCTTTAAAAAGAAAAATGAAAAAAAACTTCCGAAAACATTTGGAAGATATGAAATAAAGTTCTTACCTTTGCACCCGCTTTCAAAAAGTAAGCAGCGTTGGTTGACACACTTTTTCTTGAATCCGGGTCGGTAAAACAATCTTTCTTTTGTTCTCCCTTTCGCAAGAGAGATGACGGGAAAAAGGAAAGATGAAAAAAAACTTCCGAAAATATTTGGAAGATATACTTAAAAGTTTTTACCTTTGCATCCGCTTTCCTGAAAAGAAAGCCGACATAAAAGAAGCGATCTTTGAAGAGATTTACATAAACAATACAAGTAGTACAAGAGCAAGACTTGTTTCTGAAAAAGAAACGGTCTTGGGTAAAATAAAAAGAACCGTCATTACTTATTAAATAGGTAATAGATACTTTTTAAATTCGAGCGTCCTGAACAGAGCAACAACCGTTCCTATATGGAATGATTAACAATACTTTTACAATGAAGAGTTTGATCCTGGCTCAGGATGAACGCTA
>ERZ825384.4042-NODE-4042-length-12172-cov-7.832797_pt1 | contig 12172 bp, 10 predicted proteins | sample MGYA00519931_ERZ825384 | MGnify/ENA primary metagenome ERZ825384 (study PRJEB31778, sample SAMEA3449200) | human gut metagenome | biome: human gut; feature: human-associated habitat; material: faeces | place: United Kingdom | collected 2010/2012 ...
GCTGGCCGTGGCGCTCGGCGTGTTCGGGGCCGTGCTCGCCGCCGCCGGGCGCCTGCCGCTCGGGCCCGCTCCGCTTGCGGCCGCCTGGGCGGGCATCGTGCTGGGCAGCCTGCCCCTCTACGCGCTGGGGCTCGGCGTGGCCCTGCGCCTCGGCCGCAACGCCGCCATCGGCGCCGGCGCGGCGGGGATGCTCCTCGCGTTCTTCTCAGTGGGCGGACTTGCGCACGGCCTCATGACCGGCGAGCTCACCGGTGCCCTGGCGACGCCCCTGAGCTGGGTGCCGCTCGCCTGGCCCGCGCGCCTGGGGTCGCTCGGGGTGGAGGCCTTCATCGACGCCGCACGCGCGGCGGGCCCTCTCCTCACGACTGCGCTCGCTGGCCTCGTGCTCACCCTGGCAGCCGCCGCCGTCCTTCTGGCCTGGTTCTGCCGCTTCGAGGACGGGAGGGCAGATGCGTAGGAGGCCGCTCGCCGCCGTGCTCGCCCTCCTCTCCGCAGCGCTCGTCCTGGGCGGGAATGCCCTGCTCGACGCCGGCTGGGGGTCGGCGCTGCGCTCGATCGCCGACCGCGTGCTGCCCAACCCTGAGATCGCCATGTGGGCGCCCGCGCCCGAGCCCGGCAGCCACGCGAGCTCCTACGCCGACGCCACCGGGGCGGGGGCGAACTACGTCTACCTGGTGGACGCGGCGGACGACAGAGGCAATGTCCGAGAGCTCCAGCTCATCTTCTTCGCGCGGGAGTCGGACGGCGAGGGCTGGCTCGAGATCGAGGCGCGCGGCGGCTCGGGCGTGCGCTACCGCGCGTGCGACGCGGCCGAGGCGCCCGCGGCTGCGCGCAGGGCTCTGGACCGCTGAGCGCGGCGCTAGTACAATTCCGACGGAAGTTTCAGGAGGTCGAACATGGCGAGGATACTGGCAGTGGATGACGAGCGGGCGATCCTCGACGCGCTCGCGCGCGTCCTCGGCCGCGACGGCCATGAGGTCGTCAAGGCGGCGGACCCGACGGCGGTCCCGGGGATGGACCTCTCGCGCTTCGACCTCGTGCTCTGCGACGTCATGATGCCGGGGCTCGACGGCTTCGAGCTCGTGCGGCAGATCCGCCCGGACTTCGACGGGCCCATCGTCTTCCTGACCGCGCGCGTGGCCGAGGAGGACGCCGTGGCCGGCTACGGCCTGGGCGCCGACGACTACGTCCGCAAGCCCTTCGGGGCCGCGGAGCTGCGCGCCAAGGTCGCGGCCCATCTACGCCGTGAGCGCCGGCCGCGCTCGCACGCCCTCTCCTTCGGGGAGGTGCGGATCGACCTCGGGGCGCGCGGCCTCGCCGTGGGCGGCGAGGCCGTGCCGCTCACGCCCACCGAGTACGCCATCTGCGAGTACCTCGCCCGCCACCCCGGGCAGGTCATGAGCCGCGCGCAGATACGCGAGGCGGTGCTCGGCTGGGAGAGCGACGCCGACGACGCGGCCATATCCATGCAGGTCAGCCGCGCCCGGAGGAAACTCTCCGAGGCCGGCGCCGATCCGATCGCGACCGTCTGGGGGATGGGGTACAAGTGGCAGCTCTGAGGACCGGGGCGCGAGGTCGCGGGGGCATGCCGCTCTCCTTCGTCATCGCGCGCTACTTCGCCTACGCGTTCGCGGCGGTCGCCACGGCGTGGCTCGCCTCGTTCATGGCGCTCTCCGCGGCGATCAATGTGGGCTTCGTCTACGAGGCAAGCTGGGGGCCGGCCAATGCGCGCGAGGTCGCGGAGGGCCTGGCACGCGACGGCGTCTGCGGGCAGCAGGACGTGCCGACGGCGTACCGCTACCTCATCCTGAACAAGGACGGATACGCGCTGATGACAGACCTCGAGGGCACGCGGCTCGAGGGCGCGACGGAAATGGCCCGTACGGCACTCGCCGCGGATCCGGGCACAGTGGAGATCGAGGGCGGGGGTTCGGGCCTCACCTACGCCGCGTTCCCGCTCAAGGGCGGCGGGGCCTGCGCACTCGTCAGCGAATACCTGCCGCAGTGGGTCTCGCGCAATCTCGCCGGCCTGCTTCCCAACCCGCAGAGCCTCATGCTCGTCGGCGCCGCTGCGGGAAGCGCGCTCGCGCTCGCGCTCGTGGCGCGCCGCGCGAGCCGCGTGATCTCGCGCAAGATGGCGCCGCTCGCGGAGGCGGCGGGGCGCGTCGGCGCGGGGGAGCTCGACTTCGCGGTCGGCAGCACCAACGTGCGCGAGGTGAACGACGTCCTCGCCGCGATGGACGCCATGCGGACCTCCCTCGCCGAGTCGCTCGAGGCCCGCTGGGCCGCGGAGCGGGGGCAGCGCGAGCAGGTGGCGTCGCTCGCCCACGACCTCAAGACGCCGCTCACCGTGCTGCGCGCCAACGCCGACTTCGTGGCGGAGGAGCTGGAAGACGAGAAAGACGCCGACCTCGCGGCCGCCGCGCGCGACATAGCCGGCAGTGTCGAAAGGCTCGACGGCTACGTGCGCCTGCTCATCGATGCCTCGCGCGGGTCCGGCGGGGCGGAGAGGGCCCCCATGCGGCCGGCCGAGCTCTGCGAGCAGGTCCTCGCCGAGGCCGCCCAGATCGCCCGGGCGCGAGGCGTGACGCTCGACGCGGCCACGGGCCCCGCTGTCGCGGGCGCGCCCGAGGCCCCGCTCGACCGAACCGCCCTGGCGCGAGCCGCCGCGAACCTCGTGGTCAACGCCGCCGAGCACGCGCGCTCGCGCGTGGCGGTCTCCTGCGACGTCGCTGGTGGATACCTCGTCATCGAGGTGTCCGACGACGGACCGGGCTTCTCTCCCGCCGCCCTCGAACGCGGCTGCGAGCGCCTCTTCACAGACGACTCCTCCCGCTCCTCGCGCGACGGAGGCCGCCACTACGGGCTCGGCCTCCACGCCGCCTCCGAGGCCGCGAGCGCCCACGGGGGCTCCATCTCGCTCGCCAACAGCCCCTCGGGCGGCGCGGTGGCCACCATCGCGGTCCCCCTGTGCGGGGCCTGACGACTCAGGCCCTCACACCGGCGCGCCTCGCAATCAAACGCTTCCCGGATAATAATGCCCGTTGCGGGGATCGCCCTGGCTAGTCGCCGCCCATGTGCATGAGCATATCGGCGATGCGAGTCGCCATCTCGTCCTCCACTGCACGGATGTTGGCGACCCAGGACGCAAGGCCGCCCTGATCGGATGCCTCCGCTTCAAGCACGTCGCGGTTCGCGGTCACCGTCATGAGCGGGGTGACGAGGCCGTGCGAGGCGGTGCAAACGAACGCGCGCTCCCGCTCCTCGACCTCCGCCGCCGGTCGAGATGGCGCGTCCCGTTGCCGGCCATGCCACGGTGAGCCCCCCAAAAAAGCCGAAGCGATCGGCGTCACTCGCTTCGCTAAATCAACTTTATGGGATGACGGATCACGGTCTTGAGCTTCTCCGGCGCGCACTTGCGCGGGTCGGAGAGGTAAATCTCGTGATGGAGGCGGGATTCGGAGAAGTCGGGCGCATATCCCTGTTCCGCTGCAAATGTGCGCATGGCATCTATGGTCGCCGGCTCGTCGTCGTAAGGCCCGGTATGCATGCACTGAACGCAAAGGCCCTCGTCGACCCTCAGCAGCTCGACCGTCGAGAAGTCCAGCTTCTTCTTGGCGGCAGCTTCCGAAACTGCCCAGTCGAAGTCCTCGCGAGTGACGAAATCGGGCAGACGAATGCACGAGATGAAGTTGAAGTCATCCTTCCGCGCATAATCAATCTCGCCATCGGTGCGGTCTTGCCACCAGAAGCCCTCGAGCGGAGGCACGACGAAGTCGAAATAGCCTTTGATCTCTCGCGGGCCCTTCTTCGACATCTTGATGGTATAAGCAACGCCGTAGAGCAGCGGCAACGCGTTCTGGTACTCGCCGTCTTCGGCATTGGGATCGCCCTTGCCCCGCACGGCAACGTAGCTCATAGGCGGAACGGTTACGACGCCCGGCTTGCCCGACGGCCTGTAGAGCTCCCTGAACTCCTTCTTGAAATCGTATGCTATCGCAACAAACCTCCCTGAGCTTGGGTTTCCGTCGATATCCGACCAAATATAGCAATGGGCGCGGCTTCGGAAGAGGCCGCGCCCATTGCAGGATATTATAACACAGAATCGAACGTCTGTTCTATTCCCACTCGGTGGTTATAGTTTTGCCGTCTCGTCACTCCAGTTGCACCCAGTTTTCGGCGGCATCTCGAAGTGAGTGCCGCTGAATGACGCGACGTCGCGTTTCATCGGCTTCGGGGACAAAAGCTGGGACAACTTCAAAAACCATTTTCAAACTCAGAGTATTGAGTTTTTATTTTTGTCCCAAGGGGCACGGAGAGCCGCCTTTGGAGGCTCGATATCGCCGAAAAACGCCCGTTTTGAAACTCAACCGCCTTTGAGCCTGCAAACCACCAGCTTCAACAGTAAGTGAGTCGACGCGGGTGGCTTACGAGCCGTTCACAAAACCGCAGGCCACAGGTCTTTGTCAACGATAAGCAAAGTGAATAGTCTCAGGTGGCTTGCCCATGAGTTGGCGTAAGCCTGTTTAGCAAAAGGCTAATCGGACACGACAGGCCGCCCGCATGGCGACGGCGTTTCCCGTGCGGGCACAAACAGCCCTGCGTGCCCTGTCGCGCGATATCCCAATGCGACGTTCAGAACCCTACCCGCCAAGCAGCCACCTCGCGAAATTCAGCACGAGCACGCCCTCCCGGGTATGGGGCTCATGCCTCGTGCGAGTGATGAGAATCTTCGGGAATGCATCCCCGATGGATAGAATCGGCGCAATCTCCCTCTCGAGCGTCGAATCGGCGCCGATATCGTCGCTCACATACACTTTCCTTCCCGGTTTCGAAACTTGGAAGGCAGTATGCGCAAGGATGCGTCGAGGTGCGATCCCAGTCGTACCATGCCAGCAGAGATGTCGAGGCACATTCGTTCATGCTGCAATGCGGGCATCGGAGATGAAAAACAGCCCGTCGGGTAGTCATGGGCGTGCGGGAGCCCGCATCAGTAACCTGCCTCCTCGGTTGTCCCTTCTTTGCATGGTCGTCTACATAAAGGAGGAACCAGCCATGCAGATCAGCATGCTTGCCCTTCTTGGGTCACGGACCGGGGAGGCGAGGGCCTCCGTCGGGACCGCCCCGAGCAACCGGCATATCCAAGGAATGACAAGGCTCGATTGCTGTGCTGGTCAGGATGCCGAAGCGGGCCGTCCGCCAATCGGAATGCGGGTCAGGATGCTGCAACGTGATTCCAGCTGCAGGATACGGCTCCTTTGCGGTTGCCGCAAAACCTGCTGGCAACATTCTTACTATCCGAATGATGTACGCATCCCTTGGGATCGTTTCGCCTGACCAGGGCCATCTTCAGCGCCTCATCGGCCAGCTCGGCAGGCGCCTCTTCCACGCGTAATAGCCCTGGCGGGTCACCTATGCAACCAAAGATACAAAAGGAATCGAATGGCCAGAGAGGATTGCCCTTTCCGATGGTCGATTCTTGACAGGCAAACTCAAGCCTCGTTAATATTACATGGTTTGCCAGACCGAATTAACAAAGGAGGGGTGTCGTGGTTGGTCTTTTCCGCACGTGGATGAGCGCCTAGAAAGCGGCGCTGTTGTGGCGTCGCGCTGTTTTTCTGCACGCCATTTCACGATTGGACATAACCATGATATTTGAAACCTCTCGGGGCAGGTCTGCTCTGCTGTGCCATTCATGGCAATTCAAGCTTTGTTTCGTATGGGGCGGGGAGCTCGTTTCGACATTGACGAGTTCGATTCTCCAGATGGGTCTTATTTGGCATCTCGCCCTCACGACAGGGTCGTCTTCTCTCCTCTCCTTAGCATCGCTGGCAGGCTTTCTGCCGATTGCTTTGTTCGGAATCCTTGCGGGCGCCGTTGTCGACAGACTGCCTTTGAAACGTGTCCTCATCGGCGCCGACCTCTTCATTGCCGCGGTGGGTGCCGCCTTGGCGATTGCCTCGTTGGCCGGCAGCTTACCTGCATGGCTAATTCTCATCGCCTTGTTTCTCCGTGCAGTTGGTACTTCGTTCTACACGCCAGCCTCCCAATCTCTCACGCCCCATCTCGCCCCACCGGAGCATCTCGTTCGCCTATCGGGGGTGACTCAGGCGATTCAGTCCGGCGGATACATTCTTGGCGCCGCGCTTGCAGCAGTGATTTATCCCGTGGCGGGCATTACCGCTATGATTGTCCTCGACGTGCTGGGAGCGCTTTTCGCTTCTTTAGCCGTCCTCGCCGCACAGATAGACGCAGGGGGCCTCGACGAAGCCGACCGCAGCTTGTCCTTTTCCAATAAGGTTCGAGAGCTCTTCTCTGAGATTTCGGACGGCTACAAGCTGATTAGGGGGTACAGGGGGCTGTTCGCCCTTCTTTGGTGCGGGTTCGTCTTCGCTTTCGCGTTCTCTCCGCTCGCGGCATTGTTCCCAATAATGACCTTGGGGCATTTTGGCGGTAGCACGGGGGATGCCGCTTTGGTGGAAATCCTTTTTTCTGCAGGCATGCTGGCTGGGTCCGGTATCTTGGCGGTTACGGGAGGGTTCCGCAATAGGTCGTTCACCATGGTCGCCGCGATTGCCGGCTTCGGCATTGCCGCAATCGTATCCGGATCGCTCGGCCCGTCATTGTTCGCTGCTTTCCTGCCGGTGAGCTTTCTTATGGGCGCATGCTCCCCGTTGTACGCGGGAACCCAGACTGCCCTTATGCAGGAGCAGATACCTCCTGAGTACCTAGGCCGCGTTTTCGGCCTCTACGGAACCATCATGGCTTGGGCCATGCCCATGGGCCTCGCAGCCCCCTCCGTTTTTGCGGATCTGCTTGGAGCTCCGTTATGGTTCGTCGGCTCTGGAGCGACCATGGTACTGCTTGCGATGGCTATGCTGCTTGCTCCGAGCGTCCGAAGCGCGGGGAAAAGAGATACCGGGCAGATTCAATAGCCCAAGTATTCGAAAAAAAGAGGCAGCAGCCATCGGTTCAAGCGTCAGCCTTCAAGCCCTTGCGACGACGAGGTATTGCACTGACATCCCACATCGCGCTCCTTATTCGTCGCCAACTATCATTTTCGGATTTGCCGGCTTGCGCAAGGTCAAAACGCTCGCGCCGGCAATTGGGCAAAGGCGAAAAATCGACGTGAGCAATCTTTTTTGGCATGGCTGCGTTTCCAGTAAAACGCTAATACACAAAAGGCGGTTCAACCTATGGAACTCATAGTCAAAGCTAAAGACATCTTTTTGGAATATGCCGGCCGCGATATCCTAGATATCGAAGAGTTGGAAATCTACTCCTACGATCGCATCGGCTTGGTGGGAGACAATGGCGCAGGCAAAACCAGCCTGCTTAAAATTCTGAGCGGCAATCTTACCATTGCGGACGCCGACGTCAGGCGTTTCGGCAGCATTGCCCTCATCGGCCAACTCGATGAACTCGACCTTGATGCGGCTCAGGGCAGTGGTGAGATGCTCTCCCGTCTCAACGTCGCCGGAGTGGCGCAGGAGACGATGAGCGGCGGAGAGGAGACACGCGCCAAGATTGCCTCTGCGCTCTCCCAGCATGCAAGCGCGATCTTTGCTGATGAGCCTACGAGCCACCTCGACCAAGACGGCATCAGCCTTCTCGTCGGACAACTCAAGGCATTTGATGGAGCCCTGCTCATTGTGAGCCATGACCGTTATTTTCTCGATCAGGTAGTGGACAAGATCTGGGAGCTCAAAGACGGCGGTATTTCCGAATTCTGGGGTGACTACTCCGACTATCTGCGACAGAAAGAAGAAGAGCGCAAAGCTCAGGCGACTCGATACGAAGAGGCGATGCGCGAGCGCGATCGCCTCGAAGCCGCCATCGAAAAACAACGGAAAAAAGCACGGCAGGTCGACGCCAAGCGGAAGGCTGCGAAAAAAAGCAACGAGTATGCAGGTCGATTGGGGCATCAGAAAGCAACCGGCACCAAACAGAAGAGGATGTACCAGGCGGCTAAGGACATGGAGAAGCGCCTCGAAGCACTCGAAGGGATTGAGGCCCCAGATAGCATTCGCGCCGTGCGGTTCCGCCAGAGCAAGGCCCTGGAACTGCATAGTAAATTTCCCATCTCGGCAGACGATTTCAGCTTGAGCTTCGGCAACTGCATGCTCTATGACCACGCGAATTTCGAGATACCGCTCGGTGCCAAAGTGGCCATCACCGGTGGCAACGGTACAGGAAAGACCAGCCTGCTGAAGGCAATCGCTCGACGCGCCGACGGTATCAACATCTCTCCCAAGGCAGAGATCGGTTACTTCGAGCAAACAGGCTACAAGTTCGACGCCCGTCAGTCTGCGATCTCGTTCATGCAGGATGGTTGCGAGTACAGCATGACCGAAATTCGAGGCATCCTCGCCTCTATGGGAATCGGACCGCGCGACCTGACAAAGGACGTTGGCGTTCTCTCGGGAGGCGAAGTCATCAAGCTGCTACTCGCGAAGATGCTGCTGGGCAGATACAACATCTTGCTCATGGACGAGCCTGGAAATTACCTGGACATCAAGAGCGCCGAAGCCCTCGAGCAGATGATGAGCGCCTATGCCGGAACGATAGTGTTCGTCTCCCACGATAAGAGGCTGGTCGAGAACGTCGCAGACATTGTCTACGAAATAAAGGACACCAAGCTAGTCAAAATCTTTCAGCGCGAATAGCCCTAAATGAGCAAGAAATAATCCCCGAACGGAGACAAGGGAGTAAAACGGCAAAGAAAGAGCCTCCGTCCCAACACAGGGAACGGAGGCTCTTTAATCGCTTTTACTCATCTCCGTCGCTGGTGGCTTTGTCATGACTCTCGTACGAAACGAAACTCAGCGGCATAGTGCGGCACTCAAAATCGCAGGTCAGAACCCTGTCGTCCTACTCCCACTCGATGGCGTCGGTTCTTCCGTCCCGTCACTCCAGTTACACCCAGTTTTCGGCATCGACACGGAACGCGTGCCGCCGAATGACGCGATGTCGCGTTTCGTCGGCTTCGGGGACAAAAGCTGGGACAACCTCAAAAACTTTTTTCAAACTCAGGGCTTTGAGTTTTTGTTTTTGTCCCAAAGTGCGCGGCGGGTCGCCTTTGGATGCTCGATGGCGCCGAAAACGCCCGTTTTGAAACTCAACCGCCCTTTTGCCCGCAAGCCGCCAGCTGCAATCGCAAGTGAATTAACGCGGGTGGCTTGCGCGCCATTTGCAAAACCCCAGGTCGCAGGTCTTCGCCATTCGTGAACAAAGTGAGTAGTCTCAGGTGGCTTGCTTATGAGTTGGCGAACGGGCCTTCAGGATTCAGGGCAAACATGCTGGTAGAATAGGATTCTCAAATCAATGACAGGAGACCGAGCATGGCCGAACCCCACGATAGGAAGCCGATCCTCACGATCGAGCAGCAGATAGAGCACCTCAAGCAGAAGGGCGTAGCCTTCGAACTGTGTTCCGAGGAAGAGGCCGCGGACTACCTGCGCGACAAGTGCAACTTCTTCAAGCTCGCATCCTACCGCAAACTCTTCTCGAAATACGAGGGAGGCCCGCGCGACGGCCGCTACGTAGACCTCGACTTCGGCCAGCTGCGCCTGCTCGCGGCGCTCGACCAGGAGCTGCGCCACGCCCTGCTCGGCATGACGCTCGACATCGAGCATTTCCAGAAGGTGACACTGCTTCGCGAGATGGAGGACCGTGGAGAGGACGGCTACGCCATCGTGGCCGACTACATGGCATCGCTTACCACTGCAAACAGGGAGTACCGCCTGCGCGAGCTCAAGATGAGCGGCCGCAGCCCCTACAGCTCGAGCCTCTACGCGAAGTACTCCGGCGACATGCCTGCCTGGGCCTTCCTTGAGCTCACCTCGTTCGGCACCCTCATCGACTTCGTGCGCTTCTGCGCCAGGCGATGGGGCGACAGGCGCCTCGAGGCCTCCCACTACGACCTCAAGCGCGTGAAGTCCGTCCGCAACTGCGCCGCGCACGGCTCGTGCCTGATCAACTGCTTCGCCGAGAGGGGCGCCGCCCGGGGCTCGGCGTCCAGCGGCGTCTCCCGAAGGGTCGCCGCCGTGGGGATTCCCAAGGCGACCAGGAGGAAGTGGATGGGGAATACGGCCATGCAGGAGGTCGCGACCGTGCTCGTGGCGCACTCCGGCTTGGTACCCGAGGGCTCCTCGCGCTCGCGCGCCGCATCCGAGCTCGCCGAGATGTTCGCCAGGGCCGACGGCGAAACCGAGGCGCTGCCCGACAAGGGGCCCGACGCCGCAGCTCGCTCCGCGCTCGAGTTCCTTCGCAGGTTGACAGAATCGCTCGGGTTGGTAGAATAGCCTGCAGATAGCAAAACCTTCACGGTTTTAGGGGCGGACTTGCGCAAGCGACTCTGCCCTATTTTTATATTCACTCGCTATAGGAGACGGATGATACCTGGGTCAATGACAGAACTGAGAAGCCCGGAATAATGGAGCCAGTTAGAAACCCTCGGGTTTGCGGGGCGGGATCATGAGAGCGATTCTGCCCTATTTTTTTCCTCCGTCTGCCCCAACCAAGTAGTTCGAAGATAGCCTGTAGGTGTCCTCGTGGGCGCCTTTTATAATATGAGCAGGACATTGTCAATAGGCAATGAAGGGCCAAGGGCGATTTCGTTCGCCCTTGGCCCAATCTATCTCCTCCGCAATCCCCGTTGACAGCGCGTGTCGGATCGACGCCCGTCTGGCAGTTTAATATTCGCCCATCGCGCAGAATGCGCCGGTGCATCTCGTTGCTACGGCCGGCCCCTCCGTCTCGTCTGTCTTTTGGCGTGCGTGGCGGCTTCGCCGCCGCACGAAAAAAATCCGAGGATGGAGGCCGACGCCCGTCGAGCCCGGGAATTCCGGGAAAGACCCGGATATGTGCGCGGCGCTCCCGCTAGGCGCCTTCCGCCATTCGGCCCACGGCCCAGCACCAGCAGGCCAGCTCGCGCGCCACCGCGACGTTGGCCACGCTGCTCTGCTTGCCCGCATCGTCCATGGAGCGGCGCCTGTCGACGAGCCGCCTCACGCCCGCGTTGGCGTGTCGCCTGGTCGCTGCGTCGACTACCTGCCCCTTGGCCAGGTCTTTCGGCGACCTCGACGCTCCCTTGTAGTGCCAGGCGGCCTCGACGAGCAGCTTTCTCAGGTGCTTGTTGCCGGCCTTGGTTATCCCGCCGCGGAATCGGGACTCGCCGCTGGAGTGCTCGGAGGGCACCAGGCCCACCCACGCCGCGAAGCCCGACGCCGTGGCGAACCTCGCGAAGCCGTCGGCCTCGCACGCGATCGAAGCCGCGGTGACCGCGTCTATACCCTTGAGGCATTTGAGCGCGTCGCAGGTCGGCTTCCATCTAGGCTGCTGGGCCAGCGACTTGACCTTCGCCTCGAGCGCGGCCTTGGCGGCGTCGGCCTCGCGCACGCGCTCGCAGTAGTGGTCCAGCGTCGCCATGGCGGCGGCGTCCCCGAGGTCGATGCGGCCCACCCACGCCCAGAAATCCCCGGTCCAGCGGTTGCGCCTCTGGCCGGCGGCGTTCCTCTCGTCGTAGACGAGCCCGTGCCTGAGCAGGAACTTCGAAAGCCTCTGCTTGGCGCGCACGGCGTCGTCGCGCGCGTCGGCCAGCGCCCGCGCCAAATCCCGCGCGCCCTCGCACTCGGCATCGGGCACGTGCACCTCGGTGACCACGCCCAGCGCCAGCTGCACCGCGAGGAACTGCGCGTCGCGCCTGTCGGTCTTGCGGCCGCGGTCCGCGGCGGGCTTGTGCATCTTGGAAACGGCTCCGATCACGCAGGCGGCGCCCATCGCGTTCAGCTCGCGGCAAAGGTGGAAGCCCGTCACTCCCGACTCGTAGACGCATCTGGCGGGCTGGGGCAGCGAGGACACCCATGAGGCGATCTCGCCGGGCTCGTAGCCGAACGATTTCCTGATCGTCTCGCCCGTTTCCGGGACGAACGCGCAGGCCTTCACCGGCCTGGCATGCACGTCTAGCCCTACGAAAGTGGTAGCATTGCTCATCGGAAGCCCCTTCCATGAATGCGGCGTGGCCGCTGGCGGTTTGGACACCTCTATTGTCGGCCTAATCCGCGGATATGCATGCAGGAGGGGCTTCCAACTTTTTTATGTCCTGCTCATATCGTCTTGTATAGTATTATTAAAAGGGGGAAATGTTTATGTTACATAGCATGCGTATTCG
>ERZ825384.4053-NODE-4053-length-12140-cov-13.337526_pt1 | contig 12140 bp, 15 predicted proteins | sample MGYA00519931_ERZ825384 | MGnify/ENA primary metagenome ERZ825384 (study PRJEB31778, sample SAMEA3449200) | human gut metagenome | biome: human gut; feature: human-associated habitat; material: faeces | place: United Kingdom | collected 2010/2012 ...
AAATAATCTATGACACTGACAAATAATCAGTTAGCTATTTTCTGAGTAGCCCTAAATAACACTCAAAATCTATCTGAATATGAACGTAAAAGAAGAACTTATACAGGTTATGGGACATATCGCAGAGCAGTTCCATACCGACCGCATAGCGGTGATTGTTTGCTGCGAGGGAGAACCGCAGTGGTGCTCGATGATGGGCTTCCGTAATCCCCACGGCCCTGTCGGCACCATCGCTACTGTTATCTCCACCGGCGAAGTAATCGACACTATTGTCGGTTTCGCCTACGACACGTCAAACCATAAATCGAAAGGAGTATAGCCATGCCGTTACCGATGGAAAGCAACCTCAATAATCGTATCAAGTACGATGATACAAGTTCATTCGTATGCTATCTGCTCACTCTCGACCGGGGGCAGCATGCAGAATTTATAAAGAAAGTGGCTTACCGCTGCGGAGTGTCGCGTTCGGTGGTCTATTCATGGAAATATATGTGCTGCCGTATACCGACCTATGCCAAGGAGATAATCGAGCAATGCGCCGGAGTACAGATTTTTGCCGACTGAATATGATTATGATAAGGAGCAAACCGAACATCGACCCGCATAAGAAGTATTGTGTAAAGGCAGCCTGCTATGAGCTTGAAATCTGCGAGGACACCCTGCGCAAATACCGCGACAGCGGACTCATAGGCTGCATACGCATCACGAACCGCGAAATATATTATCCCGGCTCTGAGCTGCTTTCTTTGTGGGAGTCAGTGCAAAAACGTAAGAAACATGATTGACAAAACCACCATAGAAAGAGTGTTGCAGAGCGTTGACATCGTCGATGTTGTCTCCGGCCATCTTACACTCCAAAAGAAAGGCTCTCTATACTGGGGCTGCTGTCCGTTCCATTCGGAGCGGACACCCTCGTTTGCCGTCAGCAAGGCTCGCGGCACGTTCACCTGCTACGGCTGCGGTGCTCACGGTGATGCCGTGGAGTTCGTGCAGAAGCTCGACAATCTCACTTTCCCCGAAGCTATCGAGAGCCTTGCCAAGAAGTGCGGCATACAGGTGATGCACGAACAACGAGAGCGCACGGACGAGGAATTGGAGGCGGCAAGACACAGAGAAAGTCTGTTGGCCGCTGTCACAGTGGCGCAGCAGTTCTTCGTTGAACATCTGCAAGCCAATACAGCGGAAGCGGATGCCGCCCGGCAATACGCCTACAGTCGTTGGGGCGAGGAATACTGTAAGTCGGTCGGCATAGGCTATGCTCCCGACAGTTGGGATGCCTTGCCGGAGTATTGCCGCAGTCGCGGTGTGGACTATGCACACCTCAAGGATGCCGGCATTGTCAAGTTCAGCGACAAATCACGGAAATACTATTCGTTTTTCCGTGGCCGCATCACTATCCCGATATGTGACCGCTACGGCAAAATCATTTCATATACAGCCCGCTACTTCGGTGACAATCCGGATGAAACTAAATATCTCAACACGGCCAACACACCGGTTTTCGAGAAGGGCAATACCATATTCGGACTCAAAGAGGCTATCAGACAGGCCGGACGCACAGGCAGGTTTATCATTGTCGAGGGAGCGCCCGACGTCCTCCGTATGCACTCCGACGAGGTCGGACTGACGGAGACGGTCGCCACCCTCGGAACGGCATGGAGCGAACAGCAGCTAAAGCAACTGCAACGCTACGCTCAGAGCCTTTGCTTTATACCCGATGCCGACCCTCCTAAGGAGGGAGAACATTACGGCCCGGGGATAAAGGCGGTGATGAAGAACGGTCTGAAGGCAATGCGACTGGGCTTCTCTGTATCTGTCAGGGAGATTCCCGTCGGCGAGGACGGCCATAAACAGGACCCGGACAGCTTCATCACCGGCTGCGACATCTTCAACTCTCTTGAAGATGTGAATTTTGCCGTTTGGTATGGTCTGAAGCTGCTCAATTCCTGCTCTACTGATACAGAGCGCATAGAGGCTTTGAAACGTATCTGTCGCGAGGCGCTGGTGCTCGTCGAGGACGAGACTACGCTTAACTGCTGTCTTGAACCTCTCTACAAGGTTTTCGGCAAACTCAAACTGTGGCGCGATGCCGTTCAGAACAGCCGTGATGAGCGGCGCCGTGAGGCGGCCCGAAAGGAGCGCGAGGCTATGAGCGAGGAACAGGCGGCTATGCGCGAACTCGGTATCATCGTCAGAAACCGATGCTATTGCTCATATTCCAAAGAGGGTGAACTGGAAAGGTGGAGCAATTTCCTCATGGAGCCGCTTTTCCACATCATCGACGGCGACAATGCCATCCGCATTTTCCGCATCGTCAATGACAAGGGGGGCAGACGTGAAATTGAACTGCGGCAGGACGAGCTTGTTTCTCTCGCCCGTTTCCAACAGCGAATCGAAAGCCTCGGTTTCTTCATCTTCAAGGGGAATCTCGCAAATCTGCTCAACTTGAAGGAATATCTCTATTCCATCACCGACTCTGCGGTTCAGTTAAGCAAAATGGGCTGGAATGCCGCCGAGGAAGTCTATGCCTTCGGCGACGGCATTTTCGCCGACAATGTGCTTTATAATGTCAACGACCTGGGTATCGTCAAAATCGGCGACCGCACTTTTTACCTGCCCGCTTTCTCCAAAATGCACATCGACCAAAAGGACGCTTACCAGTTCGAGCGCAGCTTCTCCTGCCGTCAGCATGGAGAAGTGTCGCTATACGAGTATGTACAGCGCATGGTTACTGTATTCGGCGACAATGCCAAAGTCGGCTTCGCCTTTCTTCTGGCGACACTCTTTTTAGACGTTGTGAAGCAGACCTCCAAACGTCTCGCCCTGCTGAATATTTTCGGTCGCAAGGGTTCGGGCAAGACGGAATTGGGCACCGCCCTTATGTCGTTCTTCATACGGCAGAACGACCCTCCTTCGCTCGCCACAACATCTATGGCCTCGCTCAATGAAATGCTGTCGTGCGCCGAGAACAATCTCGTGCATCTCGACGAGTATAAGAATGAAATCGACTTTCGCAAGATTGAACTGCTCAAACAGATATGGGGCGGCAGCGGTCAGACGAAGAAGAACATGGACGGCGACAAAAAGGTGCAGCGCACTTTTGTTCGCTCCGGGGTTATCCTCACAGGTCAGGACGCTCCGACCCGTGACGATGCCCTTTTCTCTCGTGTCATTCATCTGTCCTACTCGCAGGTTACGTTCAGCAAGGAAGCCAAACGTAACTTCGAGGAGTTTCAGGCTATCAGCGCACGGGGCGCCTCCCACCTTACGGTGCAGCTTCTGAAACTCCGCAAACTGTTTGAGACGGATTATGCCGCCCATTACGCCGCCTGTAAGCGTGAGCTTATGGCGGCTCTCGCCGAGGACAACATCGAGGACCGTCTGCTCAATAACTGGCTCGCTCCGCTTGCCGCGTTCCATACGGTGCAGACTTCGCTTCGTCTGCCCATCGACTACCTCGATCTGTTCAATATCTGCGTCGGAGGTATACGCCGGCAGAATGAACAGCTGAAGAAGAACTCCGACATTGCGGTGTTCTGGTCGATGCTCGACTCCGGCCACATGCAGGGCCGCATTGTCGCCAAAAGCCATTTCGCCATCAGGGTGCAGTCCTCGTTCAAACGTCTTGACGGAGACGTTATCGACTTCGGACGCAACAAGTCGGTGCTGTACCTCAATTATCAGAATGTAATCGCCACGCTGGGGCAGCGCGTCAACGGCTCCAACATCGTAGGAAAGCTCGACACCGTCTCGCTCGACTCTTATCTGAGGACGCACCCGGCGTTCCTCGGTACCAAGCAGTACCGCTTTCGCGTCCTGCTCCCCAACGGTACGCCTGATTATACTTTCGACACGCGCGACGGCCGTTCCGTGCGCCGCGTAAAGGAAGTGCGTCCTATGGCTTTCGTTTTCGATTATGAATTGCTCAAGGAGAGTTACGAGATTAACCTCGAAACGCAGGAGCGCAACGAAAACGATGCCTTGGAAGATGATGTGGAGCCGGAAGAAACCGACTCTCAATTACCTCCGGAAGAACCCGAATTGCCGTTTTGACAGTTCTCCCCATTACCTATTACTGATAAGTGCCGTGAAAATTTGACCTCACGGCATTTTTTTTCGATTATTTTTTCGCCTTTCTCTGAATTTCTGTGAGCCGAAATTTCGGCAAGACAATTCAGACAATTTAGACAACGCTTTATATCAGAGAGTTAACCCGATTTTTGCCGTGCCATTGCTTAGACACGTTTAGACAAAATCGAAATTTTTTCGGGTTCATCAGCCGAAAATAGACAGCGAAAGCCACTATATAGATATATGATTTTTGACTGATAAAATCTATATCTTTATATATCAGGGGCTTTGCTTCATCTCTCTACTCTCGGCTATTTGTCTGAGTTCGCTACCCCGACAACATCCTCGTATGTGCGCGAGGATTTTTTTCTTCATGCTCCGGTTTTGCACTGTCCGCTGTTCCCGAATATCGGCAACGCAACGCCTTGAAAACAAGGCTAAGTCGCTGATATTTGGTAAATTTGCATATACCAATCGGGCTGACTATGAGCGACCTTTGCATCTATTTACCGCTGGAAGACTATCTCGCGCAGTGGTTCGTAAACGAACACGGCGGCGAGAGGCCGGTGCATCTTCTTCGCGGTTCTATCGAGAGCAAGGCGCTCGAAACGTATCTGGAGAAGCTGCCGGAGGGCGTCGAGCCGGAGGTGTTCGCCGACGATAAGTTGCCCGTCAGGATTCCGACGTTCCGCAATCGTCCGCCGGAGACTTACAACTATCTGCCGCCCCGTGCGCTTGCGCTGCTGCTGAATATCATCCGCAACCGCTTCGATATTCAGCTGTGGGAGGAGCTTCACCACTTCGGCAAAATCGGCAAGCGTCAGGATGAACTCATTTATGCATGGATGGAGAAGCACCGCATCGACCCGACGGAGAAGAACTGGAACGCCATAGCCAAACGCTATCAGCGTCAGCGAAACATCTATCTCGGTCGTGAACGGGCGAAAAATCAATATTCCCGCAAAAAATCGCATTGATTTCAGCGGTCATTATTTACAATTCTACGATTTCTACGATAATGCGTGTTTCCACTCAGATATTACCCGGAATAAAAGCTATCGGCTGGGTCGATTGCCGATACCTGCCGAAGCGTGTTGACCTCTCGGCTATCTGCGGTATGACGGTGGCCGTCCTGACGGACATTCACCCCATACCGTTCTTCGACGAGCCGACCTGCGAGTGCCAGAGCAAGAAGGACGGTGCCGGGTATCAAGACACCGTCACCTTGAAGTTTCATACAAGCAAGCAACTTCCCCGTGGTGCGGCTCTCGGATTTGTCGTTACCGATGTCAACGGCAATTCCTACCTTATCGGCTCGCGGGAACATCCGCTGCCGATTGTGGAGCCGACCCGTCAGACCGGCATACCGTCGGGCGATGCCGCCGGATATGCCTACGAAATTAAGCACGTTTCCATCAAAGGGATGGTGCCGTGCGTCATATAGCAGTTACCATCTTCCCATCAGGTCATACAGATTTTGAAGTTTGATTGCCGCCTGTCTGAGAAGATAGGCGGCGTTTTTATAGGTAGCGAGAGCGGTTCCCTGCGGAGCAGCCCTGCAAGAGTGAGGGAGCGTTCAGTCGTTGAACGTATCTATCCTCCATTGGTCGTGTAGTCACTCATCGGTCGCGGCTTCCTGTGGTCGAAGCGGACAAGCCGCTCATCCGTCCGAGGTCAGCCGTTTACGAGGGGCGACGTTTTCCTCCGTACTCGCCCTGGCCCTCCTCGGCTCGTCAGTTCAAGTCGAAGCAGTAGTCATCCGCCGCTGTCGTGGCGGTCACAGGGGGTACTCTTTGAGCGCCATTTGTCCGAGGAGTCCGTCACCTGACCCATCGGCATCCCATTCCTGCGCTGTCGTGGTCTCCCTGCGTGGATAGCCGAAGTTTTCGGCCTCACAGTCGGGCAGTAAAGGCGAAGTCCGCTGAGAGTGCCGTCTGATGTTGTACGCCAAGCACCGACACAGGGGCTTTCTCCTCTGCGTCTGCCTTGCGGTATGTCTGAGGTGCTGCGCTGTCGGGAGTCGAGATCTTCGGACGTTTCCTGTTTCCACCGAGGGGGTGAGTCCGCGAATTGCTGATTTTCTATTCCTTATTACGTCTGCGGTCTCCGCATAGGCCCATTTTTAGTTTTCCTGCCGCAAAGGTAGGACTGACCGCTCAATGCAAAACAAGCCGCCGGATTTCTACATAAATTTTTATAAATCTCCACCTTGCAGGTAGTATTTATCGCGATGCTTAAAATTTTATTTGAAATTTTTGCTTCTGCTCGCTTTCTCAGTTCTCCCAATCATTGCAGCGTAAAACTTCAAAAAATGAACCGTATGTTACAACCCACAACTTCATCAGCAATGAAAATCAAACTGCAATTCGGTGAACTCACCGTAACTCCCTCGGTGGAGAAACGCCTCGAAGAACTCGGCTTCTGCCCCGACAGCTTCGCCAACGACATTCAGGACCACAAGTCCGACTGCGATGGAAATCCCTCTGTATATGTGGGTTCGTGGTCAAAATACAACAATTCAGACTTGACCGGTCTTTGGCTCGACCTTACTACCTTCGACGACTTCGAGGACTTCATCAACTTCTGCAAGGCTATCCACGCCGACGAGGAGGACGCCGAGCTTGACGCCCAAGATTGGGAGTCGTTGCCCCCGGGTCTCGACGGCTCCGACCTCTTCCTCTCGGACAAGTGGGAACTGCTCCAAGAGTACCTCGAACTCTGCGACCGCTACGACGCTGATGCGGTTGATGCCTACGTCAACTGCTTCGACCTGGACTGCCTCGACCGCTTCGAGGAACGCTATCAGGGCGAGTATGACTCGGAGGAGGACTTTGCCGAGTACCTCGTAAACGAGCTGTACGACCTCAACCGCACGATGGGCAACTTGTCCTACTACTTCGACTACGGAAAGTATGCCCGCGACATCTTCATGAGCGACTACACGATGGAGGACAAATACGTTTTCATCAACGACTGACCGCCCCTCACTCTCTCAACGCAGGGCCGCTCCGCAGGGAACGGCTCTCGCTGTGCTGTTGATGTTCTTTGCAAGTATTATTTGTTTAAGAACGTAAAAGGCCAATTTTTTCTTTCATTATATTCTTTGTAAAAATCAGCAACATCGTTTGGAGATATTTCTCTCCAAGCTGTAATTTCTTGATAAGGTTTTCTATATTTGTCCAAATCTCTAATGGCTTCAGAAAGGTCCACCTTAATTTCTTTACAAGCACGAATTAAAGAATCTGGCTCCATTTCGTCCCATCTCTTTAATTTATTCTCCGCATAGAGTATCTTTCCAAAAGCACAAGCTTCGTTCTTACGATACTTTGGGTAAATACAAAGGTAGCCATATGGGACTGAGGTTATGAACATCCTATACTCCATCTCTATTGCAAACCAATCCTTTCGACTATTTATATATGGTCTATTAAGATTAACTAATATCTCCTGAAATTCATCCATATCCCTGCTATATGCGCTCGCCTGTTGTGCATTCTGCTCAAACATACTTGCTTTTTCATATAGCACATTAGAATAATTAGACAATAAAGGGTAAGATGCTTCCATACATTTATCAAAAAGTTGCGCTTCTCCCTCATTTAACAACTTATCATTCTGATACTTGTTTATTGCCCACATAGCAAATAGGGCAACAATGACAATCGTTAAAATGCTACCTATACCTATGGCTTTTCTTTTTCCTGAAATTTTCATAAAATCATATTTTATGCAAAGTTAGCGATTTTTGGCGAGAAAACGGTGTCTTTTAACCGCCTATTTATAATAGGTAATTTTGGCGTAGCAAAATTGATTTTCTATGTCAAAGACCGCATACAATATCTCGCTCAAAGGGTACGTCGGAGGCTCTGACTTCGACCGCAAGACCGTTGACTCGACCCTCGCCGCAAACGAGGGCAAGAGCGTCAACGTGCTTATCGACAGCCTCGGCGGCTCGCTCGCCACCGGCCTGTCTATCTCTGCCGCGTTCAAGAACCACGGCAATGTCAACGTGCATTTCGTGGGCCTCAATGCTTCTGCCGCCACAATCGCTTCGCTCGGTGCCGCGCACATCTCGATGGATGCCGGCGCCATGTATCTCGTGCATAAATGCTCGATGGCCTTCTTTGAGTGGGGCAGCCTCAACAGCGACCAGTTCGCTACGCTCATTGCCGACTGCGAGAAGATTAAGGCTGACCTTGACAAGCTCGACCTTAATTGCGCCCAACTCTATGCCGCCCGGTGCAAGCGTCCGACCGCAGACCTGCTCGCCCTGATGAAAGTCGGAGGCTGGCTCTCGGCAAAGGAAGCCCTCGAATGGGGCTTTGTCGATGAAATCACCGACCTTGCCGATGAACCCGCCCCCAAACTAACGGACGCTCTCGCCTCGGCAATGGCTTCGGCAGGTATGCCGATACCGAACATACCTGTGGCCGATGCTGAGAAAGACTCCGCTTTCTCGCGCTTCCTCGCCGCACTCTCAGGCTTCTTCAAACCGTCAACCAATCCCATTACCACCGCAATGATAAAGACCTACACCTTCTTGTCGGCAATCCTCGCCGACAAGCCGCTGACCGTCAAGGACGGTTCCGCTAACGTGACTGTGGCGCAGCTCGACGCCATTGAGGACGCGCTCGCCGAAAAGGATCGCCTCTGCAATGAGCAGAAGCAAACTATCGCCGACCGCGACAATACCATCGCCGACCTTCAGGCGAAGCTTGCCAAGCAGCCCGCCGAACCTACCAAGCAGGTTGTCGAGGACTCCAAGCCCGGCGCCAAGTCCGAACCCAAGAACGATGTCGAGCAGTTCGTCGACACGTACAACTCAGCAAAGAAACTCTTTGCCGAAGTCTGACCCACTCATCAACTCTTAACTCATCAACTCATCCACCCGAATATGGCAGGTAAATTTACATTCACACTTCAGGAGTATCAGGAGGCCGCCGTCAAATACCGCGCCGACCTCCTTATGCTCCCCATTATCGGTATCGGCGACACGCTCCAGTACATGACGGGTCGCCCCGGCATCCGATACAAGGAGCGCGTCGGCAACCTCACGGGCGACGCTCAGTTCGCTCCCTACAATCCCCAGCGTGCCGTGGACTACAACCTCGGCATTGAGTTCCGAGACCTCGAAACCTACTTCGGCACTGTTGTCGCCAACTTCGAGCCGAACAGTGCAATCTCCACTTTGCTCGGTACGGGCGCAACCAAGGGTGACGGTCAGATGACAACGCCCACCGCTCGCCACGTCCTCGCCAAGATTGCCAAGAACCTTTCCGAGCATCTGAACGATGCCGTATGGAACGGCAAACGCAACGCCGCCGGTGACACCACCGCCGACCTGTTCGACGGCTTCGACACGATTACCGAAAAGGAAATCGCCAATGGTTCTATCGCTGAAGCCGAGGGCAACTACATGAAGTTCACCGACGCGATTACTCCGGCTAATGCCGTTGACATCGCCAAGGAAATTCTGTTCTCGCTCGACCCGCGCCTGAGAAGTCAGGACTTGTATCTCTATTGCTCACAGGACTTCGTCGACAAGTACAACGAAGGCTACCTGCTCACCCATGGCGGAATACCGTACAACACGCAGTACGGACAGCAAGCCGTGGAAGGCTCCAACGGCAAGCTGAAGTTCTGCCCCCTCTACAACAAGGCCGGCTCGAAGTTCATGCACGTTACCACCAAGGCAAATATGCTCGTCGGTTACGACCAGATGGGCGATGTGGAAAACGTGATGGTGAAAGAGTATGCTCTATTCATCCTCTCTTACATCGCCACTATGTTCTTCGGTGTGCAGTTTGAAACGCTCGACAAACGCCGTTTCAAGACCATTGAAATAACCGTCTAAATTTCATCGCTATGGCTAAGAAATGTACCTCAATACAAAAGTCGCTCGGTTGGTGCCAAGGCACTCCCGAGCTTCCCGGTGTGAAACGCCGCATCTACAATTCAGCGAAAAGCAACATCGTTGCCTTTCCGCAACTCCCTCGCGATGAACTCGGTCGCCCGACATCGTCGATACTGCAAGGCGACTTTGCTCTGCTTGCCGATATGAAGTGGCTCTATATTGACATTCTCCCCGATAAGTAGCAGTTGACCTCCGAGGCTCAGGGTGAATTGCCCTCGCAGACGCAGCTCAACAAGCTCACTGCCGTTCACCCCGGAGTCGGCGCCGATGCGTCTGCCGCAGCAGCTTACATCAACAACACCGACAACGTGTTTGTCGTGGAGGACATGAAAGGCAACCACCGGGTCCTCGGCAACGACAAGTGGAACACAAAGGCCACTGTCGCACAGGATTTGGGTCAGGGTGCCACAGGCACGACCTCGACCACAATCTCCGTCGAGGCTACCGACGAAGTGCCCGCGCCCTTCTATGTCGGCACTCTCGAAACCGAGGACGGCGACATCGACTGCTCCAACGGGGCAGCCAAAGCCTGATATTGCTTCCCGCTATGGATAACAGAAGCGTCAGGAAAGGAGCAATAGCCCTGGACGAGGTGTTGAACGACATCGAAGTGCCTTCGCTTGACGTTCCCGACCTCGACGCTTCTTTTGTTCCTTCGGCTCCGGCCAAAGACCTGTTCGCCCCAAAGGAACGTGCGGCTTGGAAAGACGTGCAACAGGACGAGGCCCGTTGCGACTTCGCCCCAAACAAAGTGCGAATTTCATACCGCAATCCCGCTTTCGGGATTATCTCGCTCTGGAAGAAGTCGCTCTATGGCCGGACTCTGACCGACATTAAGAGCGACCCGGATATGATTGAGAAGTTTGCCGAGGGCATGAATACCCTTATACGTCAAATTCTCGGTCATTCGCTCGCCACCGGCGACTGGTCCATCGTTACCTCGCCCAAGCGTCGCCACAAGGTCAGAAATTTCGCATCGCTTATTTCTGCCCGGCTCGCGCAGCTTCTCGGCATACCGTTCTACGAAGATATTGCCGAGTGCCACTCGAAGCACCGTGTCGGGGCGGTCTTTACCTTTGGCAAAGAACCGCCAATCGAAAGCAACATAATCGTGTTCGATGATTTCGTTACCACCGGTGCCACGATGATTTCAATGCGCGACCTTCTCCTTCCACTCGGTTACAATCTCGTGTTTTTCACCGGCATTAACAACAAACTCTAAAGCAAGTGTGCATTGTTCTTCATCGGCATAATTGACTGTATTATACCGTATTGTTGCAAATCCTTGTTTTTATCATAGAGATTATACATCTCTATCACAGCGTCTCCGTATTTAATCCACTCATCTTCTTTTATATTAAAATAAGATAGTGCTTTTTTCAAATAATCGGAGATAATTTTATTAACGCCCTCCATCTCACCCCATGCAACAAGGGTGTGTTCGCGAAGACTCGGTGTATTCTTTTTAGAATAATCCATATAATCTCTGGATTCTCTGCGAATCAACCCAATATATAATAATTCCTGTGCTATCCGAACCCATCTTTCTTCAGATAGCCCTAACTCATCAAGAGCGCTTTTAAGTTTATCATCTATTTCAAATAGATGTTTCAAGTATTCCTCATTTGAGAACCAGTCGTACCTATATATTCTGCCATTGCGAGCTGCAATTAGTTCCATTGCTTTTCTATTCTTTTTTTTAGAAGCAGGTTCAGTCAGAACATAAGCTGCTGAAGTAACGCTGTCGGCAGTCATTTGAGCCAGTTTTCCAATGGCTTCTCCATATTTCTCTTTATTAGACCCCTTCGATGAACTTTGAGCTAATAAATATATTATTCCAAAAACGATTAGTCCTATTATTATTGCTACTTCCATAAATATCTGCTTTCTATTTATGCAAAGTTACACATTTTCCGTCTTTTATCAGCTATGATTGGGTAAGTAATTTTGTGCAAACCAATCAGCTTACGCTCTTATGGACCACAAATTTACCGAACAGATACGACAGTGGCTTGAAACACATGAAGACGAGCGCGACTATGCAGCCGGCGCACTTTATCTTTTGAAGTTGTCGGGCAATCAGATAATGTATAAGAACATTTTTAGTAGATGACAAAAATTAATTTTTGTCAGTTATATGATTGATTTTTAATTA
>ERZ825384.4054-NODE-4054-length-12137-cov-3.253269_pt1 | contig 12137 bp, 12 predicted proteins | sample MGYA00519931_ERZ825384 | MGnify/ENA primary metagenome ERZ825384 (study PRJEB31778, sample SAMEA3449200) | human gut metagenome | biome: human gut; feature: human-associated habitat; material: faeces | place: United Kingdom | collected 2010/2012 ...
TGGCTTTACCAATTGATTAAACGAATATAGAGGTGTACAAAATGAGATTGCAGAAATACCTGGCGCTGTGCGGGGTAGCAAGCCGCCGCCATGCGGAGGAAATGATTGCCCAAGGCATGGTGCAGGTGAACGGCCAAACCATCCGTGAAATGGGCGTGCAGGTGGAGGATGGCGATATTGTCTGCGTGCATGGTGAGCGCGTACAGCCCGAGACTGAAAAGCGCTATGTGCTGTATCACAAGCCCATGGGCGAGGTAACGACTGTCAGCGATCCAAAGGGCCGCGATACTGTGATGGATCATTTTCGAGATTATCCGGTGCGGCTGTATCCCATTGGCCGGCTGGATTATGACTCCGAGGGGTTGCTGCTGCTGACCAACGACGGCGATCTGGCCGCGCGGCTGACGCATCCCAGCCACGAGGTAGATAAAACCTATCTGGCGCGCGTAACGGGGCAACTGTCCGAAGAGGAAATCCATCGTCTGCGCGCAGGCGTAGCGTTAGACGACGGATTCAGAACCTCGCCTGCCAAGGTGAACGTGATCCGGGTGGAAACGTTCGCGTCAGCTGTGCTCATCACCATTCACGAGGGGCATAACCGCCAGGTGCGCCGCATGATGGAAGCAGTGGGGCACAAGGTGCTGCTGCTGCGCCGAGTCAAGTTTGGCCCGATCGATCTGCGCGGCCTGGCGCGCGGAGAGTGGCGCGACCTGACAGATGCTGAAGTCCGCGCCCTGAAAGCCCTATGAACGCGCGCAGCTTTGAACTGAAATCCGCACGATTTCTGGCCGCAGACTGCCTGCGGCGCTTTTTGCTGCCCGGAGATATCGCGGTGGACGCGACTATGGGCAACGGCCACGATACGCAGATGCTGTGCGAACTGGTGGGCGAAAGCGGGCATGTGTACGCCTTTGACGTGCAGGAGCAGGCTGTGGCAAACACCCGCGCACGGCTGGAGGAGGCCGGTCTGCTGGGGCGCGCTACGCTGTTTCATTGCGGACATCAGGAGATGGCGCAGCATGTGCCGACTTCTGTGCAATTCGTGATCTTCAATCTTGGCTGGCTGCCGGGCGGCGATAAGCACGTAACTACCCATTGGGAGACGACGCGCACGGCCATCCTGGCTGCGCTGAATCTGCTGTGCGAAGGCGGGGTGTGCGTGATCTGCGCCTATCCCGGCCATGCGGCGGGGGATGAGGAACGCGAACGACTGACCATGTGCCTGGCCGCCCTGCGCCCGCAGGATTTTAACGTGCTGCATCAGCGCTTTATCAATGCCGGCCCCGGCGCACCGGAATGCTTTATCCTGCAAAAGCAGACGGGAGCGCGGGAAATAACAGCGTTAGAAAAATAACAACTTGTCAAGCAAAAACACTTGACAGCCGCTGTCGATGCGCGTATAATATACCTGTCAATGCATTTTGCTTGACGGAGGATAAAATGAGCGAAGAAGTGCTGCGCAAGGTCGACGTCGATTGGCTGCTGAGCATTTACGGCGCATTGCTGACCGATAAGCAGCGCGCTATGGCCGCCCTGTATTACGACGAGGATCTTTCGCTGGCCGAAATCGCGCAGCAGGAAAACGTCAGCCGTCAATGTGTGCATGAAACGCTGCAGCGTGTGGAGCGCCAGCTTCGCAGCTGGGAAGAAAAGCTCTCCATCCGCCGGCGGCTTACCCAGGTTGAAAATGAACTGAACCAGGCGATCAGCGTCCTGCCGCAGGAGCATGCGGCGCAGGCGCGCAGCCATATGGAAAAGGCGCTTCGCCTTTTGAACGACGAGGAGGAACTCCATGGCCTTTGAGGGTCTTTCGGATAAACTGCAGGCGGCCTTTAAAAAGCTGACGGGCAAGGGCAAGCTCAACGAGCAGAATATCAAGGACGCCATGCGCGAAGTGCGCATGGCGTTGCTGGAAGCCGACGTCAACTATGTGGTCGTAAAGGATTTTATTAAGCGCGTTTCCGAGCGCTGCATCGGCACGGAGATTTTGTCCTCCCTGAACGCCGGTCAGCAGGTTATCAAGATTGTAAACGAGGAACTGACCGCGCTGATGGGCGGCAGCAACGCCAAACTTACCTGGTCGTCCTCGGTGCCTACTATTTATATGCTGTGCGGCCTGCAGGGCGCTGGTAAAACCACCATGTGCGGCAAGCTGGCCAATTACCTGGTAAAAGAAGGCAAAAAGCCGCTGTTGGCCGCCTGCGATATTTACCGTCCGGCCGCTATCCGTCAGTTGCAGGTGGTGGGCGAGCAGGTTAACGTGCCCGTATTTGAAAAGGGCACGCAAGATCCTGTTAAAACGGTGCAGGAAGCTGTGGAGCATGCGCGCTACTATGGCCGCGATGTGCTGATCATCGATACCGCCGGTCGCCTGCATGTGGATGAAGCGCTGATGAACGAGCTGTCCCGCATCAAGGAAACCGTCCATCCGCAGGAGATCCTGCTGGTTGTGGACGCGATGACCGGTCAGGACGCGGTCAACGTGGCCAAGGCCTTCAACGATCAGCTCAACATCGACGGCGTGATCCTGACAAAGCTCGATAGCGATACCCGCGGCGGCGCGGCCCTGTCCGTGCGCGCGGTAACGGGCAAGCCCATCAAATTCTCCGGCACCGGCGAAAAGATGGGCGATATTGAGCCCTTCCATCCCGATCGCATGGCTTCCCGCATCCTGGGCATGGGCGATATGCTGACCCTGATCGAAAAAGCCACCGAGAACATGGATCAGGATAAAACCGACAAGCTGGGCAAAAAGCTGCAGCGCAACGCGGCGGATCTGAACCTGGAGGACTTCCTGGAGCAGATGCAACAGATGAAGAAGATGGGCCCGCTGTCCAACATCCTGGGCATGCTTCCCGGCGTTGGCAGCAAGTTCAAGGACGTTGAGATCGACGAAAACGCTTTTAAAAAGCCCGAGGCGATCGTGCGCAGCATGACCCCGCAGGAACGCCGCCATCCCGATATCCTCAACGCCAGCCGCCGCAAGCGTATTGCCGCGGGCGCGGGCGTAACCGTGCAGGATGTAAACGCCCTGATGCGCCAGTTTGACCAGATGCGCCAGATGGTAAAGCAGATGATGGGCAACAAGAAAGGCGCAATGCGCCGCATGGCCGCCGGCATGAACCGGCCGCCCTTCCGCTAAGCAGGTTATCATTTTCATATGATTACCATAGAAAATCCACATCTTTTAGGAGGACAAACCAATGGTTAAGATTCGTCTGAAGAGAATGGGCATGAAGAAGCATCCCTTCTACCGCATCGTTGTCGCCGATGAGCGCAGCCCCCGTGATGGCCGCTTCATTGAGGAGATTGGCTACTATGATCCCATGCAGCATCCCGCTGTTATCAAGGTTGATAACGACAAGGCCGCTGATTGGATGAAGAAGGGCGCTCAGCCCACCGACACGGTTCGCATTCTGCTGAAGAAGAGCGGCGCGATTGAGGGCTAAACGATTGCGTTTTCATAACGCAGAAAGGAAGCCCGCATGAAAGACCTGATTCTCTTTTTGGCCAAATCTCTGGTGGAAAATCCGGATGCCGTGCAGGTGACGGAAACGGAAGGCCCTGATTCCATTATTCTGGAGCTTAACGTGGCTCCCGAGGATATGGGCAAGGTCATTGGCAAGCAGGGGCGCATCGCCAAGGCGATTCGTTCGGTGCTCAAGGCCGCTACGCCCAGGGAGAGCAAGCCTGTTTTTCTTGAAATCCAGTAAGTGGAAAGGCGCGCAACAGCGCCTTTTTTTATAGGAGGAAGCGCATGTTCAGCGAATATCTTTCCATCGGCGAGGTGCTAAAGCCACAGGGCGTTCGCGGCCAGGTAAAGGTGCGGCCCGATACCAACGATCCCGCCCGCTTTAGCCAATTGCAGCAGGTATATATCCAGCAGGATAACGCCTATATCGCCTGGCCGATTGCCGATGTATCCGTGCGCGACGGCTATGTTTACTGCACGCTGAACCATGCGCAAACGCGCGACGATGCAGAAAAGCAGCGCGGCGCCATGCTCTATATTGACCGCGAGCACGCCGTGCCGCTGGCGGAAAACGAGTATTATATCAGCGATCTGATCGGCTGCACAGTGCAGGATCAGCAGGGGCAGGCCATCGGCACGCTGGCGGATGTGCTGCAGCCCGGCGCAAACGATGTATACGAGATCAAAACGCCCAAGGGCATGATGTACCTGGCAGCCCTGCCCTTTGTGATCAAGCATGTAGATGCAAAGGCCGGGGTGATCGTGGTGGACGAAACACGCTTGCCGGAGGTGGCAGTATTTGAAGATTGAGCTGCTGACCATCTTCCCGGAGATGTTCGAGTCCTTTTTAAGCGCCAGCATCATCGGCCGCGCGCGCGAGGCAGGGCTGCTGGATATCCACGCGACGGATATCCGCCCGTATTCCCAGAATAAGCACAAAAATACGGACGATTATCCCTTTGGCGGCGGGGCGGGCATGCTGATGCTGGCCCAGCCCATTGCCGACGCCATGAAGGCTGTGACGCGCCCGCCTTTTCAGGGCAAGCGCATCTACATGAGCCCGCGCGGCGTGCCGCTGACGCAGGCGCTGGCGCAGCAATTATCGCAGGAAGAGCGGTTGGTCATCCTGTGCGGCCATTATGAGGGTGTGGATCAGCGCGTGCTGGACAAGTACATCGACATGGAAATCTCCGTGGGCGATTATGTGCTGACCGGCGGTGAAACGGCCGCGATGGTGCTGATTGACTGCGTATCCCGCCTGGTGCCTGGCGTGCTGGGCAGCACCGAGAGCGCGGGGGATGAGAGCTTTTCAAACGATGGCCTGCTGGAATATCCGCAGTATACGCGGCCGCGCGTGTTCGAGGATATGGAGGTGCCCGAGGTGCTGCTCAACGGCGATCACAAAAAGATCAGCCAGTGGCGGCGCGAGCAGGCGCTGCTGGCCACGGCGCGCATGCGCCCCGATCTCCTGGCTGCAGCAAGCATTACGCCTGCCGAGCGCCGCTGGCTTTCCGAGCAGCTGAGCGCTTCAAACGGGCAGGACTGATCTGATTCTAAAGCTTCAGGCGTGCATTCATAATCGCACAAATGAAATAGGTGATGAAGATGCCTTCACAGGAAAATTACGCAATACGCCCCTTGAATACCGGCGATGTGGAGCAGTACAACGCGCTGCTCCGCTACGCCTTTCAGATTACGGAGCAGGAATTATCCGAGTGCGGCTGGCAGGATGATGAAATCAAGCAGTCCAAGTTCCCTGTGCTGGAGCGTGCGGACGTGCTGGGCTGCTTCGACGGAAACGATCTGGTATCGCAGATCGCGGTCTATCCGCTGAAGATGAACATCTACGGCGTGGTGTATCCCGTCGGCTTTGTTACCAGCGTGTGCACATATCCGGAATATTCCGGCCGCGGCATCATGAAGCGACTGATGCATCAAAGCCTTGAGCATATGCGTCAGCGCCAGCAGCCGGTGGCTCTGCTGTTTCCGTATTCCATCCCGCTGTACCGCAAAATGGGGTGGGAGATCATCTCCAACAAGATTTCCTATACCGTTAAGGACCGGCAGATTCCCTCGCAGCTCCAAGCACCCGGCCGTGTGCACCGCGTCAATTGGGATAACGAGGACTTTCGCAACCTGCACGCGCAGTTTGCAGCGGCCACGCATGGGTGTCTGTTCCGCAATGCCCTGGCCTGGGAGGAATACTGGCGCTGGGATGAGGACGACACAGTGGTAGCCATCTATTATGATGCGGCTGGCAAGCCCAGCGGCTATATGGTATATCTGATCAAGGACGATATCATGTACGTCAAAGAGATGATTTACCTGACCCGCGAGGCGCAGCAGGGACTGTGGGAGTATATTCACGCCCACGATTCCATGATCGACGAAGTGCGCGGCAGCTCCTATTACAGCGATCCCATCGCCTTTGAGCTGGATGACGGCGATATCCGCGAAACCATCCGGCCCTATATCATGGGGCGCATTGTGGATGCGGAGCAGTTCTTCCCGAAATATCGCTGTGATCCAACGGCCGAAAACGTAACCATTGCCTTTGAAATTGAAGATCATTTTCTGCCCTGGAACAATAAAACCGTTACGGTGCTGTTTCATCGCGGCGAATGCTCGCTGAGCGCTGCGGCGGCCAAGCATCATGTGAAGCTTTCCATCGCCACGCTGACCGCCCTGATGCTGGGCTATAAGACGGCGACAAAGCTGCAACGCCTGGGGCGCATTGAGGGCGAGGAGCGAACGGTGCGCCTGCTGGACGATGTGCTGCTGCACGAAGCGCCTTATATTTCCGACTATATCTGACGCTTCCGCAGGCTTTCAATGATACAGACAGCGCGATTGCAGTCGTGCTGTTTTTGCGTCTGCCAATCTCGTAAAAAATATGAAGTTCTTATTTTTCAGCAGGGTTTTTGCAGTAAGCATCGTATAACTATCATGCGCGCTGCAAAACGCGGAAAAATCGCAAAAGACGCAATAATATTGTATCCATATGCAGGAAAAACGCGAATTACGGCGAATTATTCTTTCGTGCAGAAAGGGGGATAAGCGATGGCCGGGAGATTTCCCACCGCCTGGATGGATGATTTTTACTCCCGTGTGGATATCGTTCAGGTGGTATCGGCTTATGTACCGCTAAAGAAAAACGGCTCCCGCTATTGGGGCTTGTGTCCCTTCCATCACGAGAAAACCCCTTCCTTCTCCGTAAACGGCGAACAGAATCTCTATTACTGCTTCGGCTGCAAGGCCGGCGGCAATGTGGTGCAGTTTGTCGAGGAGATGGAGCATCTTACCTACCGCGAAGCTGTGGAATACCTGGCCAAGCAAATCCACATGCCTATCCCCGAAACCCAGGAAGATCCCGATTATGAGCGTCGCCGCAGTCAGCGAGAGCGGTTGCTGGGAGCAAACAAGGCGGCTGCACGCTGGTATCATGCGCAGCTTTGGCTGCCGGAAAATCAGCGCATCCTGGATTATTTGCACAAGCGTGGGCTGGACGACGGCACCATCCGCAAGTTCGGCCTGGGCGCAGCGCCCGAGGAGTGGGACGCGCTGACCCGCGCGCTGGAGCAACAGGGTTACACGCAGGAGGAGCTCCGCCTGGCGGGGCTGACCGTCGTCAAGCAGGAAACGCGGTTTGATATGTTCCGCAGCCGCGCCATCTTTCCCATCATCGACGCGCAGGGGCAAGTTTTAGGCTTCGGCGGTCGCGCCATGGGCGATGCGCAGCCCAAGTACTTAAACACCTCCGATACGCCAGTATTCAACAAGCGCAAGGGCGTTTACGCGGCCAACATGCTGCGAAAACAGCGTGATCTCAAGCGCGTAATCCTTGTGGAAGGCTATATGGACGTGGTCGCGCTGATTCAGCACGGCGTAAACGGCGTGGTCGCTACCCTGGGCACAGCACTTACCAACGAGCAGGCAAGGCTGCTAAAGCGCTATGCGCCCGAAATATGGGTATCCTATGATGGCGACAGCGCAGGACAGCACGCCATCATGCGCGCGCTGGAAATTTTTGAGCAGGAAGATATCCGCGCCCGCGTGCTGTTCTTCCCCGATAATTTGGATCCGGATGAGTTCATCCGGCAGCGCGGTCTGGACGCTTTCGAGCATCTGCGGCCGCTCAAGGCGGCGGAATACCGCATGCAGCGCGCCAAAGAAGATCTGGATTTGAGCGACGACGACCAGCGCATCGAATACGCCAAACGCTGCGCGCAGATTCTTTCCAAGGTGCGTGAGCCGGTAGAACTGGAAGCCTACCTGCAAACACTGGCGGTGCAGACCGGGTTTTCCAAGGATGTGCTGCGCCAGCAAATGGGACTGAGCATTGCAGAAGCGAATAATGCGAAGCCGCCCAGGGAGAGAATAATCCGCAGGCGCGCAGGCGACGCGCCCGCAGCCTCCATGCCCGAAAAAACGCTGATTGCGCTGCTGGTCAGCGGCCTAATGCCCAAGGACGCTGTGCGCGATACGGATTTTGACGATCCGCAATTGCACATGCTGGCGCAAAAGCTGCTTGCCGGTTCATCACCTGCGGCCATTCTGGCTGAATGCGAGACTGAGCAGCAGCGCGTAGCCTATAGCGAAGCATTTGCGCTCAACGCTGAAATCACGCAGGATAACGCCGCCGCTGTGGCGGAGGATTGCCTGCGCACCATCCGTCAGGCTCGGCTGCAGCGGCAGATTGACGATATCCGCGCGCAGCTGGATACCTGCGGCAGCGCCGAAAAGGCCGATATGCTGAAAGAACTTTTAACACTGTCCAACGAATTGGCGCGCCTTAAGCGCGCGGTACATTGAAAGGAGCGGCAACATTGAGCACTCAGCCCGAAAAGAAAGAAAATAAGCTCAATGAACTGTATGAGCAGGGTAAGGCGAAGGGCACGATGACCTATGACGAGATCATCACCAAGCTCTCCACCACGGACATCGACCCGGATCAGTTTGATACGGTGCTGGAAACGCTGGAAGCCATGGGCGTGGAGGTCATCCGCGACGCCAATTCCGCCGAAGGCCCGCAAACGCCCGAGGCTGCTCCCGAAATCGACGATATCGATCTTTCCATGCCCGAGGGCATCAGCATTGACGACCCTGTGCGCATGTATCTGAAGGAAATCGGCAAGGTGCCGCTTCTCAGTGCGGACGAGGAAATCAACATCGCTATGCGCATGGAAAAGGGCGACGAGGCCAAGCAAATGCTTGAAAGCGGCATCAACGCCGATGGCAAGCCCTTGACCGACGAGGAAAAGAAGCAGTGCCAGGCCGCTATCGATGACGGCACGCAGGCCAAGCGCCTGCTGGCCGAGGCCAACCTGCGCCTGGTCGTATCCATCGCCAAGCGCTATGTGGGCCGTGGCATGCTGTTCCTGGATCTCATTCAGGAGGGCAACCTGGGCCTGATCAAGGCCGTAGAAAAATTTGATTACCGCAAGGGCTACAAGTTTTCTACCTATGCCACCTGGTGGATCCGTCAGGCTATCACCCGCGCCATCGCCGATCAGGCGCGCACCATCCGCATTCCTGTTCACATGGTTGAAACCATCAACAAGCTGATTCGCGTATCCCGTCAGCTGCTGCAGGAATATGGCCGCGAACCCACGCCTGAAGAAATTGCCAAGGCCATGGGAATCAGCGAAGCCAAGGTGCGCGAGATCATCAAGATCGCGCAGGAGCCCGTTTCTCTTGAAACGCCTATCGGTGAAGAAGAAGACAGCCACTTGGGCGATTTCATTCCTGATGACGACGCACCTGCTCCGGCCGAGGCTGCCTCGCACGCCCTGATGCGCGAGCAGCTGTGGGACGTGCTCAACACCCTGACCCCGCGGGAGGAAAAGGTGCTGCGCCTGCGCTTTGGCCTGGACGACGGCAACCAGCGTACGCTGGAAGAGGTAGGCCGTGAATTTAAGGTTACGCGTGAGCGTATCCGCCAGATCGAGGCCAAGGCCCTGCGCAAGCTGCGTCATCCCAGCCGCAGCAAAAAACTGAAGGATTATCTGGAATAAGCCGTGCGTTATCCGCAATTAGACGATCGGCTGCAGGCAGCGGCCGATCTTTTTCCCGTCTGTGCATACGGCGCTGATATCGGCGCGGATCATGGACGGCTATCCTGCCATCTTCTGCATAGCGGCAAGTGTGCCCGCATGATCGTAAGCGATATCAGCGCAGAATCGCTTGCCAAGGCGCAGGCGCTTTTAGCGCTGCATGAACTGGCGGATCGCGCTGATTTTTGCGTGGCCGATGGGCTAAACGCCCTGCGCGGTCGTCCCAATGTGCAGTGCGCGGTAATGTGCGGCATGGGCGGGCGGCTGATATCGCAGATCCTGCACGATGGCTGCGCCCTGCTGCAGGGCGCGGCGCTGGTGCTGTCCTCGCATACGGACATCCCGCTGGTGCGGCAAACGCTGATGCAAATCGGCTATGCCATCACGGCGGAGCGTATTGTGCGCGCCAAGGGTCGGTTTTATGTGCTGATGCGTGCAGAACCGGGCAATGCTCACTATACCGAGCGGGAGTTATATCTTGGCCCCGCGCTGCTGGATAACCCGCCACCCTTGTGGCAGGATTATCTGCGCTGGCGCGAAGGCGTGGTCGCCTGCGAAGCCGGGCATGAACGACAGCTTGCATGGATCAGAGAGGAACTGGCAAAATGAAAACCGCATCCGTTCGCGACGTATACGACTGGCTGAATCAGATTGCTCCCTTTGATACAGCGGAAAGCTATGATAACGCCGGACTGCTGCTGGGCAGCATGTCTGCCCCGGCGGAGCGCATTCTGGTAGCGCTGGACGCAACGCCCGCCGTGATTGACGAAGCGATTGCCCATCAGGCGCAGCTGATTGTGACCCATCATCCGCTCATGTTTCATGCCGCCAAGAATCTCTTGGAGGACGATTACGAGGGACATGTGATCCGCACGCTGATCCAGCATAACATCAGCCTGATCGCCGCGCATACCAACCTGGATCAATCCCCGGTTTACAGCGGCAGCGCCGTGCTGGCAGAGCTGCTGCACCTGCAAAATGTCCGCCAGGAGGAGTTCATCTTTCTTGGCGACGTGCCTGAGGGCGAAACCACGGCGGACAAACTGCGTCAATGCATCGCCCAAGTAGAAGATGAATATATTCATCTGTATGGCGATGCCAGCAAGCCCATCCGTACGCTGGCCATCTGCGGCGGCGCGTTTGACGAGGGCTATCTGCAGGCGCGTCAGCTGGGCGCGCAGGCGTATCTGACAGGCGAAATTCGCCATCACAACGCCATTGCAGCCGTTGGCAGCGGTTTTGTGCTCTTTGGTGGCGGGCACTTTGGCACCGAGGCGGTGCTGGTGCCTAAGCTGGCCGGGGCTTTACAAAACGCGTTAAATGCGTTACAATATTATGTCTATGTTTACCCATCCGTTTACCGGCCTTACGGCGGACGAGCGGATATTGAAGGAGGTACCACATGAGTCAACTGGAACTGCTTTGGGATTATCAACAGGCCGATGTGGAGGCGGAGCGTCAGGAAAACGCCATGAAGCGCTCGCCTACTCGTCAGCGTCTGCTCAAATATCAGGAATATCTGCGTGAGCAAAAGGCTGCCAACGCCCGTCTGGAGGAGGAAGTGCATGCCATGGGCGACCGCATGGACGCCCTGAAGGACGCCATCGCCCACACCGAGGAGCAGCTTCGCGCCCTGCATGATCGCTTCGAGGCCGAACGCCCCGAGGATAGCGACGGCATGCAGAATTATATCCAGGAGACGCAGCGTTTGCTGCAAAACGTATCCGGCTATGAGCAGGAAGTGCGCCGCATCCGCAAGGATGCTGCCGACCGCGACAGCCAGCAGCGCGATATCGTGCAGCGCGCGGCCAAGGTTCGTGGTGATTACGATCGCCTGAAGGCGGAATATGATGTGGAATACAAAGAAAATCTGAAAAAGCTGGAAGAACTGCGCGCCACTGTGGCGGAAAAGGCCAAGGGCATCGAGCCCTCCTATCTGGAAAAATACAAGGCCATTAAGCAGCATAGCATGCCGCCGCTGGCCCAGTTGAGCGGCGATCAGTGCGGCGGCTGCCGCATGTCGCTGCCTTCCGCCGTGGTACGTTCCGTGCGCGCTGGTACGCCGGTGGAATGCGAAAGCTGCGGCAGGCTGCTGATCCAGCTGTAATTTAATCGTCGTAATTGAGGCAGATGAATAGTCGCGTGCCGCAAGGCATGAGGAAAGTCCGAGCACCACAGAGCAGGATGCCAGTTAACGGCTGGTGGAGGCGACTCCAAGGCAAGTGCAACAGAGATATACCGCCGGCAGCAATGCCGGTAAGGGTGGAAAGGTGCGGTAAGAGCGCACCAGCAGTCGGGAGACCGGCTGGCTTGGTAAACCCCATCCGAAGCAAGACCGAATAGGGAAGGGTTGAGGTTGCCCGCTGACCTTCCGGGTTGCGTCGCTTGAGCAGTAGAGTAATTTACTGCCTAGAAAGATAATCATCACCGCGCAAGCGGTACAGAACTCGGCTTATTGAATGCTCGCCGCAAATGAAAAGAGACTGGAAACCATTTTGGATTCCAGCCTCTTTTTTATTTGAATCTTGAGTAATAAGCTCATATAAAATTTGGTTCATCACGCTTTTTTGTGGGATAAAAATAATAACATATAAAATTGGCATTGAAAAAGA
>ERZ825384.4062-NODE-4062-length-12108-cov-4.926823_pt1 | contig 12108 bp, 11 predicted proteins | sample MGYA00519931_ERZ825384 | MGnify/ENA primary metagenome ERZ825384 (study PRJEB31778, sample SAMEA3449200) | human gut metagenome | biome: human gut; feature: human-associated habitat; material: faeces | place: United Kingdom | collected 2010/2012 ...
TTCCCCAGCCGTATGCGGCTGGACGACATCGCCCGCAACACCCGCAGCCAGATCATCCCCGCATCGGTGGATGAGAATGGCCATGTGACCCCCACGGAGAAAAAGTGAAGCGAAAAGGAGTCCCGCGCCGTCGGCGCGGGACTCCTTTTTTACTTTACAGGGCGGACTTGATGGCGGCCAGCAGGTCACCGTAGCTTTCAAAGGCTGGCAGCTGGGGATATTCGGCCTTGATCTTTTCCGTGGTGCGGAACAGGAAGCCGGCCTTGCTGTGGAGGATCATCTCCAGATCGTTGTAGCTGTCGCCGCTGGCAATGGTGTCGTAGCCCATGGATTGCAGCGCCTTGACGGTGGTGAGCTTGGAGTGCGCGCACCGCATGACGTGGCGTGCGATGTACCCGTCCTCATCCACCTCCAGCGTGTTGCACAGCAGGGTGGGGTATCCCAGCTTCTTCATCAGGGGCATGCCGAACTGATCGAAGGTGTCGCTGAGGATCACCACCTGCGCCACGCTGCGCAGCTCATCCAGAAATTCCTTCGCACCGGGCAGGGGGTCGATCTTGGCGATGACGTCCTGGATCTGCCGCAGCTTCATGCCCTTTTTCCGCAGCAAGTCGATGCGCCAGCGCATCAGCTTGTCGTAGTCCGGCTCGTCCCGGGTGGTGCGGCGCAGCTCGGGGATGCCGCTCTCCTCGGCAAAGGCGATCCAGATCTCGGGGACGAGGACGCCCTCCATATCCAAACAGACAATGTTCATAAAAGCGGCTCCTTTCTCACTTCTTCAGCACTTCCGCCAGCACATAATCCAGCATGGCGTCCTTGTCGATGACATCCTTATGCAGCACGGGGCGGCCCTCCAGCCCGGACAGGTTGCCGGGGATGGGCACGCCGGAGAGCTGCGCCAGCTCGTCCATCATGCGGAACTCGCTGTCGCTGCCCGACCGGCCCAGCGCGGACAGCACGGCGGCGGGAAACTTGTAGGGCGAGGCGGTGGACAGCACCACCGTAGGCGCGCCGGTGCCGCGCAGCTCCGCGTCCAGCTGCTCCGCCACCGACCACGCCACAGCGGTGTGGGGGTCGCAGAGATAGTGCTGCTCCCGCCACAGGCGGCCGATGACATCAGCGGCGCCCTGATCGTCGCAGCAGCCGCAGGAGAAGTCCTGCCGCAGCTTGTCCAGCAGTTCGCCGGACAGCTGGTACGCGCCGTCCGCGTTGAGCTGCTGCATCAGTCCGGCCACATAGGCGCTGTCGCGGGACAGCAGGAACAGCAGCCGCTCCAGATTGCTGGACACCAGAATATCCATGGAGGGGGAGGTGGTCTTATAGAACGGGCGGCGGCGGTCGTAGCGGCCGGTGGAGATGAACTCCGTCAGCACATCGTTGGCGTTGCTGGCGCAGACCAGACGGCCCACGGGCAGGCCCATGCACTTGGCAAAATAACCCGCCAGAATGTCGCCGAAGTTGCCGGTGGGCACCACGTAGTTCACCTTGTCGCCCACCCGGATACGGCCGCTTTTGACCAGATCCGCGTAGGAGCGGAAATAGTACACCACCTGGGGGGCCAGACGGCCGATGTTGATGGAGTTGGCGGAGGAGAGCATGGCTCCGTGAAGGTCCTTGCCCTGACAGGCGGCAAACACCTGCTTCACGCCGGTCTGGGCGTCGTCGAAGTTGCCGCGGACGGCGCAGACCTTCACGTTGTCACCTGTCTGGGTGGCCATCTGGGCCTGCTGGACGGCGGAGACGCCGCCCTCGGGGTAGAACACGATGATGCGGGTACCCTTCACGTCGTGGAAGCCCTCCAGCGCGGCCTTGCCGGTGTCGCCGGAGGTGGCGGTGAGGATGACCACGTCGCCGGTCATGCCCTCGGCCCTGGCGGCGGCGCCGATGAGGCGGGGCAGCACCGACAGGGCCACATCCTTGAAGGCGGAGGTGGGACCGTGGTACAGCTCCAGCACATAGCTGCCGCCCACGGGCACCAGCGGGGTCAGGTCCATGGTGGGGAACTTGCCGGCATAGCTCCGACGGACAATGTCATCCATATCGGAGAAGTCCGGCAGCAGTGCGGACAGGATCTTCGCGGCCATGTCCATGGTGTCCAGCTTCAGAGCGCCCTGCCAGTCAAAGTGCAGCTGGGCGGGATCACAGATATACAGGCCGCCGTCGGGGGCGATGCCCTCCAGCACCGCGTGGGTGGAGGGAGCGGTCAGGTCGGCGTTACGGGTACTATGGTACAGCATAGGAAAAGTCCTCCAAAATTTCTCTTGCATTTCTGATGACGCTATGATACACTGTCGCCAACAAAAAAGCAAGTGTTTTTATCTCGTGGACAAATGCAAACAATTTGTCGCCATGATAAAAGTGCCGCTGCAAAAATTCCGGAAGTATGAGGCAAAAATATGTTGAAAGTATTGAAATTCGGCGGCTCGTCCATGGCGGACGAAAAGCAGTTCGCCAAGGTACGGGACATTGTGAGGGCTGACGACAGCCGCCGCGTGGTGGTGGTCAGCGCCGCCGGTAAGCGGGACAAGAACGACCACAAGATCACGGACCTGCTGTATCTGTGCCACGCACATTTGCAGTACGGCGTCAGCTGCGACGGTATCTATGACATGATCTGCTCCCGCTATGTGGCCATCCGCGACGCGCTGGGGCTGAAGACCCCGCTGGAGGCGGAGTTTGCCGCCCTGCGGGAGAAGATGGACAAGGGCATCAGCGCCGATGAGCTGGTATCCCGCGGCGAGTACTTCGCGGCGCAGCTGATGGCGGACTATCTGGGCTTTGATTTTCTGGACAGCTCCCTGTGGCTAAAGTTCAAGCTGGACGGCACGGTAGACCAGGAGGCCAGCTATGAGAACCTGCGCCGCGCCGCGTCGGGCCGGAGGGTGGTCATTCCGGGATTCTACGGGGCCATGCCCGATGGCAGCGTCCACACGTTTTCCCGCGGCGGCAGCGACATCACCGGCGCACTGGCCGCGGCGGCGCTGGACGCCGACGTGTATGAGAACTGGACGGATGTGTCCGGCTTCCTGATGGCGGACCCCAAGATCGTCAAGGACCCCAAGCCCATCGAGCGCATCACCTACGCCGAGCTCCGCGAGCTCAGCTATATCGGCGCACAGGTGCTCCACGAAGGCACGGTGTCGCCGGTGCGGGAGAAGAACATCCCCCTGAATATCCGCAACACCAACCAGCCGGAGCATCCGGGCACCATGATCCGGGAGACCTTCGAGGAGTCGGAGACGGAGCGCACCTCCGGCAGCATGATCACCGGCATCGCCGGCAAAAAGGGCTTCTCCGTCATCACCCTCACCAAGAACGGCATGTCCTCGGAGCTGGGGGCGGTGCGCCGCATCCTGGAGGTGCTGGAGCGGTACAACATCAATGTGGACTATCTGCCCTCCGGCATCGACAGCGTGTCGCTGGTGGTGGAGACCGGCAAATCCTCGCCGTATCTGTATCAGGCCATGGGCGACCTGGAGAAGGAGATAAAGCCCGACAGCCTGCACCTTACCGACGGCATGGCCATCGTGGCGGCCGTGGGCCGGAAGATGGCGTTCCAGCCCGGTTCTTCCGGCAAGATCTTCGGCAAGCTGGGTGAAAACGGCATCAACATCCGCATGATCACCCAGGGGCCGGAGGAACTGAACATTATCGTGGGCGTGGACGGGGCTGACTTTGAGAAGGCCATCCGCACGCTGTACGACAGCTTTGTGAAATAAAAAAGGAGGAGCTATCCATGAAACAGTATAAAGTTGCGATCCTGGGCGCCACCGGTGCGGTGGGCTGCGAGATGATGAAGATCCTGGCGGAGCGGGATTTCCCCGTGGCAGAGCTGCACCTGCTGGCGTCGGAACGGTCCGTGGGGCAGCTGCTGCCCTGGAAGGGACAGGACATCGCCGTGGAGCTGGCCTGCGATGAGGCCTTCAAGGGCATGGACATCGTGCTGGGCGCGGCGGAGAACGACATCGCCAAGAGGTTTGCGCCGGCCATCGTCAAGGCGGGGGCTGTGTTCGTGGACAACTCCAGCGCGTTCCGCATGGACCCCGATGTGCCGCTGGTCATTCCTGAAATCAACCCTGAGGACGCCAGAAAGCATAAGGGCATCATTGCCAACCCCAACTGCACCACCATCGTGTCGCTGGTGGCCATCAACGCCCTGAATCAGGACAGCCCCATCGAGAGCATCGTCGCCTCCAGCTATCAGGCGGTGTCCGGCGCCGGCGCAGGCGGCCCGATCGAGCTGATGAACGAGGTGGAGGCGCTGGGTCTGGGGCAGAAGGTGGAGCCCAAGGTGTTCCAGTACCAGATCGCCTATAACGTCATCCCCCAGATCGGCGGCGAGGCCTTCGAGGGCTATACCTCCGAGGAGATGAAGATGCAGAACGAGGGGCGCAAGATCATGCACCTGCCGGCGCTGAAGGCCAGCTGCACCTGCGTCCGTGTGCCGGTGGTACGCAGCCACAGCGTGTCCATCGTGGTGCGGACGAAGGAGAAGATCTCCGTGGAGCGGGCGCGGCAGCTGATCGCGGCGGCGCCGGGGTGCCGTCTGGTGGACGATCTGGCCAACAAGCGCTATCCCATGCCGCTGGAGACCAGCGACCAGGATCTGGTGTTCGTGGGCCGCATCCGCGACGACCTGACCAGCGATAACGGCCTGAACATCTGGTGCTGCGGCGATCAGGTGCGCAAGGGCGCGGCCACCAACGCCGTGCAGATCGCCCAGCTGCTGGTGGAGTAAAGGAAATGAACAAAAAGTAAAGCCGCCCATAGGCGGCTTTACTTTTTGCCCGAAACCATATATAATAACAGAAACTATCCCCCACGGAGGAGTGGCTTATGAGAATCTGGAGACGGGCGGCGGCGCTGCTGCTGGCCCTTTGCATGACGGTGCTGCAGGCGGCCTGCGGCGAAGACCCCAACGACGAGAAGAAGCTGTCGGTGGTCATGACCGGTGCGGTGCATACCATGGATCCGGCCCAGGTGTCCACGGCGGCGGAGCGCACGGTGGTGCAGCATGTGTTTGAGAACCTGATGCGGCTGAACGCGGACGGCACGGTGTCCCACGCGCTGGCTCGCAGCTATACGCAGGAGACGGCGCTGGACGGCTCGGTGACGTACACGTTCCAGCTGCGCACTGACGCCAAATGGTCGGACGGCACCGCCGTCACGGCCCGCGATTTCGTGTACGCATGGCGGCGGCTGGTGGATCCGGAGACGGCCAGCCCCAATGCCGACGCCCTGTCCATGGTGGCGGGGTACGAGCGGGCGGTGCTGGGCGATACGGAGGCGCTGCAGGTGACGGCGCCGGATGACCACAGGCTGCAGGTGGTGCTCAGCGGCAGCTGCCCCTACTTCATCGGCAGCGTTTGCACGGCGACGGTCACCATGCCGGTGCAGGAGAAGGCGGTGACGGCCCACAGCAACTGGTCGAGCAGCAGCCTGTGGTTCGTGGGCAACGGGCCCTATGAGCGCACCGGCGACTGGGGCGACGCGGCGCGGCTGACGCTGCACACCCGTGCGGCCTACTACGATGTGAAGCGGCTGGGCCCTGACCGCATCGACCTGCTGCTGAAGGCGCGGGAGGAGGCGGACGCCAGCGCCGGTAAGGTGGACATCGTCATCGGTGCCGGCGGCGAGGACGCCGCGCTGGGCGGCGACCCCACAGTGGGTATCCTGCTGGTGAACCAGATGGCCACCAGCATGGGCCATCCGGAGCTGCGGCGGGCACTGAGTCTGGTCATCGACCGGGAGACGGCGGCTCAGACCGTGGGACAGGACTGCCGTGCGGCGGAGGGGCTGGTGCCCTACGGCATCCGCACCGGTGAGGGCGAGGAGTTCCGCACCGCCAACGGCGCGCTGATCGACAACGACCCCGCCTCCTACAATGAGCGGTGTCAGGGCGCGCAGGCCCTGCTGCGGCAGGCGGGCTACACCAATTCCACTACCCTCAGCGCGCTGGACACGGTGACGCTGCTGTACGGCAAGAGCATGGAGCAGGTGGCCCGGCAGTTGCAGGAGAGCTGGGCGTCGAAGCTGGGCGTCAGGGTGCAGCTGGAGAGCGTGGAGAGCTACGAGCTGACGGCGCGGCTGGCAAGCGGCGAGTTCGTGCTGGCGCTGATGGAGCTGACAGGCCATTACAACGACGCTTCGGCCTACCTTGACCCGTGGCGCAGCAGCGATATGCGCAACTACGGCATGCAGTACCTCAATGCCTACGATATCCTGATGCGCATCGCGGCCAACAGCAGCTCGCTGGACGCCCGGGACGCCTATCTGAAGGATGCGGAGCGGCTGCTGGTGGAGAACAGCAACATCATCCCGCTGTACAGCCGTGTGCAGCCCTATGTCATCCGGGACGAGGTGCGGGGCGCCGTGTCCGACGGCATGGGCGCGTGGTACTTCGGCGGCGTCAACCGCGTCTCGTAAGGGAAGATACAGCAAACGGCAAAAGGCCGCCGGGGTTCCCCCCCGGCGGCCTTTTATATACGTTTTTATTTGCGGCGTGCGGAGTCCACCACAACGGCCTGCGCCCGGGCCAGCTTCAGGTCGTGGCGCAGGCGCATGGGCGGCAGCTGCTGGCGCAGCAGGTCGCGGGACAGCTGGTACTGGGCGGACAGCTCGCCGTACTTCTGCTCCACGTCCTCCTCCGTCACGTCGATGCCCTCCAGCCGGGCGATCTCCGTCATGGCCAGCTCAAAGCGGGCGGCGGAGACGGCCTGCTCACGGGCGTGGGCGCGGAGATCCTCCATGGACGCACCGCTGGCCTCCAGATACTGCTCCAGCTTTACGCCCTGGCTTTCCAGATGGCCGCGCAGCTCCTGGATCAGACCATCCAGCTGATTCTCCACCATGGCGTCGGGCAGCTGCACCTCCATGCCCTCCAGCACCTGCCGGATCAGGTCGTTGGCGAACTGCTCGGCGGCCTCCGTCTGCTTCTTCGCTACCGCCTGCTCCATCACGGCGCGGCGCAGCTGGGACAACTCCTCAAAGCCCTGCGCCCTGGCAAAGGCATCATCCAGCGTGGGCATGGCGCGGCGGGTGATCTCGTGTACCTTGATATGGAACGTGGCGTCCTTCCCGGCCAGCTCCGCCGTGTAGGCGGTGGGGAAGGTGACATGGATGTCCCGCTCCTCACCGGCGCGGGCGCCGGCCACCTGCTCCTCGAAGCCGGGAATGAAGTAGCCGCTGCCCAGCAGCAGGGGATAGCTCTCGCCCTTGCCGCCCTCAAAGGCCACGCCGTCCACGAAGCCCTCAAAGTCCAGTACCACCTCATCGCCCATGGCGGCGCGGTCGGGGTGCTCGACGGTCATGTGAGCCCGGGCGTACTCCTCCAGCGCGGCCTGCGTGTCCTCCTCGGACAGCTCCGCCGCCGGATACACGGCGCTGAGCCCCTTGTACTGACCCAGCTTCACCTCGGGGTACAGGTCGATGAGGGCGGTGAACGTGAAGCCGTCGGATCCGATGCTCTCCACCGTCAGGGTGGGCGTGCCGGCGATGGCGATGTCCTCCCGGCCGATGGCCTCCACCAGCGCCTGAGGGTATGTCTCGTTCACGGCCTCCTGATAGAGAAAGTCGGGGCCGTAGGCGGCTTCGATCTTCTCGCGGGTGGGCTCGCCCTCCACGGGGCACAGGGCCTTGATGCCGTTGTAGCAGTGCATCAGCGCGTCCTGCCATGTGCTGCGGTCTACGGTGACGGTTAGGCGCACCTGACGGTTTTCCGGGATGTCTTCACGCTTTTTGATCTCCATGGGGGAGCTCCTCCTTATTTCGGCACAAACTGCCAGCTTATTGTGATAAGTATACTATACCTGGGCATGGATGGCAAGCCTGTCAGGCACTTTCGGCGCGCTGACTGAGTTGTAAAATTATTGTGACATTTACAACAAAGGGGGTTGTTCTCCGCAGGCGGATTTGCTACAATACGGGATACGATTTTCATCTCATCGGAGGTAGCTATGCAGAGCATCAAAGCTTTTATCCACGACCACCCGCATATGTGGTGGGGACTGTTCCTGCCGGTCTATCTGGCGCTGTTCTTCACCATTGAGCACTTCATCACCGACAACTACTGGGCCACGCAGCTGCCCATCGACTATAAGATCCCGTTTCTGGAGGGCTTCGCCCCGTTCTACGCCAGCTGGAGCGTGCTGCTGTGCATACTGGGCATCTACCTCATCATCAAGGACGGCGAGGGCTTCCGCCGCTACATGTGGAGCATCATGGTGACGTTTCTGATCAGCACCCTCATTTGCGCCCTGATCCCCAACGGGCAGGATCTGCGGCCTGCCGTGATGCCCCGCGACAACATCTTCTGCGATCTGGTGGCCTACACCTATTCGCTGGACACCAACACCAACGTGTTCCCCAGCGTCCATGTGGTGGGCGTCATCGACGCATGGTTCGCCGTGTGGCACACCAGGGGACTGAAGAAGTGGACGTGGCGCTGGAGCACGGCGGTGTACGGCCTTATCGTCATCGCATCCACGCTGTTCATCAAGCAGCATGCGGTCATCGACGTGGTGGCCGGCTTCGTGGTGGGCTTTCTGGGCAACTATGTGGTCTATGGCATCATCGGACGGCGGCGCGACCGCCGGCTGTGCAGGGGGGCGTAAGGCATGGACATCGGTGCATCTCCGCTGTTCCGGGATATCAGCGAGGAATCCCTGCAGGCCATGTGTGCCTGCTTTGACATGCGGGAGTACACGTTTCGCCCCGGCGAGCTGGTCTACGATTTCTCCGAAGGGCGAAACATGGTGGGCGTCCTGACAAAGGGCGCCGCCGTCATCGAGCGCATTGACCATCAGGGCAGCCGCACCATTCTGGAGCGGCTGGAAGAGGGCGGCGTGTTCGGCGAGATGCTGATGTTCGAGAACGTGTCCGGCGACTACATCACCGTGGTGGCCGAGACGCCGTGCCATGTGTGGTTCATGGCGGCGGAGCAGGTGACGAAGCGGTGCGAGAAGGCCTGCACCCACCACACCCGCGTGGTGGAGAACATGTTCCGGCTGGCGGCGGAGAAGGCCACCTCCCTCTACGAGCGGGTGGAGGTACTGAGCCGCCGGAGCATCCGGGACAAGCTGCTGTGCTACTTTTCGCTGCTGGCGGCCAAAAGCGGCGGCGAGTTCCAGCTGCCCTTCTCCCTCAGCGCGCTGGCGGACTATATCTCCACCGACCGCAGCGCCATGATGCGGGAGCTGAAGAAGATGCGGGACGAGAGGCTGGTGGATATCACCGGCCGCCGCGTCCTGCTGCATCTGAACGCTTGATAGTTTTTTCACATTGCAGATTGACGGGTCTGCCCGTTGGTGCTACAATGGCAGGGAAAGCGGCTGTGCCGCGAATCTGATCCCTATGGCGGACACCGAACTTAAAAGAGAAGGAGCCGTGATGTATGTACCGCATCGTTAGAAAAGAAGCGCTGAAGCCCACCGTGATCCTGTATGAGATCGAAGCGCCCATGGTCGCCAAAAAGGCGGAGCCGGGCCAGTTCATCATCCTGCGCGTGGATGAGAAGGGTGAGCGTATCCCCATTACGATCCACGACTACGACCGGGAAAAGGGCACTGTGACCATCATCGTCCAGACCGTTGGCGCCACTACCGAGAAGCTGAGCCACAAGCAGCAGGGCGAGTGCCTGCATGACTTTGTCGGGCCTCTGGGCCGTCCCACCGAGACGGAGGGCAAGAAGAAGGTCTGCGTGGTCGGCGGCGGCGTGGGCTGCGCCATTGCCTACCCCGTGCTGAAGAAGTTCCATGACTGCGGTGCCGAGGTACACGCGGTAGTGGGCTTCAAGAGCAAGGATGTCGTCATTCTGGAGGACAAGTTCAAGGCCGTCTCCTCCGTGCTGAAGGTCTGTACCGACGACGGCTCCTACGGCCAGAAGGGCCTTGTCACCGAGGCGCTGAAGCAGCTGCTGGACGACGGCAACCAGTACGACGAGATCTTCGCCATCGGCCCCATGGTCATGATGAAGTTCGTCTGCAAGACCACCGAGCCCTACGGCGTGCCTACCACCGTGTCCATGAGCCCCATCATGATCGACGGCACCGGCATGTGCGGCGGCTGCCGCCTCACCGTCGGCGGCGAGACGAAGTTCGCCTGCGTCGACGGCCCGGACTTCGACGGTCACAAGGTCGACTGGGACGAGAGTCTCAAGCGCGGCAAGATGTACTTCGACTGGGAGCGCCACAAATACGAAGAGACCTGCAACCTGTTCAGCAAGGAGGTTCAGTAATATGCCTAACATGAGTCTGAAGAAGAACGAAATGCCCTCGCAGGAGCCCAACGTCCGCAACAAGAACTTCCTGGAGGTTGCCCTCGGCTATACCGAGGAGCAGGCGCTCGACGAAGCAGCCCGCTGCTTAAACTGCAAGAACCATCCCTGCGTCTCCGGCTGCCCGGTGCAGGTCAAGATCCCCGAATTCATCAAGAAGATCACCGAAAAGGACTACGAGGGCGCCTATCAGGTCATTCACGAGACCTCCTCCCTGCCCGCCGTCTGCGGCCGCGTCTGCCCGCAGGAGACGCAGTGCGAATCGAAGTGCATCCGCGGCATCAAGGGCGAGCCTGTCGGCATCGGCCGCCTCGAGCGCTTTGTCGCCGACTGGCACAATGCCAATGTCCAGGAAGCACCCGCCAAGCCCGCGCCCAACGGCCACAAGGTCGCGGTCATCGGCTCCGGCCCCAGCGGCCTCACCTGCGCGGGCGACCTTGCCAAGAAGGGCTACGATGTCACCGTTTTTGAAGCGCTCCACCTTGCCGGCGGCGTGCTGGTCTACGGCATCCCCGAGTTCAGACTTCCCAAGGCCATCGTGCAGAAGGAAGTCGACGGCCTGAAGGCCCTCGGTGTCAAGGTCGAGACGAACATGGTCATCGGCCGCGTCGTGTCCATCGACGAGTTGATGAGCGAGTACGGCTTCGAGGCCGTGTTCATCGGCTCCGGCGCGGGTCTTCCGATGTTCATGCACATCCCCGGTGAGAACCTCTGCGGCGTTTACTCTGCCAACGAGTTCCTGACCCGTATCAACCTGATGAAGGCTTATAAGGACGGCTCCGACACGCCCATCATGCCGCTTCAGGGCAAGAAAGTCGCCGTCGTCGGCGGCGGCAACGTCGCCATGGACGCCGCCCGCTGCTCCAAGCGTCTCGGCGCGGACGTCTACATTGTCTACCGCCGCGGCATGGAGGAGCTGCCCGCCCGTCACGAGGAGGTCGAGCACGCCGAGGAGGAGGGCATCATCTTCAAGACCCTCACCAATCCCATCAAGATCAACGGCAACGAGAACGGCTACGTCGCCTCCATGACCTGCGTGGAGATGGAGCTGGGCGAGCCGGACGCCTCCGGCCGCCGCCGCCCGATCGAGAAGGTCGGCAGCGACTTCGACCTGCCGGTGGACTGCGTCATCATGTCCCTCGGCACCACGCCGAACCCGCTCATCAAGAATACCACGCCCGGCCTTGAGGTCAACCGCAAGGGCGGCATCGTGGTGAACGAGGAGGGCCTGACCTCTCACGCGAGCGTCTACGCCGGCGGCGACGCCGTGACCGGCGCGGCCACCGTTATCCTCGCCATGGGCGCGGGCAAGCTCGGCGCCAAGAGCATCGACGAGCAGCTGAGCAAGAAATAAAGCCTACATAGCGAAACGAAAAGAGAGAGCCGACAAGGCCAATGTCATTAAGTTAAGCAAAAACGGCGCGCACAAAAAATACCCACCCCGAAAAATCGAGGTGGGTATTTTTTGCTTTGACAAATAACGCTTACTTCGCGGGCAGGACGATGACCTGTCCCTCGTAAATAGTGTTAGCGTTCACAAGGCGGTCGGCGTTGCGCTCGAAGATGGCCTTGTGCTTCATTAAGTCGCCGTAGGTGGCCTTGGCGATAGCGCCCAGCGTATCGCCCGCCTTGACTATGTTGTTTCGGCAAGCTAAAATTGTACTTATTGAAGCGATATTCTATCAATCACAGAAATTTGACGTATTCCTTTAATGGTTGCAGGAGAGGTTTCCTGAATGTTTCCCCGATAAAAAATTTTTACAATATCGCCTATATGCAACTCCTCCCCAGTTGGAATATATCTCGCGCAGTCATTGACAACATATGTATTTTGC
>ERZ825384.4067-NODE-4067-length-12102-cov-5.950195_pt1 | contig 12102 bp, 8 predicted proteins | sample MGYA00519931_ERZ825384 | MGnify/ENA primary metagenome ERZ825384 (study PRJEB31778, sample SAMEA3449200) | human gut metagenome | biome: human gut; feature: human-associated habitat; material: faeces | place: United Kingdom | collected 2010/2012 ...
TCTTCATACATTTCAAAAAATCTGTCTATGTACCTGTTCAGCATTTCGGGGTTTGTATGGATTTTTGAAATCTCTTCGGAAAAATAGTCTGCGTCGGCATTCTCCAAAAAGTTTACCGGATAGTTCTTTGAAAAGTTTTTCATCTTTCGGTTTACACCGAGCGAACGCAAATTTCCGAGCCAATATTCTCCGAAAATCTTTTTGGCGCGAACAAAAATCTCAGCTTGTTCACCGTCAAAATCGTATTCGCGATCAAGCGTCATATTAGATGTAAAATCACTTTGCTGAAAAAATGATTGAAGCTCGGTTAATTGCTCAGGAGTGAATTTTATTTTCTTATCCATAAATCCTATCCTCCGATTTGATGGAACTTGATAAACCTCAATATGCTATCATGAAACAGAATTCCACCATCCGTTTTCGTTTGTAAATAAGACTTATCGTGCATTGCGCCGCAGGCAGAACATTCATACTCATCCTTTTTGAACAGATGCGTATGTTGTGTCCAATGTGCCTTGCCCAATTTTATCACCTCAGATTGAGTTCATTATGTTCAGCAAACTCTGGTAGCTGTCTACATCGTGGTATACGACATTACTTGTGGACATCTCATTGAACAGCTTCTTGGCGCAAGAGATTTTCGCCTGCTCAATAGGACGCAGCTCAAGACTTTCCATTGTGCCTTTCGTTTCGGCTATGAAGAAAATATGCTTGACCTTGCCCTCATAGAAAGCGATTGCCCAGTCCGGCGAATAGTTGCCCACCGGTGTAGGGATTTGGAAGGCTCTTGGCAGCTTTGCATAGACACACACCTCGTCTGCTGCGTCCAAATCCTCAGCAAACTTTCTCTCGATGCTCTTGTCAGCTGAGCCGTCTGTGAACACATAGTCCTGAATGGCTTTCTTTGCAAGGAACGCCTTATCAAAGCTCTGTGTTGCCTTTTCAGCTGTGAAGATGGAGCTGTCATATTCGCCATCAATGGTATCGTAGGAAATATGCTCTACGATCATTGTGGCTTTCTGTTCGTTGATGAGCCGGATGACCTTTGTGATGAACTCCTCCGGGTTGTTCTTGAACATATAGAGCTTATCCACACGGATGCCTTGCAGGATAGCAGAAACCGTGCGCCGTGTCAGAACAGTACCCTCTGCGATTTTTCCGATGAGGTCATACTTGATCTGACTGGTTTCGGCGTGTTTGAGTGTCTGCGTCCGGGTCTTTTCGCCGGTGAAGGATGCTCCACGCTCGATCTCGTACTCATTCATCTCCGTTTTCTGCCGCCCGATGGTGGTCGTGTATTGCAGCTCGGAAACAAAGAGCTTTTCGTCAATATGGGCAATGGCGTTGCGGATCAGCTCGGCGCTGTCAAAATCAACGGTGTAGGCGTACTTGTGGTTGATCTCACGCCACAACGCCTGAAACTCTCGCTTGGCGAAGTTTTCGTTAAGCGGGTTATCCTTAACCTTGGTTTCGTGACCGTCGGAGAACATATCCTTGAGGACACTATCATCATAGACCGCCTGAATGAGCGTGTGGATACCGTCTGTCATCGGTTTGAGTTCCTCCGGTAGCTCCGCAACGGTTCCGTTCTTAACATCCTGACGGTACTTGTCCGTCACCTTGCGCTTCATATCCACATAGCCGTTCTGAATGAGGTAGAACTCGATAGCATTGGCTTTCTCGTCGTCGATAAGCGTCGGCACATCGTCCACCTTGACATATTTGCCCTTGAAGTATTCGCTTGTAGCAACCGTGGGTCTGTCATAAAGCACGGTCTTAATATCCGACTGCAAGTCTGTTACGAAGGTTTTGTAGCTTTCACTGGCGACTACCGTCAGCGTGTTGATCTCGTGAACGCTGTCGCCGCAGCTCTGCACATCCATCCGGTTGCCGTCCTGATTGACACAAAGACGCAGACCACGACCGACTTCCTGCCGCTTCGCCGTGTTGCTGTCGGAGTGCTTCAGAGTGCAGATTTGGAACACATTCGGGTTGTCCCAGCCCTCACGCAGTGCAGAGTGGGAGAAGATAAACCGTGTCGGTTCGTCAAAAGACAGCAGCCGTTCCTTGTTTTTCAAGATCAGGTCATAGGCTGAAACATCTTTTTCATCAAAACCCTCTTTATTAGCCTTGCTGTCCACGCTGCGCCCGGTTTTCTTATCGATGCTGAAATAGCCCTTATGCACCCGGCTTACATCGCTGCAGATGGATTTGAGATATTTCTGATACGGCGTGTCAAACATCGTAATGTACTCGTTCAGAATAGCAAGATACTCTTGCTCAAACATCACGCCGTATTCGCCGAGCACCTCGTCGCCGTTTTCATCGTACTGGCGGTACTTTGCCACCTCGTCGATGAAGAACAGGGACAGGCACTTGATGCCCATATTGAAGAGCTTTTCCTCTTTTTCAAAGTGGGAGAGGATGGTTTCCCGAATCTGAATGCGGCGCATATCCTTTTCGGACACATCGCCCACCACATCACCGGCTTTGATGACTTCGCCGTTGGTGAAAGTCACTGTCCCACGCAGCGGGTCAATTTCGGAGATGGTGTATCCCTTGTACTGCTCCATTTTCTGCGAAGCATAGTACAAGCCCTCGCCAACGCCAAGAGTATGGGGTTCCCTTTTCGGTCCGGGACTTCGCATAACTTCATACTCGATTTTCGCCATCGGCGGCTTTTTGCTGGAAAGAACGATTTGCTCAAGGTAGAGGTAGCTGTCCGTGCCACGGAAGTGCTTGACCTCAAAGCCCTTGACCTCGATTTTCTTGACCAACCGCTTGTTGAAGGCATCCAGCGCATCCAGCACATAGACAAGGTTGTGCTGCTTGGCGTGGGTAGCCGAGTAATTGAGGGAGAACAGCGGATTGAAGTTTTTCAGAGCCTTCTGCGTCACATCGCCGCCCATCTTCTGCGGCTCATCCAAAATAATGATCGGACGGTTTGCCTTAATCACATCAATCGGGCGGCGAGAGCCGAACTCATCACGCTTGGAGTAAATGATGCGGGCTTCCTTGCTCTTGCCGTCCTCTTTCAGCGAGGAGGCAAACGCTTGCGTGTTAATAATCATCACATTGATGCCGGAGCTGCTCGAAAAGTTATCCAACTGGTTCAGGTTGGAGCTGTTGTAGATGAAGAAACGGGCTTTCTTGCCGTAATGCTCCATAAAGTGGTCTGCGGTGATTTCAAAGGACTTCTTCACGCCCTCACGGATCGCAATAGAAGGAACGACCACAATAAACTTGCTCCAGCCGTACTTCTTGTTCAGCTCAAACATCGTCTTGATATAGACATAGGTTTTGCCCGTGCCGGTTTCCATTTCAATATCAAGGCTGCAACGCCCCAAGTCTTTGACAAGGGAAGCAGAGAGCTTGATGTTGTTCTGACTCTGCAAGGTCTGAATGTTGTGCAGAAGCTGCTCGTCGGAAATCTCTACCGCTTCATTCTTGTAACCGGTATCGTTCAGCGGATCGATGACTTCAAGCTCCTCATCGGACATACCGAGGGTCATCTGATACGGCTCCGCTTTGACCTTGCCCCGGTCACGGATATAGCTGATCTTATCGTGAAAGCCCTGCCCCTGAAAGACACGCACAACGGCATCAACCGCATCAGTTTGGTATTGTTGTATTTTGAAATTAAACTTCATGCTTGCCCTCCTTCTTCGGATCTTTAGGCACTTTTTTCTCGAAAGCCCCTATTTCGGTAATCACAATATGAGAAGGAATCCACTTCCAAAAATCTATCAGAACATTGCAAAAACGGTAAAAATCATCGTCTGTCACATTAAGAGTTTGCGAATAAATTGTTGTCCCTTTGAACGCCGCAGATATGCCCTGCTCGCTCATTTTGTATTTTGGATAATACTTGTATAGTTTCTCAAGAGACGATCCGCGACCGTGCTTAATTGCATTGACCAATAAGTGCATTTCATCTAGCTCCTTAAATCTCGAAAAATCCTTTAATATGCATTCATATTCCGCATTTGCGAACATGTCCTTTGAAAAAATGGTTTTGAAGATGTAGAAGCCACCGAAAAGCTTGTTTTTCTGATTCTCTGACAATCCGTATTTGACATTTTCCAAGTCTTGAATAATATGGTGGCTCAAATTTTGCTCCCACATTTCAAAGATGCAGCAAATCCATAGCAATCTTGTTCTATACTGCATATCTTTGATTATCCCGTATTCACAAAATGCATACTCTTCCGCTATGCTGCCATAATCACCATCCAAAGTATCGCCAAGGTACTCTGATGGATTTTGAAGTACTTTTTCTTTTATGGCATCAGCCGACTTTTCAGGGTTCTCAAACGGCTTGGTTATGCACTCCTTGTATAGTGACGACATTCGTTTTATATTGTGGCAAAAGTACTCTTTTGGCCAACAGTTTGTCCAAAACTCCGGAAAAATGATATGTGGCATCTCACAGCACCTTCCTTACAGTATCGGGGCTGTAGGTGGCGAAAATCTGATCGAAGTTGGTTGCCACGCTGTCGTTTGCCATAGAGCTGTCACGCATTACGAAGTAATAGGGCTTCTGCTTGGCAACGGCTGTGATGGTTTCCTCGGTTACATCGCTGTCGAAGCAGGCGATCAGATAGTTGTCCTCCACATTGAACACCTTCTTGCCGGCGATGGTGGTTTCCTCGATTTTACTGGAGAGCAGCACGCCCAAATCCAGCATCACTTGGAACAGCAGATCCTCCGGCGTTCTGTCCTCTTTGATGTTGTCCTCAAGGCTGGAGAACAGGCTGGCTTCATACTCCGCAGGGTTGTAGTAGACCTCTTTCATATTGGAGGTATCGCACTTCAGAACACGGAAGCCGATGTCAAGGTCTTGCGTTGTTAAAGGACTGTCCTCTTTGATTTTCTTTCCCGCACGACGGATGCGCTCCTTGCCGATTTCGCAGATTGTATCAAATCCCGCCTCAGCTGCATCGCTTTTTTCATCGCAATTTTCGGGAAGCTGTACCATTATGAATTTGCAGCGTTTTTTTTCATCAACATTCATCTGTAAAACAGCTTGAGCAGTTGATGCAGACCCAGAAAAAAAGTCAAGAACAATAGATTCTTTGGATAGGTTGGAAATTTTTAATATTCGTTTCATCAATCGCTGTGGTTTAGGGCCATCAAAATATCCTATATTATCAAAGAGTTTTTTTAATTCTTGACGGCCTTCTTGATTATGACCTACCTCATCGTATTTCCAAATTGTAGTCGGAGTCATCCCTTGTTGTACATCAGCCAAATATCTTTTCAAACGAGGAGTGTTGCCACCGTCAGCGCCAAAATAAACACGTCCTTCATCTATCAATTTCTGCATACGCTCTTTGCTGGTAAACCAACATCTTCCGTTCGTTGGGGAAATCACTGTGCCGTTCGGTGTAGTAATCGGGTAATCATACGCAGCACTATAAGTCTTTACCGTCATATTATCTGCCGCCCACGGACCACGAGGGTCATTATCGGGGTTTTTATAGCGAGCATTTGCCTCCTCTGTACGAGGCAATTTACCGATGTCAAAAGCACTTATATTCTTTGCATAGACAATGATAAAATCGTGACTTGCAGAGAAATATTTAGCATCGTTTTTTGGCGCAAACGCTCGTTCCCAAATAACTGTACCCACATAGTTTTGGCTTCCAAATACCTCATCGCAGATTTTTCGGAGATTATCTACCTCGTTATCATCAATTGAAATAAATATAACACCATCATCGGATAGTAAATCCTTGGAAAGTTTTAGACGAGGATAAATCATATTCAGCCAATCGGTATGGAAACGACCGTTGCTCTCGGTGTTCTGCACCATACGGTTGCCGTCCTCATCGTACTGCCCGCTGTTGGCAAGATACTCATCCGTACTCTGAGCAAAGTCATCCTCGTATACAAAGTCGCTTCCAGTGTTGTACGGAGGATCAATGTAGATCATCTTGATTTTGCCGAGATAGGTTTCCTGCAAGAGCTTCAGCACTTCGAGGTTGTCGCCCTCGATATAGAGGTTTTCGGTGGTATCAAAGTCCACGCTTTCCTCACGGCAGGGGCGCAGCGTCTTATTGATCGGGGCATTGGCAAGAAGAACGGACTTCTTCTTGTCCGGCCAAGTGAACTGATAGCGCTCCTCGTTACCGTCCACCACGGTGCAGGCAATCTCCTGCATCAGCACATCCTTGTCGATTGCCCGGACGACCTCGCCGTTTTCGTTGATCGTTTCCGTCACGGCGTTGGGAAACATCGCCGCCAGCTTTCTGAAATTTTCATCAGCCTTGTTCGCTGTCTGCATTTTGAGTTTATCCATTGTTTTGATCCTTTCCGCCAGATTGCAACATATTTTTCATCTGTTCCAGAACGACTGATTGGGTAGTTTGATATTTTTGCTGTTGTGTTATTAAATCAGTCATCCCTTTAGGAATATAAGGATTCTGTATTGATTCCAAAGTAATATTTTTATATCCCAGTGATTTTGCCATAATTTCTAAGAGCCTATCTTTTTCTTTCTTTATTTTTGACAGTTCCGTTTCGGTGGGATTTTCTACACACAATTTGTCATAGTAGACTTTCCATTGTTTACATACAGCCTTATCATCAGCAAAGACTATCTCAAGCAAGTTCAAAGCTTGAACACTCTCGTTTGTCCATCCATATACTCGGCTCGTCATTAAAATTTTGAATATCTGAATTTTGTCGTTTCTTTTTTGCGCCCTATTTTGCAGCATCTGGCCAATGATAACGGCAACAATAGGTATGACGACTATTGCTATCAAATTTACAATGCTCATTTTAGCTCCTCCCTGTCAGCGCATAGCTGCTCTTTTAAATTTTTTATCCTCTGCACCAGCTCAAACTTCTTTTTCGGCTGTTTTTCAGCCCGTGCCTGCTTTTCCAGCTTGGCAATCTCTTTTTCAATTTTCTGTCGGCGCTCATCGGCTGCTATTTGCTCATCAAGGGTATTGCCGTCTGCGATGCTCACGCCGCCGATGTCCACCACGATATTTTCCCATACTTTATCGAGGTTCAAGCCCCGCAGCTCAATGGTGCAGCTTTCGGTGGGCGTCCAATCCGTCTGCATCAGCTTGGTATGGTAGATCGCCAGTTTACTTTGTCCCTCAAATTCAAGAACAAACAGGATATTCTGCGGAATGAGCTTTGACAGCGTGGCAACCGTTTTCTCATCAAAGTCTTTCTTTTTCAGCGCCACAAGCAGGACAAAGAAACTCCTGACTTCCTCTCCGGCGGGAATGTTGATTTTCGCCGGTGTGATCTCGTTGACAATGGTGATCCTCGATATATCGGCGCCGATTTTCTCCTTTGCCGCCGTGTTCATTTGGAACTTCTCATAGACAGCCTTCTTCGGAAGCTGCTTGCTCATTTCGGTTGACTTGGGAAGTCCGAGCATACTCTCACCTCATCGCACGACCAAGAAGCATATCAGCTCAAAGTCGTCCAGCCCTTTGATTTCGTTTGACAGGAAGCTGACCTGACCGCCGTCTAAGAAGCTGTCAATATCGCTCTCGTCCTTTACCTCAATGATGGACGCAATGGCATCGCCCAGCAGCTTGGAAAGCTGCGACATATTTCTGCCGTCACGGGTTTCTTTGTTAAACGGCTTGTAGGCTTCGGGAATCGGCTCTGTCTTTCCTTTGCAGAGGAAACGCATTTTATCAAGCATCTGCTTCGGAGAAAGGTGGTCGCAGATGACCTCTCCGTCATTGCCGATATACACCATATAGAATGGGTGCAACCGGTTTTGATTGTCGATGTTCACGCTGTTGGAGCGATTTTTCAGGACATAGATCACACCGGCAGGCGTATCCTCACTTGCAGGAACAACCGAGTGCAAGCCGAAGGGCGTTTTATCTATGTCGGGGTGGTGCTTGATATAGTCAAGCAGGTCGAGCCGGAACTCGTTTAACCCCAAGTCCATAATGGAGATGCCCGTTGTCATATCCTCAATGTCTACGACCTCATCCTGCAAACGCTTGAGCTGTGCCTTTCGGTACTCAAGGTCTGTTTTTTCCTCGTCACTGAGCAGATTATCATCGCCCGTAGCGGTCATATCCACGATTTTCATACGGGTTTCAACTTTGGCTTTCAGATTGATGTAATCGTCAAGGGTCACATCAGGCCAGAAGTTCACAAGTTGAATGACCTTGTTGCGGCTTCCGATACGGTCAATACGCCCGAAGCGCTGAATGATGCGGACGGGATTCCAGTGAATGTCGTAGTTGATGAGGTAGTCGCAGTCCTGCAAGTTCTGACCTTCGGAAATGCAGTCGGTGGCGATCAGCACATCGATTTCCGTCTCATCACCCGGCATCAGCAGTTCCTTGTCCTTCGAGATAGGCGAGAAGCAGGTAAGCACCGTGTTCAGGTCGGCACGGAGCTTGGGGCAAGTCGTCCGTCCTTCAACAGAACCGGATACCATTGCGGTATTCAGTCCATATTTATCCTTGACATAGCGGCTGACATTATCGTAAAGATAACCGGCGGTATCCGCAAAAGCGGTGAAGATAATCAGCTTTTTATTGCCCTCATTGATGGGGTGAGCGATCTTGTTATCAATCACCCGGAAAAGCTCTTGCAGCTTTGAGTCGTGTTCCGGTGAAATATCTCCAACCAGCAAGGTCAGCAGTTCAAGCACATCGGCATCTTTCGCCAGGCTGTCCCGCCAGGATACATAGTCCATATCGGCAAGGTCAATTTTGACTTTCTGTCCGAAAGAGAACAGCTCGTCCGAGTTCTGGTCCTCGGCATCAAACTCGTCTATATCGGAAATATCCGTCAGATCAAGGGTCGTACCGGAGTGTTTATCAAAGCGGTCAATCGTTTCTATCGTGCTGTTTATCAAATCCTTGATACGGGTCAGCGTCAGATTGAACGAATAAACAGAGCTTTCCATACGCTTCATCAGGTTGATGGCGGTCAGGCGACGGATACCCTGCTCACGGTTCGCCTGCGTAAAGCCGACATTGACCTTGTTATCTCCGTACAGCTCGGCATACTTTTCCATTTTACTCGGCAGAATATAGTGCGTCGGCGTATAGATCGTCAGTGTCAAGAGCATAAGCCGCTCGAAAATCTCGTTGTAACTGATTGCTTCCTTCAAATCAGTAAGATGCGGACGGAGAGAAATCGGCTTTAGCCTTGTCGGGAAGGTGCCGATGTCTGCCATATCGTAATACTTCTGAATATGCTTTCTTGAGCGGGCAATGGTCACACTATCCAGCACTTCAAAGAAATCAAAGTCCAGCATTTTGAGAAGGTTTTCAGTCGTGCGGTCGCACGGTTCCCACTTGCTCCAAGTGTTAAACGCCCGCTGTGCGTTCCTGAAAATTTCGTCGATGGAACGGGTAGTGTTGAGCTTTTCGTCTATGTAATCCGTATGCCCTTCATACGCAAGAGCAAGCTGATTTTTCAGATCGTTGAAGCGGTTATTAACTGGCGTTGCAGAAAGCATCAGCACCTTCGTCTTTACTCCGGCTCTGATGACCTTCTTCATCAAGGTAACATAGCGGTTATCCTTGGTGTCCTCGTCCGGGTTCTCAACTAATTTGCCGCCATTACGGAAGTTGTGGGACTCATCAATTACCACAAGGTCATAATTGCCCCAATTCAGTCTGTCGAGATCAAGCCCGTTTGATGTGCCGTGGGTGCGGTTTAAGTCGGTATGATAAAGCACATCGTACCGAAGCCGGTCGGCAGCGATGGGGTTGTTGACATAGTTATACTTATAGGTATTCCAGTTGTTCGTCAGTTTCTTGGGGCAAAGCACAAGAACGGACTTGTTGCGGTTTTCGTAGTATTTAATAACGGCAAGGGCGGTAAAGGTTTTACCAAGACCGACGCTATCCGCAAGGATGCAGCCGTTGTATTTTTCAAGTTTATTTATGATGGCGAGGGCAGCATCCTTCTGGAAATTATAGAGCATCCCCCAAATCTTGCTTTCCTTAAAACCGGTCGCTTCGTTGGGCAAAACATCTTCGGACACATCTTCCAAAAACTCATTGAAGATGTTATAGAGCGTCACAAAGTAGATAAAATCGGGAGAGTTTTCGTTATATGCGGCGGTAATGCTGTCAATTACTTCATCAGTAACGACTTGAAGCACCTTGCTGTCATTCCATATCTCATTGAAATCGGCAAGCAAAGTACGGGCAAGGGACTCGTCTTTCACGATTGTGGTGCTGATTACATTGCCCTTTTCGCAGCCCAATTCAATCGTAGTGAAGTTATTGATAGGCGTATAGCCGACACCGTCAACTACGATTTGTCCCTGAATGGATTTATCGCTGACATTTGACTTGAAAGTGACTTTCTGCCTGATCCATTCTGCACACTCTCGTGCAATAGCTTTTTGAGTCAGCTCATTCCTGAGCTTGATTTCAAACTCTGTTCCGTATAAACTGCGTTCACGGGTAAGGCGTGGAATATAGAACTCACGCTTTTCCTTCTTAGCTTTCTCCGTTACAAAGGTAGGCGAAGTGAAAATAAAGCGCAACTCATCAATTTGAGAGAGCTGCGCCTTCAATTCCTGAAAGGCATAGATAGAGAAGCAAGCCGCCGCAATGGACAGTTTGCTGCCTTGTTTGATTTCTGCGGACAAATCGTCTTTTAGAGTCTTTGTTGTATTATTTATAAGCTCCATAACTGAATTCTCCCACATTTCAAATCAGTTCTTGCTGCTTGGCAATCGGGAACAATTAGATCCAATAGGCTCGTTCCGTCAACAAGCATTCCAAAGTGCCAATTTGGCACTTTGGAACCGCCGTGTTGGCACTTTGGGATTTCGCCAAAGTATCAATTTGATACTTTGGAAGCCCAAAACTGATACTTTAGGCTTTACAAATCTCCCGCCCGGAAAGCCGAAAGGCTCTCGTAATAGTAGCTCTGGTCGACGCCACTCAAAGAGACTTCCCGGCTGTTTATCTCGTCGGTCAGCGCCGCCTTCAGCAGTACCTTGATCTCCACATCCTTGATGGGGCTGCGCTCCATTGCAAGGAGATAATCCTCTTTATCCACCTTGCTCCAGTCCATGACCTTACCGATTTCGGTTTTCAGGATATGGTCAAGCCAAATGCGGGTGCTGCGCCCATTGCCCTCCCGAAAGGGATGGGCAATATTCATTTCCACATATTTTTCGATGATCTCGTCAAAGGTGAACTGGGGCATCCTGTCGATGTTGGCCAGTGCTGCTTCCAGATACATCAGCGGCGCAAAGCGGAAATTACCCTTTGCCAGGTTCACCGTGCGCAGCTTACCGGCAAAGTTGTAAATATCCTCAAACAGATATTTGTGAATCGTTTGCAAAATCGAGAATTTACCCGCCGGCAGGGTGTCGAGGACACCGCTTTCAAACAGTTCTACCGCCTTTTTCTTGCTGAGGCGTTCTTCTTCCCGGGCAAGATCGGCGGAGCTTGTCAGCCCCAATTTGTTTTCCAGTGCCATAGTGCATCTCCTGATTAATTTACAAGGTATTTAAGCACAAAAAACAGTCCGACAAGCACTGTAATAATCAATAAGACAAGCCATCCAGTGGCTTTCTTCGCTTTCTTTTTTGAGTAAACCGGCTGTACGGAATATGTATATTGTGCCTGCGGCGCTTGGCGGAGCGGTTTTGGCTTTGCGACAGGCCGGGGTTTTGTCGCCTTTTGATACATAGCAAGAGGATCACCTTGCTTCATAATCCTATCATAAAAATTGTCAATCCATTGTGCGTCGCTGAGGTCGCACATATTTTCTTCGCTGCTATTCGGGTCGTGTACAATTTGGTTTCTGACCCAGCGGTAATGCTTAAGGCACTTGAGATCTTCGACCCAGCCTTGCACCCGATATGAACCATTTTGGGTACTCTCCATCTCAGCTATATAAGCGGAGACACCGTGCTGAGTTTGCAGCATATCTCCACACAGCTTTTCGAGATGCTTATACGAATCTATAAAGCCCATAGCTCATCACCTAATCCAGATTATTTATCCGCCGCCACGCCGGACTTCATCCAGGCGTCTACTTCGCTGACCTTGAATTTCCAAAGGCGGCCTATTTTTGCAGCGGGCATATTTCTTTTCTCTATCCAGGCGAGTACCGTATCACGGCTGACGC
>ERZ825384.4077-NODE-4077-length-12069-cov-3.735808_pt1 | contig 12069 bp, 10 predicted proteins | sample MGYA00519931_ERZ825384 | MGnify/ENA primary metagenome ERZ825384 (study PRJEB31778, sample SAMEA3449200) | human gut metagenome | biome: human gut; feature: human-associated habitat; material: faeces | place: United Kingdom | collected 2010/2012 ...
GGCGGGAGGCATACATTGATAAAGGCGGCACGGAAATCTCCGCATCCTACCGCGAGGCAACGGACGGTGAAAGTGCGGGATGTCGGAATGTCGCTATGCCCGCGGTGATGCCTCATATATACCGTCTCCGTTGAGCCGAGCTCGACGGGGACGGACTTTTTTTGCGTGAGAATAGCCTTGCCGATTTGCACGGCTCGTGCTGCCGAGAATATTGCAGTTGCTCCGGTGCGGCGGTCGGCAGCTGCCCGCGGAGTATTTTGTCTTGCAGAGTGTTTTGCCTTACAAATTATTTTGCATGACGGCGCTGCGACCTTGGCGGCAGAATTTTGCTTATTGCCGGCTCGGATAGATGAGCGCAACAGCGTGGCATGCCATGCCTTCACCGCTTCCGGTAAAGCCAAGCCCCTCCTCGGTAGTCGCTTTTATCGAAATACTCTCGCGCGGGATACCGAGTGCCTCGGAGAGACGGTCACGCATAGCGGGGGTGTGCGGCGCTATTTTCGGCTTCTGAGCGAGCAGGGTAATATCGATATTACCTATGGCATACCCCGCCTCACGCAGCAGCTGTGCAACCTCTGAGGCAAGGGTAATGCTGTCCGCTCCCTTGTATTTTTCGCTTGTGTCCGGAAAATGGCTGCCGATATCGCCGAGTGCCGCCGCCCCGAGCAGTGCATCCATTACCGCGTGCGTCAGCACATCGGCATCCGAATGCCCGAGCAGTCCGAGCGTGTAGTCTATCTTCACACCGCCGAGTATCAGCTCTCTGTTCTCGGTCAGTCGGTGAACGTCGTAGCCGTGACCTATGCGCGGAATAATATATTCTTTCATATGTTCTTCTCCGATGCTGTATTTTGATGTTTTATATCAGATTTATTTTCTGCCGCTTCGAACAAGCCGTGAGATGCGGTAGGAGGCACATTTCATCGCTGCCGTCAATATAAGCGTGGCGGCACGGTCAATACAAGCGAGGATTCATGTCCGACAGGCATTAGACGTGATAACGCCATATGCCTCAGGTGTGCGAGTCTGCCGCACGTGCGGTGAGATTGCGTGCTGTGAGCAGCGCTCTTGCTATGACAAGATCCTCCGGTGTGGTTATCTTCAAGTTTGTCTTGCCGCAGTCTATCATCTTGACCGGGAATCCGGCATGCTCGGCGACCGAGCAATCGTCCGTTGCCTCAAAGCCGTCGCGCTCGGCGGTGTAGGCAGAGGCGAGATATAGGCTTGTCTTAAAGCACTGAGGAGTCTGCGCGCGCATCAGAGCGTTTCGGTCCACCGTTTCGGTGACAAAACCGCGCCCGTCGCAGCGCTTGACCGTGTCGGTCATCTTCTCGGCGGCTGCCGCCGCACCGTATATGCATGCTTGCCGCAGCACCTCGGTTATCTCATTGGGGGTTATAAGGCATCTCGCGCCGTGTATCGCTACGTATTCGGAGCTGTATGAGAGCACCTTTGTGCCGAGCATGACCGATTCCTGCCGTGTTGCTCCTCCGCTCACGACCTGCCGCAGCTTCGACAGCCCATATGCCCGCTTAAAGTCGGTATATGTCCCGAGCTCGTCCTCTCTAGCGACAACTATTATCTCCTTTATCGCCTCGCATGCCTGGAATGCGAGCAGGGTATGAACTATTACCGGTTTGCCGCACAGCTCGGTCATTTGCTTTGTGCGTGTGCTGCCCATGCGTGTGCCAGAGCCTGCCGCGACTATTATCGCGGAGCAGAAATGCTCCTCCGGTCGCGGAACTCCTCCCGCCGCGCGGACCGCATTTGCCAACTTTTCCGTTTTTGTCTTCATTTTGCTTATCTGCCGCGCTTACGGCGGCTTCCTTTTCTATTTTTTCTTTATTCGTTTTATTGTTTTTTGCCGGTCGAATTCTTCAAGGTATCTTATTTCCCACATTCTCTGCAGCTTTCGATTTGTTGCATTTCTGCGGTTTCGTTTATCGGTGCGCAGTACGTGTCGCTCTCTTCCGTTTGAGTGCCTGCACTGTCGGAGTTATGAAGCATTCTCTCGTATACTATACGAATTATACCATATTTTTATTCCGTGCACAAGTAAGCGGCAAATTTTCATAGGCATACATATAAAATTTTGCGTTACATGTGCGGTCGAGCTCCGCTTTTTGCGCAAAGAGGTTCACATGCAGCGCTTTTTGTGGTAAAATAAGCAGACGGGGACGAGCTGCATAATTCGCCGCACATCTCCGACCGAAATAAGAAAGGCAGATCTATATGGATAAAAATAATACCTCCCGCAGTCTTATTTTCGGCGCGGGCGACTATACCGGTGTGCCGCAGATCGGTTCGCTTGCTTCGAACAGTCTTGTTATTGCAGCGGACGGCGGATACAAATATCTCGATTCGCTCGGTATCGCGCCGGATATTTATATCGGCGATTACGATTCCTCTGAGTGCCCGGAGGGAGTGGATGCGGTGCGGCTGCCGGTGGAAAAGGATGATACCGACATGCTCGCAGCCGTCAGGCTTGCGCTCGGCCGCGGCTGCCGTGAGATACATATGTTCGGCGGTACCGGCGGCAGACTTGATCACACGCTTGCCAATATTCAGACTTTGCATTTTGTCACCGGGCGCGGCGGATGCGGCTATCTATACGGCAGCGGCTGCGCAATGACCGTGCTTTCCGGTGAGACAGTTCGGATTCCGTCACGGAAGAGCGGGGATGTATCGCTGTTTGCGCTCGATTCGACTGTGCACGGTGTGACGATACGGGGATTGAAATATACGCTCGAGGACGGCGATATTACCCCCGATTTTCCGATAGGGGTCAGTAATTCTTATATCGGGAAGAGAGCCGAGATAACGGTCAAGCAGGGCTGTGCGCTGCTTTATTTTGACTGCGATACCGCTCTGCCTCTCGAGAGGCAGAGACTTTTATAATTCATATTATTGCTTGAACGGCATAGACTTTCATAATCTGTTTTGGATTCATATCAGTAAAAGGATATTCACACATGACAGACCGAGACTTATGCGGAAAATATCGACTCGGTGGTGCACGTGTCTGTTTTGGGCTTACAAAGCGTAAAAAGGGGCTGTTAAAAAAACTCGCTTTTTTAACAGCCCCGTATTTGCCGTAAACAACAGTCTGACAAGAAGCTGAGCTTGACATCGTCTATATTCGACAGATAGTCTCAATAATCGACTTTTACGGGTAATATATAACCGACAGCTCGGTATATCCGATTGCTGCCGTTGTCAGAGGTATTTATCCATTGCGGTTTTGACGGCTGAGACGACCTCGCTGATTATCCGTTGCTGCTTTGTGCTTGAGCTCTCAAGCAGCTCGGCGATCTGCCTGCCCGGAAGCTCGGCATCACGCCCGCTGTCGCCGAATATTATGCTGTCGGTCGATACTTCGAGTATCTGCGACAGCTCTATCAGTACCGGCAGGCTCAGCTTGGTGTTTCCCGTTTCGATGTGACTCATGTGTGTAGTGGATATCCCTATCCGCTCTGCAAGCGATTCCTGCGACATCCTTTTGGCTTTGCGAAATTTGCGTATATTCTGACCGATCAGATAATAATCCGGCATATTATCCTCCATAGTTAAATTATACTTGCATTATATAGGCGTTTGTGCTAAAATTACATAAACTATGTAGGCTAAAATATATGCACGCAATTAAAGATGACGTATCGTACCGGATACTGTTCTGTATATACAGTATATTTTTCGCGGAGGGGGGCTGTTCGGTGCATACTTATTTTTATGTCGAATCACGCCGCGAGGTCATCAGGTGCCCTATCGCAAAGCGGATCAAGGAGGTCAAACAGCCGCACGGCGGTTATCTGCGCCCGCGTGACCTTGAGACCATCGTTCTCGGAGGCGGTCTTGAGGAGCTCGGAGGCGGAGAAAACGCACCGAGAGAGCTTGTCGCCGCGGCGGTGGACCACCTCGGCAGATTTGTGTCCGGAGATAAGGCTGTGGATTCTTTTCTGCCGTCCATGCTGTGTGCGCGTGCGCTCGGAAACGAGAGACGCGCTTCTCTTTTGATGAACGGCATACGCGGACTCGACGATGTATCCATAGAAAACGCACTGCTGCTCAGCGGACTCGGTGAGTGCCGTGCCCCGCGCGACGGTTCGTGTGAGTGTGAGACCGAGAACGCATGGAAGCCCAACGCGGTAACTGTAGTTAATGCGCGGATAATGACGAGACGCACACAGCGCATGCTCTCGGATTTCGGAGGGCGGGTGCTTGATTGCTTTACCTTTGATGGCGGATATACAGAGACCGTGTGCGGAGGGACAGGCGATCTTACAACGCCTGATACACTGTGGCTGCTTGCCGAGTCGGCAGCGCCTATCAGTACCGCTCAGACACTGAGATTGCTTATGTGCTGGAGAATGGGAGTGCATTCGCACCATGACAGACTGCGCAGGATAGAATATCTTGCGCTGTTCAACGCGCGAAAAAATACCGTTTCCCGTGTGCATGTCGCCTCTATTCCTCAGACGGTCGCATCCGAGGTCGACAGATATGTTATAGGCTATTGATGTTATCTCGAGAGACAAGCCGGTATTGCTTTCATATTTATAAAACAAAGGCAGCGAATGAAATTGCTTCATTCGCTGTCGATTTTTTAGAATGTTACACGCAGCACGGGTACATTTATAGCGGAAAAGTATAAAATGTTGCCTTGCGTTATCATTCCGCGTCAAATACCATCTTGGCTATCTTCCAACCGTTTGCACTGCCGCTCGTATTTACGAAATACAGCTGCCATGCGCGGACATGCTCTTCTGTATCCTGCTCGGAGTTAGACGAATAGAACGAGAGGTCAAAGTCTATCTTGCAGGAGAAAGCATTGTCGCCCCATGACTGATAATCATAGGTCTTGATCTGCTTGTTGTGGATGGTGCATCTGCCGGTCCATGCGAGCGAGCTGTAAACCGTAGACAGATAGCTGTAAGCAACGCTGCCGGGCTGTATGTAGGGCAGGATAAGGTTCTGATAGTTTGCGGCTATGCGTGAAGCGCCGTCGGTATAGTACTTGATATAGCCGTCGACGAATTTCGTAACGTACTGTTCATGCTCGGTCTTGAGCTGTGCGGAGGGCTCCTTTGCATAGGTGAACGAGCTGTCCTCGCACTCGACGGTAAGTTTCGTGCCCGCAGCGTCGGTGATAGTTACCTCGGGCAGGGAATAGAGCCCGGAGACCTCGTAGAGCGTGGTCGTTTTCGGATTTGTAATGTACTTGCTTATAGCGTCGATCTCCTGACATACCGATTTGCGGCTGACAAGCTGCGCGTCGGTGAGCTTTATACCGTTTACGGTCACGCTGCCGCCGTCCGGCACGTTTATTTTTGCCGTTATAAGCTCATCTGCGGGAGTGTCGAACACAAAGTCGGTGTGCGTTTCATTCTCGCTGACGAGTGTGAGTGCAGCTCCTTTAGCCGTCTTTGCGGATGGGGTGATATCGGATACGAGTCCGGGGAAAACGTATTTTACGAATTTAGGCTGTTCTTTAGCTGCCGCATTCCACTCGGACAGTCCGCTCAGCTCTATCTTCTCGTCGGAGATATACTTTGTATCTGCAAGAATATCGCCGAGGTATACCGACGTACCGTCAGGTACGGTCGCGGTAACGGTGTGCAGCGAGCTGTCGGGCAGCGAATATGAGAGCGTGCGCACACCGTCTGCCTTGGCGTCAGAGAGCACCGTAAGCTCGGTGCCGTTGTACTTGACTATCGGGAGAAATCCGTCGTAGCCCTCTCCGACCTCATATAGGTCGCACAGAGGCATTTTTTTCGGATCCTCGAACTCCGCGCACGGTCCGGCATATTTTTCGGAGCCGTGGTTGTACGAGCCGCTCAGTGTGCTGCCGGCGAGAGTAAGCGTCGAGCCGCCCGGTACCTTGATATAAAAGCTGTCATAGTGCATGTCCGAAAAATCGCCGGTGTACTCGAGCTTTCCGTCGCTCCATTCATCAAAGCCGAAAAAGCTGTGCCCTGTCTTTTCAAACGAGACGCGCGCGATCTCACGATCGCCTATCATAGCGGTGTACACCGGAGTATCGTCCGTGTACTCGCCGACGCGCTTTGTAAGGATATAGTCGTCGCCGAGCGCAGGCATTATCAGACTGCTCACCGTCTGTTCAGCCGAGAGGAACTTTCCGCAGTCGTTCGGGAGGTTGTCGGCTATCAGTACCGCAAGCCGGTCGAGATTGTATTCCTCCTTAAAATTATCGAGCACCGTTTCGATGCGCGATGCTTCATATTCGCTCATATAGCGTGCAAACACGAAGCCGCCCGCTGTAATCAGCAGGACGAGAACAAGTGATACTATAAGAAATATGCGCCAGAACAGCGGCATACGCTTCTTTTCCGGATTTTTCACATTCATACCGTCGCTTCCGCCGTGCGAAAGCTGCCTTTCTCATTATTCATAGGAATCTGATCCGATTCTATATACAGAGGATATTGCCGCGGAATCGGCAGCAGAACTGCGTCCGCCGTCGGGTGATTATTTTACAAGGAAGGAGGTCGGAAGCTCACGTTCTCCTATCACCGATGCGCTGACATTGAGAAATTCGCCGTTGTACAGCAGTAGGGATGAGGAGCCGCCGTCGAGATTTGAGCCGTTGACCGCGCCGTACTCTATCAGCAGATCGGTAAGATCATCGTAGGTCGCGCCGAGACTGCCGAGGCTTCTGCCGTTGATAACGACAAAGAGAACACTTCCGTCTGCCGTCTGACCTATGGCGGTCCGCGGATTCATTCCGCCGCCGAGCGAGCCGCGCACATTGCAGGGCTTGCCGTTTACGACGAGCGTCGGACCGAAGCAGCAGGCATATTTTATGCCGAGCGAAAGCGCGGTGCTTCCGGTCATGCTTCCGACGTGGAGAATGCCGTCTCCGTCAAAGCCGATAACATTGTAGGCGGTATTGGCATTGCCCCATATAAGCTCGCCGTCGTTTATAACAAGACCGTCCGGTATTCCTCCGGTACCGCTGCCGTTCGGATCGTAAAAGCCACCGGCATTGATGCCGCCTATCGCGCCGTACTTCGCCGCCATCTGACGCAGCGTAAGTCCTACCGATGATTCGCCGTAGCTGTCGGGAATGCCGAGAAATACGCGCTTAGGGTCGGAGATCTTCATGATAACTCCGTTGAAGCTCTCCTTTTTGACCTCGATTATCTCGATGCCGTCACCCGGGGTCTCGGGCTCTGCGTTTGCGGGCACATCGCCTGATTCTGTGTCCTGACTGCCGTCGGTTTCGGGCTTTTTGCCTATGTTGATAAGCGACGAGTCGGTGGTCTCTCCGTTTCCTGATGCCGACTGCTCCTGTGCCGCGAGTATGGCATCTACCTCGTCGCTCGGCAGGAATATATTCGCAAGGAAGCCTGCCGCGCTTGTTTCCTTGACCGACAGCACAAACAGCCGCTTTGCACTCGGAGAGGGTCCCTTAACAAGCACAAATATTACGGTTAGGATGAGATATACGGCAATGACCACAGCCGCAAGCAACGATGCGAGCACACGTCTTATCACGCAGCCGGGGGTGAGCTTTTTCTTCGGCTCTGCCGTGCGCCTGCCGCGCTTGCTCTTGCTGCGCCTGCCGTGACCGGTGCTCAGCTCGGCATCTCTGTGGAGAGCCGAGAGAGGAACGGCTTTCGGCGATGCAGGCTCTGCGGGAGCTATGCTGCCCTCGGTCGGCTCTGCATCATCGGCATAGGCGTCGGATGCATCGTCCGATATGTTATTATCGACATACAGATCATCTGCGGTGTTATTTGCGTCGATGCCCGCTTCGGGATACTCAGACAACTCGTCGGATTGCTCGGCAGCAGCGTTATCCGGATACTCGTTATCGGTGTTGTTCGGCTCGTCGGCATACCCGGCAGAGCTATTCTCAGCCGTTGAAACAGAATCATCCGTCGCAGCGTTTTCGATTCTGCTGCCCTCCGATTCCGGAGCTTCACTGTCCGAGCGGCGGTCGGTATCGTCGTTTGCTTCGCCGCCGTTTATCGCAGAGAGCATGGGGGAGAAGCTGATATCTTCGTTATCGGGCGAATCCCCGCCGAACATATCACTGTCAAAGAAATTATCTTCCATAATAGCCTTCCTGAATCTTAGGTTTTATGTTCATTATAATAAGACATTACAGTATACCATAAAAAATGATATAATTCAAGAGAAAAAAGTTGCCGGACTGCAAAACGAATCTTACAGTCCGGTTAGGAGATCGATTATTCTGCTTCGCTTTCGGCATTTTCATTTCCGGCATCGCTCTTGTAGTACGGGTCGATCATTATTTCCTTTATCTTCGGATATGCTGCATAGATCATTATATACCACACGGCGCCGACCGTTATTACGAGCGGCAGCGTTATGCCGAGCGGCATAAACAGTCCTATCAGCAGATAGTTCAGCAAAATGATCACAGCCGCGCCGAGCAGTGCCGGGATGTTGCGCTTTGCACCTATCACGGCGAATATAAGCGCGTTCTTGAACAGCTTGAATGTGCTTAGCTCAAAGGTGACGAGCATAGTATAGAGGTACGGGCGCATAAGGAGGTAGAGTATCGCAAGCACGATATTTCCCCACATGACGATGCCGGAGGTGAACAGGCTGCCGTTGAGATATGCGAATACGATGTTGTAGGTGAGCAGTGCTGTGAAGGCACAGTCTATTATGCCGAGAATGATCGACTGGCTCAGATTTCTCTTGATTACGTACCTTATATCCGAGAAAAAGAATATCGGCTCGCCTCGCAGCAGGTTACGGAAGATGTAGGTCGCTGCGGTGGTTATGGGTCCGAGTGTCAGCGCGAGCAGCAGCGCGAGCAGCATCATGACCGTTGTTGCCGTCGTCGTTACCGACAGCGTACCCTGAATGCCGTGAACGCCGTACAGCGCCGCAAATGCAGGCGAGCTCTCACCATGCAGAAACACGCCGTGCAGCACCGGAAACAGCTGCGAGGTGGGGGCGGTGGAGGTATAGTTGAGATTTCCCGTCAACGCATAGAGAAAGAAGAATATTGGAAAATTGCCGATGATGAGCAGCAGATTTACCCTGAATATATCGTGCAGATGCAGCTTGAAATACGAAAAGAAGCCGGTAAAGTTCTTGGGTATATCAATATTCTTGGCTACGCCCTTGCCTTCCTTTTGCGTATCAAACAGCTTTTTCAGCTTGTCATGGTATTTTGACATTCCTATGACCGTTGCCCCGCAGGGGGCTTTCCTTTCTCGTGTCTTGTTGTATTTATACCGCATGCCTCGGCGGTGCTTATGCCGCATTCGGCGCTTTACGAAAAACGTCTGTCCGGCTTGCCTGAACCGGATTTATGTGCCGAGCATCAGTGTGAGTACTATTCTTGCGAGACCGAGCAGAAACATGCTCAGTGCCGCAGAGCAGAGCACATATGTGCAACGGCGGACCTCAGGCATGGTAAACAGGACGCGCGCGTTCGCGGGAGCGCGATGCAGCAGAGTGATGCCGAGATATGCGCAGTGCGCGCCGACCCTGCCGACCTCCTCCGCGAGGAGTATGCACAACAGCGCGCGCAGCAGATACGGGATATCGGGTGAGGCGGTCGCCGCACAAACAGCACCCATGCAGAACGAAAATGCCGCGACAGCCGCGCCGGATACCGGCGGCGAATAAACGGTAAAGCCGAATAGGTACGAAAAGAGACACAGCAGCACCGGAATGAGACACGCGGTGAGCGCTGTGGCGATACATATGCCTATTCCGTCGGTCGCGGCGGGCAGTGCAACGCATTTCGCCGCAAAACGCTGCGCCGAAAGCGACAGCGAATGAAGTCCGCCGGTGCATGAGCAGGATATCACCCCTGCCGCAAAGGCGGAGGCGAGTATCGCCGCAAATATCAGCCTTGTTCTCTTGTATCTTTTCAGCTCACTCCACATTGTTTGTCCGCATCCTCGGCATGAATATTCGGCAGTATGGCTCACAATTGCGATCCATATCGTCCGCTGCTAATATATTCTTGTGCCTCTGCGGTTATTCCGACGAGTCGTTTACCGCCGGCGCAGCCGATGAGCTATTTGACCTCCGATGCCGTATGCTGCGGGATTGCTTTGCCGTCTGCTCGGAGCTGCGGCGCGGAGCTTTACTTTTTTCTGAATTTTACTTTCCGAGCTCGTATGCGCGGTCGGTGCATGCCTTCATCGCCTCGGCAATTATCTCCGGCATGCCTCGCTTTATCAGTGTCTGTACCGCAGGCTCGGTCGTTCCGCCCGGTGTCTGTACCGCATCGAGCAGCTGCTCTGCGGTAAGGTCGGAGTGCATCATAAGCTCTGCAGAGCCGATAACTGTGCGGCAAACGATGTTGCGCAGCTGGTGCTCGTCAGCCTCGATGCCCTGCTCGCGGGCTGCGTCGATTATCGACTTTATAAACAGATAAACATACGCGGGAGAGCTGCCGGTGACGCTGATGATCTCGTTCATCTTGTCCTCGGGCAGAATGATTATCTCGCCCATGCGAGAAAAGATTCGACAGATGAGCCTGAAGTCTGCCTCGCTGACCGAGCTGTTTCTCGTCACTGCGGTAGCGCCCTTGCCTATGCGCAGCGGCGCATTGGGCATAACGCGTATGACAGGTACTTCTTTGCCGAGACCGCTGCATACCGTCTCGGTCTTGATGCCTGCCGCGATGGAAACGAAGCATTTCCCGTCGAGCTGTGCCGTGCCGAGCTCGGATAGCAGCTCGGGAAATGACTGAGGCTGTGTTGCGAGAACGATGATATCTGCCTGCTCAGCCGCATCGACCGCGGAGGAGGCAACGGTGTAGCCCTGTGTCTTGAACGGTGCTGTCTTTACGGGGTGGCGGTCGAACAGAATAACGTCGCTGTGTGATATGCCGTCCTCGGCGACACCGCCGATGATGGCGCTTGCCATATTTCCCACGCCGATAAAGGCTATCTTAACTTTTTTCATGTCGAAATCCCTTTCTTTTGCCCATCTGCGGAGATAATCCGCATGGGTATATCGGATCGTTTTGTATTGCCGGAATAGCGAAAGAGCAGGGCGATCCTACGGAATCTTTGCCGTATCTGCGGCAGCTTTATTGTCAATCATTATACCACCGCGCGGCGTGTATTTCTAACATTATATGTAACATTTTTTCGCGGCGGTGCTTTTTCACGCGATATTGCCGCCTCCGCAGTACGGTCGGTGCCGCTGCGCCGTGCACGGAGGAATTGCCGCGTATTCATATTATTTGTTGGTTTGTCAATGATATGTTACACCAAAGCGCAAAAAATTATCGAGAGTAGCCTTAGGAGAGATCCAGTTAAGCGGGCGCATGGGAAAGTTATTGTATTTACGAAGATGGACGGCAAGCTGAGCTTTGAAGTCGTTGAAGGAGTAAAAAGAATGAGTTGCGTAAAAGTACTCATTATCCTTGCGGTGTGAGCGTTCCACCTTGCCGTTATGACGCGGTGTGAACGGTCTGATCAACTTATGCGAGATCTTTCTCTCTTTGAGCGCGCGCTCAAAGAGAGAAAGATTGTCGGGCGCCGAACCGCCGAAACGTTTGGTGAACTCAAAACCGTTGTCGGTCTGAACGCACTTGACGGAAAATCCGAGCTTTTGAAAGTGATCGAGCATATGAATCAGAAACTGTGTAGAGGAGTAAGTACTGTTCTCCTCAAAAGCTTCAAGGTAACGGTATCGTGAGAACTCATCTATGGCGGTATACTGATAGAACTTTTTGCCCGCAGCTGCCCCTACGAGGCAAGCAGCAGGAACAAACTTGACATCTATCTGCACACGCTCACCGGGATAATTCATTTGTTCATACGGCTTAGGAATGTACTTTGGATTCTTTGGTTTAATCGCCATTTCGCCGCTCCTGCGAAGCACGCGGTACAATCCGGTCACAGTGCGCGTATATCCTCTTTGCCGCAGCTTCACCCAGAACACGACAAGTCCCGCACTCGGATTGCGGCGGCGCATATCCTTGATCAGCTTCAACTCCTGTTCGGTGTGCTGATTCGGATGATGGTGCGGTCTGCGCGATTTCTCACGCAGTGAATCAATTGTGCCGTCGTACCTCCGCAGCCACCGATAGATGTACTG
>ERZ825384.4091-NODE-4091-length-12039-cov-5.834613_pt1 | contig 12039 bp, 10 predicted proteins | sample MGYA00519931_ERZ825384 | MGnify/ENA primary metagenome ERZ825384 (study PRJEB31778, sample SAMEA3449200) | human gut metagenome | biome: human gut; feature: human-associated habitat; material: faeces | place: United Kingdom | collected 2010/2012 ...
GCCGATAACCGCTTCCAGCGGTCAGAGCTGGATTATCTGATTTACAATGATCCACTTGCGTATGCCGATCTGGTTCTGAACGGCGATCCCGAAGCCTACCTGAACGCCGTGACAGATTACGACCCCCCTCGATAGCTGACGGGAAGAATATAGCGCAACGGGTTGCGTCTGTCAATGGTCAAGATGAACGCTTCGCGCCATTGACTGCCGCCGCCTGCCGCGCTTTTTGGGCAGACAAGGCGGGCAGGTGCAGATTGTGCCTGCCCGCCAACATCCAGTATTAAATAGGTTTAATGTTAGGTGCTTGGGTGTGGTTTGTATACGCTTTGCATTATATTGTTCGCGCTTTAACTTTTCATTCCTGGACAAGTCTCCTTTCAGATAATTAAAAAAACAAAAGCGACCAACTTTTTTACGGTTGATCGCCTTGGGGTGTTATTAGGCGCTTGTGCTTTTTCCTGAATCCTTTTTCAGATATTTTTCTTTGTCTTTCTTTAATGCGGACCAGAGCGTGTATATCACACCAACTGCATTTACACCCATAGAGATATACATTGGAATTTTTGAGTTGCACTTGCTTTCTAAATAAATCGCCAATGCTGTTATTCCAACAAGAACACCTAACTTCCAAACAATACTCCAAATAAATCGAAGAATATTACGCCAGCGATTCTTTTTTCTCAACGCTTCTGCTTCTTTCAGATGGTACTTATTGAGTTCATCACGGAGCAGAGCATTTTCTTCAGAAGAATCTTTAATTGTATTTGCTTGCGCTGCAATTGTTTCATCTTTTTCAGATAGTTTTCGCTCCGAATCAGCTTTTAGACTTTCAATAACCGCTTCTTTTTCGCTGAGAGCCTTTTGGTTATTTTTAATCTGTTCTTCATATCTACTCAAATATTCAGGGGTGAAATTCATTATTTCGTCAATATCATCTCCTTTCAAATCTTCTGGGAGAACAGGTTTGTTTCTAAGCGTAATGATACGAGCAGCAACCTGATCATCATCAATAATGCCGTCTGCATATTCTTTTTTTATTCTTGAAAACTCCTTTTCTGCATTTCTTGCTATGCTGGCAGACAGAACAATTCGAGCTTTCAATGCTGCGTTCACGCTTGAAGGGAACTTGCTTTGTGAGAAACCATTGCCAAGCTTATACCAAAGCAAACTGGTTATTCTGTCAAGAGAGACTGCAAAATTACAGATGCTATCTAATCCCTCTGATACTTTGATACTATCTGCCTGTTCTTTTGATATAAGGAGGGTGGCACGGGTATTTGTTACAATAATGTGTTCAGCTTCGATATCACTACAAAAGCGGTTCCCATTACGGAGCTTGTTAATATGGCTGATAAGTTTAATCGCCGTTTCTTTTTTCTTTCTCTTATCTTCCTCATCATCATAATCAAAGCTCTCCAAATTGCTGGTGAAGTTTTCTTCACTGTAGTAATCATTTCGGGAATCTTCCGTAATGCCGAAACCATATTGCAATTCGTAATAAAAATCAGATTTTTTTACATCTACATCGGCAGCAGTTTGACATCCCTCCGTTATTGCCTTCATGGCAGGTTTATCGAGCAGTCGAACTCGTTTACACTCCACTATTTCACTTGCCGTCCCAAAAAAGTCATCAATTTCTTTTTTGATTTCCGAGAAATAACGAAGAGTTATCTTTTTCGATTTTTCAGAGTTTGCTATACGAACTTGAGCAAAAAAATCGTTGGCAAATTGTTGAAAAATCGCTCCATTGTATCCGGCAAGACTAAACAAAACCTCTGTCCCAAGATAAAGCGTTAGCGGCTTTTTGATACTTCCGGTTTCTCCGATACTATGACTTAATCCAATATAGAGGATACTACCTTGGCGAATTTTATTCAGGCATTCTTGAATCTCCTTGTTCTGCTCATTTTTTAGGACAAACTCACCAATGAATTCTGCATATTTCGTTGAATGCGAAGATACATCTTCCACTAAAAAATAGGTAAGTTCCTGCGAAAGGATTTCATCACTAATCGTATTATTGCCAGTTCTAACAGATATGTATTCAGACAGCTGCTGAATTATGCGTGTTTCGTATTCATCGGCTTCTCTTTTCGTTTTTTCAAATAGCTCATCCGAGCGCAAATCGGCTTTTGAGATAGTGTATATGCCGTCCGTCAGGTTTGCACCAGGCATATTTTTAAGAGCGGTCTTAACAACTGCCTCCGGAATCGAAAAAGAGAAATGACTGTTCAAACAGTTCTTCATTTCAACAGCAGAAAATGAATACAACGAATCAGAAACAATGATATAGTTGATGAACTCTCTAAGAATCTGATAAGGGCTTTGATATTTCTTCACATCCGACAGGCTTTTCAGCGTAGCAAAAGATGCCATAATCGATGTCCTGTTTGTTTTTTGCAACGTCATCTTTTTTACCTCATTTCAGCCGCTCACACAGCGGCAGATTTTATCTTTTTAGTACATCATGGATTCTTCTTCAACATACGAGCACGCTTCTTCAATAGGCGTACCAGTCTCCAGCGATCAATACGCTTGGGCATCTTTTGATAAATCTCTCGATAATCTGCTTCTTCCGGAATCCAACGTCCGTTTTGAGTAATGCTATGCCCATCAAGCAGATGAAGGAAGAAAGAGGCCTCGATAATCACGGAAATAGAATTGCTTACACCGGAGCCAATATGATTGTGTTGGTACAGATTACGAGGCCCCTGAAAGAATCCCATAAGCATATGCCTGATGCCGTCCTGCTCATTGCGCTCAGATTCGTTTTTCAGATCATTGATTGCAATAAGGGGAGCCCTCTTTATTTCACCGGTTTGCTTGTCTATTTCAAAAGAAAGCGCTCTTGTTGCCAAATCGAATCCATGCGAATCCAAGCCTGACTTCTTTTTGAGATAATTTTCCACAGCCACGAAGGATTCACGTGCTGCCGACTCAAACTCGGATTTATATATGAGTTGCACCGCATCCGATAACGCTGCGTGGATATTGTATACCTCAAAAAATCCTTTGAGCTTCTTTAGCGAATATGGCATTAAACTGCCGCAACAAGGACAGAATGTAAAATCACAAAAGTCAAACCCATATGTACCGTTGCTATATTCCCTAAGTTGCTTTTTTCTGGGTGGAAGAGAACACCCATTAGGACAAGCGTATTCTTCTCTCCTCATTGCTTTCACCTCATTTCAACTACTCACTTACCCGCTGGAAAGATTACAATTTCAAAGGATAAGCATCCAGCTTGTTTTGCGCATTTATGTAGGATTTATAAATATTTTTGATTCCGGCTTCTTTTGCCATGCTTATAACAAGATTTTCCTCTGCTACGCCCATTCGCAGGCCAAGAATTATACCGCTTGGGATCCATTCCATCATTACCGGCGGCTTCATAATGCAGCCAGGTATCATTCGCCATTCTTCATCGTATTTATGGCACTCTTTTTTGATTAGGGTCGTTCTTTCTTGTTCCCATAAAGCACTTCCCATACCTGCATATAGCTCTGGAGGAATCTGAGTTGCGGTTGTCTCTGCTATTTTACGGAGCATAACGAATTTCGCAAATTTGGTTGCATCATAAGGCGTGTCCGAATAATAAATCGGATATAGCGGCGTTCCGTAGTTCTTGATTCCGCAATTAGCGCATTTTTCCTGCTTACCGCATAAGAAGTTGTCATTGCTTTCAAGGTCGTAGATTTGCACAAAACCTCTGTGCTGATCTGCATATTTCAGCCACAGAACCTCATTAAACCCATTTTCGGAGAAACAAACTGACCACGTATCCTTTTTAACTTCATCACGAAGTGAAAGCGCTGCATTCAGAAAGCTTTCGGTAAGCCCGTGAGAAAGCGCGTTTGTCACATTCTCAACCGTAAACTGCGCTGCTTGCTCCTCAGAGAGAATATTCCCAAGCAATGACTTAACACCATCCACAACAGTTTCTGTACTTTCCGGAGTCTGGAATGCACTTAGATACTCTTTCCGGATCGCTTCAATGTCGATGTGAAGAAAGGTATCAAAAGGATCATCATAATAATTCGCAGAAGAAAAATAGAGCTTGTTTGTTCTGAGCGCTTCCAAGCTTTTTGTGCTGACAGGACGATACCGAAAAAGTAACTTTGGATACTTAATTGATTTGAATAGCTGTTCTCGCTCTGCCACAATATCATTCCCGGGCAAAGAACATAATGTTTTCCAAAATTGTTCTCGATCATTGTGATCCATTGATAACCCTCCTCTCAAGTATTAAATCACACATGAAATAATTACGTTTTTTATGTTCAAAACGCACCATTTTTGATAGCTGCATCAATCACTTTCTGCCATTCGTCAAATGAAACAAAATGGACGAACTTCTCTTTATCAAAGTCCGATGCTACCAAGAAACCGGCGAATCCTTTTTGATCTGCATAGCCTGCGACACCCCAAACATAGGAATGCAAAAGCCAGTTACACGCATCCTTCACTTTGAGCGAGGCAGCTTGTCCTTCACCATAGCTTGACACGCAGATTTTACCACGAAAAGCCCAACCGTCTTCGTCGGTGTACGGATATTTCGTGGCAGAGATTACGCCGCTCATGATTTTGCATTCGGGAAGTGTCCAGTTCTGCTCTTTGGCAACTTTCTCTGCTTCAATTTCGTCTTCAATGGCTTTTCGCAGGACGGTGGCAGAGTATAAAACAGCACGGTTCAGCTGATGCTGCCCATATTCACCGTAGCGTGGAGCCTTTTTCCAAAGAGATATTGCCCAAGACAGTTTTTTCAATTCCCATTTCCATCTGCCATCAAAAATCATATTTCTATCGCTCCAGTAACCACTATGCGGGTGTACTTACGCATCTTTTCTTTCTTGAATCAAATCTGCGATTTCATCAGCAATTTCTTCTACTGTAAAATCGGTAGTGCTACGTGCCAGTTTATCAGCAAGCGAAGGGCTATAGTTGATTACTTCTCGCTTTGTAATATTGTGCCAAACAGGCAACATAGTCTGCTCTCCATTTACAGCCCGTGTAATCAGACCATCGAGCTCATAGTTTGTCCAGCCTTTATTGATGAAGTCTCGGGAGATAACAATAACCCCAAAATTGCTATTGGCAATACCTTTATCAATCTTTCGGCGAAGACTATCTCCGATTCTCAGTTCAAATTCATCGTACCATACTGTAAGACCGTTATTTCTGAGTGCTTCTGCAAGCGGTCTGGCTACATCGTCTTTATCTTCCGATGCATGGGAGATGAAGACATCATATTCTTTTTCGTAATCATCGTAAAGAAACGCCTCTACTTCATCGTCGTGACTTGTACCGAGGTACAAAGACGGCATCGTCGTCAATGCCGGTATAGAAGATGAACGGAGTTTACTTTGATATGATTTCGCCTTACGTTCAAGGCTTTTCAACTCATTTATTGCACGGTTGGCATCACGTTCAAATTGGCTGGTTGCAGATTTTAGCTTTCTCATTTGACTGTTGATTTTTGACATATTCGGTTTTCTATAAGAAGCCATATTTTTTCACCTCATTTTAGCCGTTCACACAACGGCAGAATTTCTTCCAGTTTGGCAACAATACGTTTCTGCTCAGCAAGGGGTGGGATAGGGACGAGATAATTTTTAAGAATCTCAAATGGCGGAATATTCTTAATTGCAGAGCCTTTACTACCACTTCTGGCGTTCTTTTTCAATACAAAATCAAAAAAAGTTAAGAAGTATGGTATGTACAATGGTTCAAAAATCTTCATTCGCATTAGCGCCTGATTAATAATACCTTGTTCAAATTTGTCAGGCATTACGTATGTTTCTCCAATTGTACCAGCGCAACTAACAATTATATCTCCCGGAAAAACTTCAAATCCTTTCATTTTAGATTCAAAATAATCTCTGCGGATATAGTAATCTCCAAGAGTAGCGTCTTTTTGTATAGCATTCTTCTGCTCATAGACCTTAATTGCACCATTTCCTTTTGGGACGAACATACTTTTAGTTATTGCACTACCAAAAGGCCCTTTTTTATAGCTGCCCAAATCACCAAACCTCACCCATGTCCAATTGTCAGGAATATCGTAAGGCTTTTCATCCTCTGCAATTTCAGGCAGAGGTTTTTCTTTTTTTATCTTGCCTTCTTTGATCAGCCGCTGTTTTTCTGTCTGGATCTGCTGATACAGTTCCTCGCCTGTTCCTTCTTCGGGGCGCTGCTCAACGAGCTTGCCCTGAATCGCATATTGCAGAACGGATTTTTTCATATCCTCCGGGAACTCGGTGTTGACCTGCTCCAACCTTTCATAGGAAGCCGCATATCGGTCAATATAGGGAAGAAGCTCTTCGATTTTGGCAACGATGCGTTTCTGCTCCGCAAGGGGAGGGAGCGGGATACAGAGGGAATCCCATAGTCCTCTGTTGATAATTGGAGTAGCAGTGCCACCAGCTCGCTCTTTCATGCTTGTTGTAAAGTATACAGATTGCATAACGGCAAAAAGGTATTTGCTTAGACAGAAAAGCGGCGAAACAACATTAATTTGTTGATTAAAAGCAACTTTACGATCTGTAATGGCTACTTTACCGATTGATCCTCCAATACAAACCTGCATAATGGAATCCTCATCGCATACTCTTGCAACGTTTTTACCGAGTAAAGAAAGAGCCTGATTGTTGTAACAAATCTGTCCATTGAGTATATCGCCAGGTGTAATAAACGGAATATCAATTCCGATGTATTCTGGATGTGACTTAGATGGCGTATTTCCAGTCTGCGTGATGCCGATGGTGCTTAATCTCACCCACTTCCAACTCTCCGGAATCTCAAACGGAAACTCATCTTCGGAAATCTCGGGCAAAGCTTTTTCTTTTTTGATTTTGCCCTCTTTGATCAGTCGCTGTTTTTCTGCCTGAATCTGACGGTATAGTTCCTCGCCCGTTCCTTCTTCCGGTCGCTGCTCAACAAGCTTGCCTTGGATTGCATACTGAAGAATACTTGCCTTCAACTGCTCGGGGGTCATTCTGTTACACCTCCCGGCAGCAATGCTTCCAACTCTGCAAGAACTTTGTCGATTTCAGCGTTGAGGGTGGCTCTTCTTTCCTGATACTCTCTGATCGTATCAAGCGGGTCGAGAACTTCTTCTTCCTCGTGGGGATAACCGCAAAGGTCAATATTGCATCCCTGTTCATTCAGCAGATAATCAGCGGTATATTTCTGTGCCTTGAAGTATTCGCCGTCCGTAATTTCCTTTCGGTCATTCCACCAGGCAATGCAGTCATCAAAGTGCTTCAGCTCCATGGGCTTCGTCTTGGAGAAGTGCTTTCTGTCAGACGGAATATCCACCCGATAAAACCATGTTTCCGTTGTCGGCTTTGTGTTATCAAAGAACAGCAGGTTTGTGGTAATCGGGGTATACGGGCTGAACACAGAGCTGGGCAACCTTACAACCGTGTGCAGATTAAACTCGCCAATGAGCTTTTTCTTGATGTTTACCTTCGCATTGTCAAGACCGAACAGGAAGCCATCCGGCACGACGACGGCAGCTCTGCCGTTTTTCTTCAAGCGGTATAGGATGACCGACATAAACAGATCGGCGGTTTCCGAGCTTGCCAGATCGTCTGGGAAGAAGCCCTGAATGGACTTGTCCTCGTGTCCGCCATAGGGCGGATTCATCAGAATCACATCGAACTTATCATCATCCGTATAGTCCAGCAGATTATGCTTCAACGAGTTCATATGATAGATATTAGGAACTTCAATGTCATGCAGCAGCATATTGGTCACGCAGAGCAGATACGGGAACGGCTTTTTCTCGATTCCGTAAATGCTGTCATCAAGCTGCTTTTGAGCAGAAGTATCGGTTACCTGCTTGGATAACTGTCCAAGCCAGGAAGTAATAAAGCCACCCGTACCGCAAGCAAAGTCAGCCATCTTTTCTCCCAGTTTCGGCTTGATCATCAGCGCCATGAACTCGGTAACTGCTCTCGGCGTGTAAAACTCACCGGAGGAACCGGCAGACTGCAATTCACGAAGGATTTCTTCATAAACAAAGCCGAAAGCATGGCTTTCTTTTACGTCATCAAATTCGATTTCATCAATGACATCAATGACCTGACGGAGATATACGCCGTCCTTCATGTAGTTATTAGCATCCTCAAAGGTCGATTTCACGATTGCTTTCTTGATTGGAGTGGCAGGTGTAACCTTAATGCCCTCATAGATAATCGTGTCGCCTTCTTTTACATCATTGCCTTTCAGTACCGGGAACAAAGAATTGTTGACGAAATTCAGCAGCTTGTCTCCGGTCATAGCATGACCGTTGCTGTCTGCTTTCGCCCAATTTCTCCATCTGAGGTCTTCGGGAATGATGGATTCGTAGTTGTCCTCGTTCAGTTCCCAGTCATCTTCTTTGGCATCGTATACTTTCAAGAAAAGCATCCATACCATCTGCTCAATTCGCTGAGCATCGCCGTTGATACCAGCGTCCATGCGCATAATATCACGGATCCTTTTTATAAAACCTGACTGCATCGCCATAATTAACTTACCTCTAATTCATAAATGTTCGCTTCAAGCTCCTTAATAGCAGCCTCATACTGCGCTTTGCCGCCGAACAACTTTACAATCTTTGCAGGCTTTCCGAACTCAGCAAAATCCGCAAGAGAAAGAACCTTGATGTCCTCAACTTCGGTAATGCCTTGGTTCATATACTTGTCCAAGAGGATAGAGAGGACTGCTTGTGCTTCAGCAGAATACTTGCTGAAAAAGTCTTTCTTTTTCACGTTGTTTGCCCGCTCTTTTCTCGTCAGCGGTTTCTTGCCGTATGCCACATAGCAGATGAAGTCGAAGTCATCCACATCGGACATTCCCTGTTCCGCTTTCAGAGCCTTCAAATCAATCCCCATCGCAATAAAGGATTGTTCAATCGTTTTCTTCTTATCCGATGCTTTCCACTTGTGTATAAAGTCAGAAAGGGACGCATATTCGCCTTTGATATTGGTTCTCGTGTAGTCGATAATATCTTCCTGACGAAGCAGCTTGCCGTTGGCATCATACACAGAAACAGTCTTATTGATAATCTTCACACTGCACCCGTCTTTATCAACGATAGGCGTTTCAACGGGGTCAACGGGCGGTTCCTCTCCAATGCCGCCGGGTTCACCGCCTTTGGGTTTGTTTCCTCCGCTGCCGTGTTGGAACCCCTCAACCTGTTCTACGGGACCATCCCAATCAGGGTCGCTAAAGAGCCTTGTCACATTTCTAAAGTCCATAACGACAAAGTGTGTCTTACCTTCCTTTTCCCTGATACGGGTCCCTCGCCCGATAATCTGCTTAAAGGTAGTCATGCTCTCAACCGTCTTGTCCAGAACGATCAGCTTTGTCATCTTGCAGTCTGCTCCGGTGGAAAGCAGTTCGGATGTCGTAGCGATAACCGGATAAGGGCTGGACACGGAGATGAAATAGTCAAGTTTGGATTTTCCGTAAACATCAGAACCGGTGATTCTAACACAGTAGTCCGGATTTTCCTTGACCATATCAGCGTTATGGTTGATTAGGGTGATTCTCATGCGCTCGGCATGATCTTCGGAAGCGCAGAACACAATAGTTTTCTGCATCCTGTCGGTGCTTTTCAGATATTCAGTGATCTCCCTTGCAACCTCGTCAATACGGTCTTGGAGAATGATATTGTAATCATAATCCCTATTGTTATAGATTCGGTCTTCGAGCACATTGCCGTATATATCGGTTTGCCCTTTGTGCGGTCTCCAGCCGTCACCGATGTTGGTCGTGATATTGATAACCTTGAAAGGAGCAAGAAATCCGTCTTCGATGCCTTGCTTTAAGCTGTAAGTATAGACAGGCTCTCCAAAGTAATCTATATTCGATACCTTTTCGCTCTCTTTTGGAGTAGCGGTCATACCGATTTGGGTTGCAGAAGAAAAATACTCCAAAACTTTACGCCAGTTGCTGTCCTCCTTGGCACTTCCACGATGACACTCGTCTACGATAATTAGGTCAAAGTATTCTGCGGGAATCTGTTTGAAGTGTTCTTCATCATTCTGCCCGACCATCTGATGATAGAGGGCAAAGTTTACTTCACGGGATGCGATCTTGCTCAAACACGCCTTGTCGGAAAAGTCCACTTTATAAATGGTCTTTTCAAGCGGTGCAAAATCCTGTAAAATGCTCTGGTCAACAAGAATATTTCTGTCAGCCAGATACAGGATTCTCTTTTTAAGGTCAGAGCGGAGCAGGCGATATACAATTTGAAAAGCGGTGTATGTTTTGCCTGTGCCGGTAGCCATAACGAGCAACAATCTTTGCTGTCCTCTGGCGATTGCTTCAACGGTCCTGTTTACTGCGTTTCGCTGATAGTATCGTGGAGGGTACGTGCTTTGAGAAGAATAGTACGGCTGCGAGACAATTTTCTTTTCCATATCGGAAATACCCTTGCCGCTGTGCAGCTCAGCGTAATATCTCGCCACAAGCATCTCTTGAGTTGGAAATTCCTCCAATGCAATTTGCTGCTCTTGTCCGGTCAAGAAGTCATGCTCATAGAAAGCATCTCCGTTTGAGGAATATGCAAATGGGAGATCCATCATCTGAGCATAAGTCATTGCCTGCTGCAAACCATGAGATACAGAATGATTATTATCCTTTGCTTCGACTACAGCGATGGGCTTCCCGTCATTGAGGTAAAGCATATAGTCGGCAAACTTAGGCTTACTACGAGCAACGATATTGCCACTAATGTTGATCCTACCATCCGTGATCTTGGTCTCCATCGTAACGTGACCCTTCCATCCATCAAGAATGACCGGAGTAATATAATTCAATTTGATGTCTTCTTCCGACATCTGTTTCTTGCCCAATATGGTCATGTCAAAACCTCCTAATCAAATTCTTTGGCGTTGGTTAGTCACGAACCGTTTCGAGAATATCTTCAATCCGGCAATCCATTACCTCGCAGATACGAAGAAGAACATCCGTGGTTATGTTGTCTCCTTTGCCGAGCTTTGCAAGGGAGGCAGAACTGATGCTGGCTTTTTCTCTCAAATCACTCTTTTTCATATTTTTGTCAATAAGCATCTTCCAGAGCTTGTTATAGCTGATGCGCATATTGGGAAGTCCCCCTTATCAAAATACATAGTCACATTATAGCACACATTTGTGAAGATTGCTACCAGATTCGCAAATTGAAAATCTGTAAACGCAAATGAATTTTTGCATTTACAAATCAGATGTTTATATGCCATGTGCAATGCGTGTTCTACGCCTGCAACATATTTTGGATATTGAAGATATACCGGCGTGGCGGTGCTTCTATGTGTTGTTGCGGTCAAAACATTCCGATTATTGGTAAGCCCTGTTCTCATGCAAGCTCCTTTCTGCGTCCCTGTTACGCAATAGGGGTGTTTTTCGGCTGTTTTCTCCGGCTCATGACTTGGGGAAAACGGAGATTTTCAAACAGGAGCACGCCGGACAACGCCCGGTTCGTCCGACGCGCTCCTGTTGGCTATTTTCGTATTTTTACGGCTCTACACCGTAGTTGCTCACAGCTCCATGTCGCACTTCTTGCGGCGCGGCATATCACGGCTTCTGGACTGCTCCGGCTTCTCCGGCTCGGCATGGAGAATGAATTGTATGAATTCCTTGACCTTGCGGGGCGCTCGTTTGAGTGCCGCCATGAAATCCTTTGTCTGCTCTTGCAGCTTTTCGTATTTCCGTTTCCATACGCTTACATCGCGTTTGAGCGTTTCCACTTTGCCTTGTCTGCCAGCCACAGGAGCGTGGCACGCTCCTGTCACAGCTCCCAAGGAGGAGTAGTCCAGCGATAGCTTTGCGGCACTCCGCGGCGGTCAAGATACTCCTGCCTTGCCTGTTCCCGTTCCTCTTCGGTGGGAGCAGTCTTGTACCGGGAATAGAGCTGCCGGTTCAGCATGGCGTCAAGCTTTTGCTCCAAGCCCTGCCGGATTTCTTCTTCATAATCGTCTTCGCCCCGCAGATGATACATGGCGAGGTCGATGAACAGATCATAGGGGATTTGTACGCTTTTCATTTTCC
>ERZ825384.4092-NODE-4092-length-12026-cov-4.102665_pt1 | contig 12026 bp, 11 predicted proteins | sample MGYA00519931_ERZ825384 | MGnify/ENA primary metagenome ERZ825384 (study PRJEB31778, sample SAMEA3449200) | human gut metagenome | biome: human gut; feature: human-associated habitat; material: faeces | place: United Kingdom | collected 2010/2012 ...
TCCCTCTCACCAGCTCCGCTGGTGGTTTTCTTCTTCGCTGAAGCGACAAGAAAAGGCGCGTCCTCGCAATGAAAGAAGAACGCGCCGTCCTCGGGCGTGCTGGGCCAGTACATGAGCCGTGCCGATTCAAAGGTAGTGGGATCGAAGCGCGAAAGTCCCAGATCATCTGCAATGCGGCGGGACACCGCGGCATATTCATCCGGCGTAACCGTGCGCGTAAGCGGAATGATGAGCCGCAGGCGCATCTTTTCCAGCGTATGACTGTGGGTAGAATAAAGTGCATAGGCATTGATGAACGTCATGTCCAGATCGTCCATGAGACCGGGATCGGCGTTGTCCGCGTCCAGGCACAGCATACAGCGGTTGACCACGCTGGCGTTGTTGCGCTTGCCGTTTTTGAGATACCCGCCGACGAAGCCGCCCACGTCCTTGATCGTATCGCGCTCGCCCTTGGGCAGTGCGGCATATTCGGCCACCGTTTCCCTGGTGCGGGTTGTGGTGGCAAGTTTGTCCAGAAACTCGCTCCAGAGCATTTCTTTGTTCTGCCATTGGGACGCTTTCCGGCTCCTGCCAATGGCGATCAGGAGCTTGCGGTCATGTTTTATCTGCATTCCGAATCCTCCTCAGTCTTTTCGATAGTAAGCGCATTCGTACCCATCCGCCCGCAAAGGCAGATCTTTCGCCCAATCTGGCGTAATCGCCATGAGCCTGCAGGCTTCCTCCAGAGAACCCTGACCGTTGGGCATTTCAATGACCGCCTCGTCGTGGACGTGGAAAATCACAGGGTAGCCGTTCTTCTCCAGCGTCAGCAGCGCGTGAGCCAGAATATCCCGTGCAATGGCCTGCGTCGCGTTTTCCGCCAGCTTCCCGCCGAAGGCCTCCTGTACAACCATCTGACCGGCTGCATTTGGGGCATAGTAACCGATGGCATCGCTTCCAAAGCGATTTTCCGTGAAATGCGGAGACTGATAGCAGAGATTTCGACCGGAGGGCAGGCGCATGAACATCTTATCGTCCTGCCAGTAGAGGATCACTTTACCGACGCGGGCAGATGTTTTCCTGCGAATGACCGTCCTCGCCGCGCGATCCAATGCACCCCAGAACGCCACGATATTGGGATTTGCGGCGCGCCATGCGTCTACCAGCGGCTGCATTTCTTTCTCGGGCATCTTCGCGCCCATGGCCTTCAGTGCGCCGACTCCGCCGCCGTAGCCACAACTGAGGGTAGCCTGTTTCCCTTTTTGCCGATACGCATAATTTGGGTTTCCTTTGACGATGGTTTCCTGCGGAATGTGGAACATGCGGCTGGCGGTCGCTTCGTAGATTTTACCCTTGCCGCGAAATTCTTCCAGTACCCATTCCTCGTTCGCCAGCCACGCCAGCACACGCGCCTCAATGGCCGAAAAGTCCGCCACGAGAAAACGGCATCCATCCTTCGGGATGAACGCCGTGCGGATCAGTTCCGAAAGCGTACCGGGAACGGAGGCAAAGAGCGCATCCAGCAGTTCTTCATCGCCACTCTTTACGATCTCCCGCGCCAGCTCCAGGTCAGGCAGATGGTTCTGAGGGAGGTTTTGTGCCTGCACGAGCCGCCCCGCCCATCTGCCGGTACGGTTGGCCCCATAGAATTGCAAAAGCCCATGTACGCGCCCGTCTCTGCATACACATCGAGCCATGGCCTCGTATTTTTTGACGCTGGTTTTGCTCAGTTCCAGCCGCAGGTTCAGCAGTTCCACCACAATGCCGTCCGTCTGCGCCGCCTTTTCCTGCACGATCTTCCTGGCGAGACTCTCCATGGGCATGTCCTGATCCGCCAGCCATGCCTTTAGCTGATTCACGTTGCCGGGGTTTTCCAGCCCTGTCAGTTCCTTTGCCCGCTGACAGGCTGCTTGCGCAAATACCGCATCGGCCGCGATGGCGTTTTTGACGAGCTTCTTATCCACGCGCACGCCCCGGTCGTTGATCTGCTGATCCAGCGCGTACAGTTCCCATTCCTGTTCAGGGAGAGGATACTTCTCCAGCGCCTTTCGAATGGCGCGCTCGGTTTCCACGTCCTGGGCATTATACTGCCTGTACACCGCCCACTTTTCAGGCGCGTCTGTTGGCAGGTTTCGCGTTCTGCCGCCGTTGGTTTTGCTGGGCTTGCAGGGGACGGAGAAATAGCGGATGAGATCTTTGCCTTCCTCCATTTTCTTTTCCGTTGTGCCCAGGACGACGGCTGCGTCCGCCAAGCGCCCCGGCAGCGTCAGGTACGCCGCCATGACCATGGTGCAGCGCCATTGATGCGGATCCAGCCAGTGACCCAAATAGCGCGAAAGGCATACGCGCTCGAACTGTGCGTTGTAGGCTGTCTTGATGACGTCGGGCTCTTTCAGTGCAGAAATTACTTCCGGTGGAAGTGTTTCGCCACTGGCAAGGTCAATGGTTTGTACAGGTTCATCATCGAAGGCATAAGAGAACAGCAGAATCTCGAAATCCGGTGCGTCACAGTAGCGATATACGCCGCACTTGGGCAATGGCGCCGAGCTGTAGGTTTCAATGTCGATGCCCATGAGAATGGGCATAACGCTCACCTCCCAAAGACCGCCCACGCAGTATAGGCGTGAGCGGTCTGAGTCCGATGCTGGAAATCAGTCAAGAAAATCATCCGCATCGTCATCGTCCAGCGCATCGAATTCGTCCTCCGCGCGGACGCGACCGTTCAGTGGCTCGCCGTCCTCCCAGAACTGGATATTGGAAAGTCCCGCAGCAATGCCGCGGTTGCCATTAGCGTTGAAGGGGTAAATGTTGATGGAAGCGCGGATATAGCAGCCCGAATAAATCGCCAGCGGGTCGGTGATCTTCACGCGCTTGCGGTCGACCACGCCGGGCTGCTCCTGACTGGTGGCGTTGATGAAATAGCTGTCTGCATAGGCAGGATCCTCCGGACGATCCACATCACCGTCGCGCAGGGGCAGCTTCAGGTTCGGAGGGATCTTTCCGCCCCACTTGGACACGCCCTCCTGTTTGGCCTGCTCAATGGCTTCCCTGATTTTCCCGACCGTCACGGTATCGCTCTTGGGGATGATGAGGGAGCAGCTGTACTTGGGTTCGCTGCCGTTGATGCTCTGGGGCTCGAAAACGTGAACGAAGGACGCGCGAACCTTGCCGGTGATGACTTTGATGGACATGGTGTTTTTCCTTTCCGCCCGCATATGGGCATTCAATTAAAAGTACTGATAGAACAGAAATGCTTCTTATAGTTGTCGCTGAGGTTATTCCTTGAAATCACCCGCCGCGTCAGAATACGGCTTGCGGGGATCGGTTTCAGGGACAAGCGTCGGCGCGCCCTGGGGCTTGACGATATACTTGCCCAGCACCTCGCTGAACTTCTTTCTGCCCAGACGCTTTTCCAGATCGCCAACGCCCAGCAGCGTCGTTTTGTAGATGTCGGTGTAACCCGCTTCGGTCGCCGCCTTGATGACCTCCGCTTCGCTGGTGTATTTGCGCACCGTGCGCCCGGCGACCAGCTTATAACCCGGCCAGTGCTTTCCGTCTACCGCTTCCTGCGTAGCATAGGCCATGAGATCCTGCACCCAGCTGTTCAGGCTTTCCGCCACGGGCAGGATGTCGGCGATCTCCTCATCTGAAAGCAGGTCGGGCTGTTTGAAGTCCCGCTCCGCCAGGCGCATGTGATATTCGCTGCGTTTCCGGCAGGTATAGCGCGCCTTGCAGAAGCGGCACCATTCGCCGGCGCAGAATTCGCCCTTGCCCTCATAGGCCAGCAGCGCTTTGGGGCGCACCTCCGTCTCCGCCCAGCGGAGCAGCTCGTCCGCCTCCATTTCATAGGAGGACAGGTTGTTCAGCCGGGGCTGCACGATGGTCATGCGTACATGGTGGATATCGTAGAGCGAATCGAACTCCAGCAGCGCACCCAGCGCGTAGAGCATGAGCTGACTGTTGCGATTGGCGTCTACTCTTACGCCGCGACCGCCCTTGAAATCGATTACCTCGATCACGCCATCCGCCACGATGACAATGTCGCCGGTTCCGAAGCCCTCCGGCACGTACTCGCTGTAATCCAATCGGTGCTCCACCATGATCAGCGGATCGGGGCAGGAGGAACGGACCGCCTCGATGGTTTCAACGCAGAAATTGACGTATTCGTCCGTGACGCTTTCGGCCTCGTCTGAGTAAAACTCGCTGTCACGATGCTCGGCATACTGCGCTTCCACGGCTTCCGCAGTCATGTCGCCCAAATAACGACGCAACTTCAATTCACAGAGCTCGTGTAGATAACTGCCCTCTTCCGCATAGGTCGAAGGCTTATCCTCGAACTGCTCGGAGAGCTTGACCGAAGGCGGACACATCATCCAGCGATGGGATGAGGAGGCGTTGAGCCGGGCGTGGGCGCGGCTGGTGTGCTGAATTTCACTCACAGCGCAGCCACCTCATTCTTGACCGCTTCATACTGACTTTCCTGCAATTCAGTGAGTTTCTTTACGCCATACTTCGTGAGGATCGCCTTGATTTTGGGGCGGTTCTCCGGAGTAGAGCGCGCCGCCACAAAGGCGCGCAGCTCCACGATGGTCAGCTTCGGTTCCGAAACGGGAGCCGCCGCGCTTTTCGGCTTTTCGTCGAAGAGGGTAGAACCTTCATAGGGCGTGAAGCCGTTCTGGGCAGACTTGTTGAAGGGTTCGTTCATAATGGATTCTTCACTCTCTCCGGCAGCCTTTCGCCTGGCCAGCTGCTCGGCGCAATCGTCCACGATGGCCTGCATACTGTCCGCCATGGCGCGGGCATGGGTGGCGATGTCCTGAAGCATTTGAATGTGAAGGGTCATAGTGATTCTCCTTTCCATGCGTTCATGATGTTTCTTCTTGTTAATCGTAATGAATGACCTGTGTCCGGGAACGCTGCTTTTTTACTGCCTTCGGATTTCTTTTTGCCTTGCCGGGGCGCATGACGCTGCGAAGGGCGAAAAAGGCTGTAGGGTCGGAGTAGCCCTCAGAATTACGGTAATGCAGCGGTTCGTTGTCGGCGTTCAAAAAGGGGCATTGGGCGCGCTGTTCTTCATCCTCCTGCCATGGGCAGCTGGTGCTCCGAGCGCAATCCATACAGGAGGCTTTCATATACTTGTTGCCATCCTTTCCGTCAGCTGCCGCCAGCCGCTTAGAATGTGCGCCAGGATGTAATCCGCGCCGCGTTTAATCTGCTGCCAGATCCATACTGGGTCGAATGCAATGGCGTCGTCATTGGCCCAAATGTCCGTGATGTACCACACGCCCTGCATCCTGCGCAGCAGCAGGTAGACGCCGTTCTCATAGCAGACTTCCTGGCAGCCTTCATCCAGCTCCGCGCCTGCGGCTTCGTGCGCTGCCAGGTAGGCTGCCAGTTCATAGCGGAGAATGAATCCCCGAATGAACCGTGCGCCCAGGTTACGGTTGAGCCCAATAAACTGCCGCCAGCCGGAGCGGGTGAAATCCACCTGCGCCTGTTTTTTAATGCCGTGTTCATTGCTCGTAAACATAAAGATGACCTCCCACTCAATCTTGAAACGGCAACGAACTGCATAGATTCAGACGGGCAGACCTGCTACGTATACAGCTGGAATACTTTCTTTCATTCCACTGCTGCGCCTGTTGGTCATAACCTTCTTCTTGCGTTACCGTGTTTCTGATTTTGTGGGTGGCCACCTCACGAGCATTATGATAGCGGATTAAAATGCAAATGAACAGGACGAATAATGTCCAGTTAAAAATTGCAGTTTTTTGCTTGAAGGCTCAGAAAACCAATTGCTTTTGCAATTCGGGCTCAAAGTCATGCAATACAGACAATTTTAGAGGCTTTGAGGGACAATTTGAGGCTTTGCTTTTCAGAGATAGTGGACATTTTTTGTCCACCTTGTAAAAAACTTTTTTAAAGTTCGTTCACGACCTTGCTCGACAGTTTCCTGTGAAAAAGATGATGCGGCGTATTGATTCCCAAAAACCAAAAAAGGCCGGCACATCGCAATATATACGACGTGTCGGCCTGTATTTGAAGCGTTTATATGCTCAGGCAATCAAGCTTCCTGGCGGTAAGGTAGGCATTCGTCTTTTCGACGCCTTCGCTCCAAAGAACTTTCAGGATATACTGCAGGGCAAGATGACGACGATTGGATTCGCTGAGCCGGATATACGCCCTGTCCAGCAGCAGTGTGCTGATCCAATCCGGGAGACGCCAGGTCAATGCGAGCAGCACAATAAAGTCTGCGGTGATTTTACGATCCGGCTCTTTCAGCCAGCGCTGCAGCGACTTGCAATTCACATTGAGCTTTTCTGCAATCGTTTCGCGCGTATCTCCGTTTTTCTTCATCAGCATATCAAAGGCTTCCAGAAAAGACTCCGGGAAATTGCGCTTAAACTGCTGTTCCGCATCGATCTCATCCAGTTCCCTTTCGTTGATTAAATCCTCCAGATAGAACAGCGTTCGCTTTACATAATCCGGGTCATAGTTCATTCGTCCAAAGATATACCGGCTGACGTTTTTCTGCTCGTAGATTCGGATAAAGCGCAGGCAGCACAGATCTATGCGCTGAAGCGCCAGGGGAGTCAGCACATAGCCATAGGGAGTCTGTTCTGCAAACCGCGGATCGTTGCGCACAATATGCCCATTGGCATAGACATATTTTCCGCTGTCCAGCAGTTCCCTGAAATCCGCGTTCTTTTCATACAAGCCTCCCGCTGTGATCCTGCTAATATTGAAGGTGTGCTCATCCTTGCGGAGGGAAGTCTCATCAAAACTGTAGGGCCGAATTCTGTGCCGGTCTACATAGTTAAGCGCTCCTTTGGCATGAACATGCCCCATTTGGATCATACGGGCGCGCACACGAAAATGCGGCAGACTGAGTTCCTCTGCAATTGCCAGTCCGATCTGCTCGTACTTTTCGCCTTCATGCGCGTAGGGGTTGAGCATGCGGCATTTTTCCGCCAACAGTCCCCGCATAAAAGTCAGGGGCATCAGCAGTCCATAGGCTCCGCGATCCGCCTGCTTTTCCATCCAGTATACAGGATTGCTGGTTTTTTCTCCATCCTCGGGATGTTCTATTTCCTGCGTCTCCATGCGCCAAATATCATTGTGATGCATCTCCTGCAGGCGGAAGCACAGATAGTGTTCATAGTAATGGATGCACTCATGAAGGATATTGAAATCCGAATACTCCTTTTTGATATTGCTCATATTGATCACGATGGTATTGGCAGGAATTTCTCTGATTTCGGGCTGTTTCCCTTTTTCCGCGATCTCGATCTGATCATCAACCAGGAAGAGAATACTGTCCACCTCTTCATGCTTATGAAGCGGCAAATGCAGAATGGATAGCCCCATTGCTCCGGCCAGCATTTCAGCCTTACGCAGTTCCGGGTGATCCAGCGCGCCGGGGATACAGGCTGCCCAGATGTTTTCAGCTTCCATGTCGATTTTCGCCGCAGTAAAATATGGGATCAGAAATGGGCTCAGCAACGTCATGCCGCTTCGCTCCGGGCCATCCTTCACTGAGGTCAGCTCTTCTATTGTGCCGGTCAGCGGTCCGGGCTGCTCAGCAGAGAACCAGAAGCACAGATATCCGCACCATTCCCGTTTTCCCTTTGCAGTGCTAAGCAGCAGGGTCACGCTGACGTCCGCCCAAAAGTTGAGCCGGTCCATGCGCCAGTAATTCACGCCCTTGAAGGTGCATACTTCCCGGTTAATCGTCCTATTGGTAAAAGAAAACCCAACAATCCGTTTCAGCATCCCGCTGCGCAGGCTGTTATTGAGGTAAGCATACATCTGCAGCCGGTAATGCGCAAAAAGGTACTTTGTCATTGATACAACGACCGGCACGATCATTTTCTGGCTGCCGTCTACCACTGTATTCGGCTGCGGCGCAATGCCATCTGAGCAGTTCTCGATCTCCGGCTGTGTGTTCTCATAAATATCATTTTTCCTTGCAATGGGAACAGAACTTCTGACAAGTTCAGCGTCTTTGCATTCTTTCAGGCACACGCGCATTTTACCTCCTGTACCATGGTACTCCCAGCTCTCGCATTCTTTGCTTTGCATTTATTCTACAGGGGATTATACGCGGTGTCAAGCGCAAATCACGCTTTGTGTGATATTTTGATATTGCATTTCACAATGCATTGTGTTACAATGAGAACAACAGAGGATACTGCTGCGCTTCTTGAACGCTGAGCACCCTACCCAGGCAGCAGCAATCCCGCCCTCAGGAGGTACGATGATGACCATCAGCAGATTACCGAGCTCCCCAGTTGAGCCGAAAGCCGCGTATGCCTTTGGCGATGTAATCCGCAAATACCGCACCCGCGCAAAATACAACCAGCGGGATCTTGCAAAGCTCATGGGGGTAAACCAGAATAGTATCTGTAACTGGGAGACAGACAAGCGGCTGCCGGATGCGCAGACCCTGCGCAGGCTCTGCATGCTTCTGGATATTCCGCTGTATGAGTTCTTCGGCATGGAGGACAGGCACAGCGGACTGTCCGAGCATGAGCAGCGCCTTCTGGACTTTTACCGTTCTTTGGACGATAATGGGAAAGAAGACCTCGAGACCTTTGCGGAAGCCATGAGCGGCAATGCTCACAGGCGGAAGCTTCGCCTGGCGCTGGAGCGGATGAACAGCGTAAAGGATCTTGGACGCGCAGCGGCAGCAGGCGACGGCGCCGATTGGGAGGATCATCCCGAGAGCGAAGCATGCGTTCTCTATAACAGCCATGCAGTTTCCGGAGCTGATGAGATCATCACGCTCTGCGGCCAGAGCATGGAGCCGCAGTTTCATGATGGCGACCGAGTTCTGGTGCAGTACTGCTCCGAGCTCAGCTATGGCGATATTGGTATTTTCTATGTTCCCGGCATGGGCGGCGTGATCAAGCAGGTGGCCCATGATCGTCTGCACTCGCTGAACCCGGATTACGATGATATCTTTCCTTATGAAGATGGCGCGAAGGTCATTGGACGGGTGCTGGGAAAGATCACGGCGGATATGGTTCCCGATACGGCTGACCGGGCGCTTTATCTGGAAGCGCTCGAAAGCCGCTGATTCCGCTGAGGAGAGTTCTCATGAAAGGTGTAAAATCGTTAAAAGCACAGCGCCCTCCGCATATGGAGCGTATCTATGTGAAGGTTAATTCTGATTTTGACGCTACGGGCTATATGCAGCCGCGCTCCATTACCTGGGCGGACGGCAGAACCTTCAAGATTGACGCCATCAAGGATTATCGCCCGGCGGCGTGCTACTGGCAGGGGGCGGAGGGTTCCTGCTATACGGTGATGATCAAAGGCCAGGAACGCCGCCTGTTCTTTGAATGGACAAACGCATCCTTTGCCAGCCGGGTCGCCCGCTGGTATGTTGAAGCCGCGGCAGAAGCAAACTGATGGATAAACAGAAGGGAGAACGGTACGCATGGCGGAAAAGGTTCGGCAGTATGTGGCCATCGACGCCAAGAGCTTTTACGCCAGCGTGGAATGCGTAGAGCGTCATCTGAATCCACTGACGACCAATCTGGTCGTCGCCGACGAGAGCCGGACGGAAAAGACCATCTGCCTGGCGGTGTCGCCTTCCCTGAAAGCCCACGGCATTCCCGGCCGGGCGCGCCTGTTTGAGGTGATCCAGCGCGTGGAGCAGGTCAACCAGGAAAGGCTGAAGGCAGGCATCCGTGCCGGGGCGATACAGCGCAATCCGAAAACGCAAAAGTATCAGTTCTCCGCTGCCTCTTTCGACGCGGAAGCCATTGAAAAAGACCCGACGCTGGAGATTTCCTACATCGTCGCGCCGCCGCGGATGCGCCTGTATGAGGAATACAGCAGCCGGATCTATGCCACTTATCTGAAATATGTCTCGTCGGAGGACATCATCGTCTATTCCATCGACGAGGTTTTTATCGATGTGACAAATTATCTGCGCACTTACGGCATGACGGCGCACGAGCTGACCATGACGATGGTGCGCGACGTCTTGTACAATACCGGCATCACGGCAACGGCGGGCATTGGCACCAATCTCTTTCTCGCCAAGATCGCCATGGATATCGAAGCCAAGAAGTCCAAGCCGGACAAGGATGGCGTGCGCATTGCGGCGCTTGATGAAACGACCTTTCGGGAAAAGCTCTGGACACACCGCCCGCTGACGGATTTCTGGCGCATCGGCAGAGGCATCTCCAAAAAGCTCGAAGCGATGCGCCTTTATACACTGGGCGACGTGGCGCGGGCCTCTCTTGATCCGGTCAGCGAAGACAAGCTGTATAAAACCTTTGGGATCAACGCGGAGCTGATCATCGACCACGCATGGGGCTGGGAGCCGGTGACGGTAGCGGACATCAAGGAGTATCGTCCGTCCACCAGCAGCATTTCGTCCGGGCAGGTATTGCAGTGCCCCTATGATTTTGAGAAAGGGCGGCTGATTGTCCGCGAAATGACGGAGCTGCTGGTGCTGGATCTGGTTCGAAAGCATGTGGTCACGAAGCAGATTGTGCTGGATGTTGGGTACGACCGCGAAAGCCTGGAGGGTGATCGCGGTAAAAAATACAAAGGGCCTGTGGTGCTGGATCCCTATGGACGTAAAATCCCCAAGCCCGCCCATGGCACCGGCAACATCGCGCGCTATACCAGCTCCACCCATGCCATTATGGACGCCGTCCTGGACGTATATGATCATGTGGTTCACAAGGACATGTTGATCCGCCGCGTATACATTACGGCCTGCGATCTGATTCCGGAGACAGACATTCCGGAGGAGCAGCCTGAGCAGCTGGACATGTTCACAGATTATGAGACGATGAAGCAGGAAGAGGAGGCCCGGCAGCTTGCCGAAGAAAAAGAACGCAGGCTGCAGCGCGTCACCCTCGCCATTCAGGATAAATTTGGAAAGAACGCCATGCTCAAAGGCATGAACCTGTTGGAAGGCGGCACCACCATCGAGCGAAACGGCCAGATCGGCGGCCATAAGGCAGGTGACGAATGATGGCAGAACGAAAGAATCCCTACGCTGACATCCTGGCGCTTCCGCATCATCAGGCGGAAAACCGCCCGCACATGAGCATGCATGACCGCGCGGCGCAGTTTTCCCCCTTTGCAGCGCTTACCGGCTTCGATGGCGTGATTGCGGAAACTGGCAGGATGACAGACAGGAAAATCGAATTATCCGAAAGTCAGAAGCTCCTGCTGGATCAGAAGCTGACGCTGATTGACGATGTGATTCAGGACGGATACCATCCTGTGGTGACGGTGGTATACTTCGTGCCGGACGCGCTGAAAGCGGGCGGCTCCTATCAAGAGTTCATAGGAAAGGTGCGGCAGGTTGAGCCCGTTGAGCGAAAGCTTGTTTTTCTCGCGGCAAATGAACGCTCCGGTGGCAAAGAGATAGGCATAGACAGCATCCTTGAAATCCATGGAGACTTGGTGGATGATATGGATGAGGTATGATTGTAGGAGGTAATGGATGGCAAAGAAGACGTAACTTGTATAGCTTTGTGATGGGTTAGGGCAAAATTATGTTTGCTTATTAATTATGTATTGCATGTTTCACTTTATATTACCTCTGAATATCATTCCGTCGCGTCTGACGTCCGCTTCAAAGGTTGCGGTAATCTGGTAAATGCTTGCGTTATATACGGATAAAGCATCCGTATAGATGACCGTCCTGCCATCTGCATCCGCATCCGCCCCTTTCTATATATATTTTAGCAAGAATGCAAGACCTCATCTATATCTCGTGAGCGAAATAATATGTATTGCGCGTATTGTTTTTAGAAACCAAAATGGCCGAGGGAGTTTTTCCCTAGGCCATTTCATATAATATATTATTTCGTAAATTTAGACAGTGTCTACCTGAGATCAAGCCAAAACAGCCAGCCAAATAGCGATGCATCTGATGTGAACAGCAGAAAGGAAAGAGGAAGAGTTTTTCGCATAGCGCGTAGCGATCCCCCTCCAGCGTTTTAACCACAGAAAAGCATTCTCTACAAGATGCCTGATTTTGTAGAGATAGCGGTCATATTCGCGCTGTTCCT
>ERZ825384.4104-NODE-4104-length-11985-cov-2.568483_pt1 | contig 11985 bp, 8 predicted proteins | sample MGYA00519931_ERZ825384 | MGnify/ENA primary metagenome ERZ825384 (study PRJEB31778, sample SAMEA3449200) | human gut metagenome | biome: human gut; feature: human-associated habitat; material: faeces | place: United Kingdom | collected 2010/2012 ...
GTCGGGCGAGCCGTAGAGCAGCAGGTCGGCATAGAGACCGCACGAAGGGTCGGGTTCGTTGTCGCGGGTATCGTACACCACTCCGGCCCGCAGTTCGATGTGGCTGCCTCCGCCGCTTTCGTCGTCGTATATGATTCCGTAGCGGCGGTAAAGGTCGTAGAGCGTCGTTTCTCCCGCATATTTTTCCACCCGGGTGCGTCCGGTCGCGTAGTGGAAAAAGGCCGCGCCTGCCGCCCAGCCGAGATGGCCGGCGATAGGGCCCTGCAGGTCCCCCATGATGCGGAGCAGATTGCGGTCCACCGCGTAGAATCCGGCGTTTTTGTCGCGCAGGAACGGGGCGGGGTAGCCGTTGAAACCGTAAAAAGCCATCATCGTGTTGGGTAGGTAGCTGGCACTCGCCGTGAAACGAAGGCCGCGGATAAGGTATTCCGAGTCATAGAAAAGGTAGTAGATGCCGGAACCCTTCGTGTAGTAACACGCTTCGGCAGTCAGTTTATGCCTGTATTTCGGATAGGTCGAACCGTCGCCGAACCAATAGGCATCGAGAATGGCACCGAGTTGGAAACCGAGGTCGGAACTGTAGCTGAGTGCCGGTATCGGGGTGAAGCTGAATCCCGTTTTCCGATAGGTATCTTCCGGACGTGTGAGGGCGCTGCGGGATGGGGCGGCCATACCGTCGGAACAGCCGGTTTCGGCACCGGGACAGCATGTTCCGGCAGCCAGCAGGATTGCCGTTGTGAACAGCAGTTTCACGACCGTCTTGTCAGCTCTTTTTCCCGTCATCCGTCAGTGGGTTTGCGACCGTAAAAGTATTTAAAAAATCGGTGATACGGGGCATGAATCCGCACCAATCCCTTTTTTATTCGGGCCGGTCGCCGAGTGGCAGGAGATACGGTGTGCGGCGTTATGCCGGTCGTGTGAAGTTTTCCGGGTTGCAGGGCGGCGGTATTTTTGTGACCGCACGATACACGTACCGCGCGATTTTTCTACTTTTGCGAGGCCGTTGCATATGCGGCCCGTCCGGAGAGGCCGGACGGCAGGAATTGGACTGTCAACAGCAATCGTTATGTCGGGTAGTACGGGAGACGGCATGTCAGCCGGACAGTGGCTTCCGCTGGTGGGGCTGACGCTCTCCGCATTCATCTTCAATACGTCGGAGTTCATGCCTATTGGGCTGCTGACGGATATTGCGGTCGATTTGCACGTCACCGAGGCGCGGGCCGGCATGCTGATTTCCGTCTATGCGTGGGTGGTGGCCCTGCTTTCGCTGCCGCTGATGCTGCTTGTCGCCCGGATGGAGTATCGCCGTCTGCTGCTCGTCACCTTGGCGCTTTTCATCGTAAGCCACCTTCTGTCGGCCGTAGCCGGCAGTTATGCCGTATTGATGGCATCGCGTATCGGCGTAGCCTGCTCCCATGCGGTATTCTGGTCGATAGCCTCTCCGCTGGCGGTGCGTATCGTGCCGGAGAAACGACGGTCGCTGGCGCTGAGCATGATAGTGACCGGCACCTCCGTGGCGATGGTGGTAGGCATGCCGCTGGGGCGCATTATCGGTCTTTATGTCGGTTGGCGTACCTCTTTTCTCTGTGTCGCCGTGCTCGCTGCCGTTGTCTTTTGCTATTTGCTTGCCGTTTTTCCGAAGGTTCCCGGAGGCAAGTCTTTCTCCGTACGCCGGCTTCCCGTATTGCTGAAACATCCCGTTTTGGTGGGTATCTATCTGATGGCATTGCTGGTACCCACTGCCCATTACACCGTGTACAGTTATATCGAACCGTTCCTCCAGCAGGTGGCAGGACTTCCTGCCGAATGGATTACCTTGACACTGACCGCATTCGGTGCGGCAGGGATTTTCGGCAGCATGCTCTTTGCCCGTTATTACGACCGACGGCCCGCCCGGTTCGTCGCGGCTGTGGTGGTCGGTATCGCTCTGTTGTTGCTCCTGCTGCGGTCCGCTGCATTCGACCGTTACGTCGTCATGGCACTCTGCATCGTCTGGGGGATTGCCGTGACGGCCTTCAACGTGGCTTTTCAGGCTGAGACTATCCGTTATGCTCCGGAGGATGCCGCTCCGGTCGCCATGTCCATCTTTTCCGTGGGTATCGGATGCGGTGCCCTGTTCGGCGGCGCTGTTTGTACCTATCTGTCGGTTGCGGACATCGGGTATGCTGGCGGTGTGCTGGCCGTTGCTGCGGTCGTCTTCTGTCTGTGCCGGCTGTTGCCTCTTTTGAAAGGACGCATCTCTTGACCGATACCTCCGCAGGAGAGGCCGGCACCGTTTATGCCGTGGAAGAAAAGGCGGTTTGCAGGGATTCCGGAAGAGATGCCCTTGTGGAAGAAAAGGGGGAATTCATGTCCCGGAATCACGCAAAATTCGTTATTTTTGGACTGAATGCGTTTTCGGGGATATATCGTGGGATTGGTATGGTTTGCCGTATCGTTTGTGCTGCCGGTTCCGACGTCGGGCCGGCCGGTGGCTATTATTCCGGAATCAGCTGCGGTCAAGGACAGTACGGCGTTGTCCGACCGGGCGAGAATACGGGCGGGGTGGCGGCGTCTGGATGCGCTGACGCCCGATTCGGTACTCGTAGCTACCGGGATATGCGATACGGCTCTGACCGTTTGCGACTTTTCGTTGGCTGCCCGCCATCCCGATTCGCTTGCCATAGGCGTATGGGTGGTGCCCGGTCGGGATTCGCTTTCTCAGGAGGAACGCACCCAACGGTTTTACGATACGTTGCGTGTACGTTCCGAGCGGAACGGTTTCTGGAAATTCGTACACGGACTGATAATCGTGCCGCCGGGCAACGGCTCGCAGCTGAAACCGGAGGTTGTCGATGAGACGGCCGTGTACGGCATCTATGACGGTAAACGTATCGATTCGATAGAGTTCGTGCGCAAACCCGTTTTCGACCCGGCGAGAAGCTATCTGGAAAAAGGGGCGAATGCCGTCCATGTAACGACTGGAACCCATGCCATCAAACGCGACCTCCTGTTTAAGGAGGGTGACGCTTTCGATGCGGGGGCGGTGGTGCGCTACAAGCAGTTGCTTCGTTCGAGACAGTATATTGCCGATGCCTCTATCGAGGTAGTGCCCGTTCCGGACGACCCGGACGCCGTCATCGTGCGCGTCATCACCCGCGACAGTTGGAGTATCAGCGCCGACGGTTCGATACGCGGACTGACCGGCCAGGTAAAGGGCGAACTTTACGATGCCAATTTTCTTGGAACGGGAGATAAACTGAGCTATCAGCTGAGCCTCGATTGGCGCAAGAAGAAGTACGAGGGGAGTATGTTCCAATACTACATTCCCAACCTTTTCGGTACCTTTTACGAAGCGACGTTGAAGGGGGGGCGCTCCTTCACGGAACGTTATTACGGGGCCACGCTGAACAAGAAGTTCATACAGCCCGCCGATTACGAGATAGGTGCCGTGTTCGAGAACGTGCGTAATGCCCTGTATGTGCGGTACGAGGCGCCGCGGGACACGGTGGCGGCCTCCTATATGCTCCATTACAACAATGTGGATTTGTGGGGCGGTAAATCGTGGTATCTGCCCGAGGTGGAGAGCAGCGTGTACGGTATGGCACGGTTCAATAATATCCGTTATCTGGACCCGCCGAGGATTTACGAACAGGAGGACCCGCCGCAAAATCCCGTCGAACTGCCCGTGGGGGAGGGGATGAATCCCTATTTTTACGACCGGACGCTCGTGCTGGGAACATTGGGCTTTTACAGCGAACGTTTCCTGACGACGAGTCTTATTTACGGATACGGATACGACGAGTATGTGGCGACAGGATACCGTGCCGAAGCTACTTTCGGATATACCCATTCGGACTATCAGTCGGGATGGTACGGGGGCATAGCCCTCCGGTCGGGCGGTTTTACGCCGGTGGGATATTTTATGGGCGACCTGTCGGTAGGTACGTTTTACGATTTCCGCAGCAGGCGACCGTTCCAGTCCGCTCTGAATGTACGGTTCAATTATTTCACCAATATGCTGGGACGCCGCAAGTTCAAGGTCAGACAATTCATATCCCTGAATTACCTGAACGGCTGGAATCGTTCCGACGGTTTCTACGAGGCGGTGTGGTTTACTCCGGCCAGCGGGCCGCGTGCGATGCATAACAGTCCGCTGGGCCGTGACAGGTTGGTGCTCAGTGCCGAAACCGTAATCTTTACGCCGTGGCAGCCGCTCGGTTTCCGCATCGCCCTTTACGGATTCGGCGATGTCGGTTTTCTCGGTTACAACAAGCATGTTTTCCGTAACGACTGTTTCGCTACCGTGGGGCTCGGTATCCGCCTGAAGAATGAAATGCTCGTTTTCGGAACGATACAGTTGAGCCTCTTCGTCAATTTCGGCAAACACGGCCTGATGAGCAACGAATGGATACAGCTCACCAGCGAACAGCGTATGCAGACCATGCGTTATATCCCGACCAAACCACAGGTCGCCCCCTTCCAGTAACTGTTGTCGGATACGTTTTCGGGGATGAGGAGTGCGGCAGCATAGGATACCTTCGGCCTGTCAGTGCCAGGACAGATTGCCGGTGCCGGGCGGTGTACTTTGCCGAAGGCTGTGACGCAGGCACAGACCGGACTGTCGTTGATGTCCGGAAAGGAAGAGTATGAAAAACAGGGAGGGACAAAAGATACGTTGTCCCTCCCTGTTTTAAATTCGGTACGTTTTTACAGCAGTGCATCGATTTTTGCCTTGATGGCATCTTTCGAAGCTGCCCCTACGAGTTTGTCGTTCATCTGGCCGCCGGGCTTGACGAATACGACGAGCGGGATATTTCTTACCGAGAATTTCATGGCGAGGTCGTTGTTCTGGTCGACATCGCATTTGCCGATGACTACCTTGCCTTCATACTCTTCGGCGAGCTCTTCGATGATGGGGGTCAGCGAGCGGCACGGACCGCACCATTCTGCCCAGAAGTCGATAACGAAAGGTTTGCCGGAAGCGACGAGTTCGTCGTAAGCGGCGGAATCAATGATTTTTGCCATAGTTGTAATCGTTTAGTATTGTTTTGCGTTAATGCGTTTTTCGTTATATGTTGACGCAGTTATGCTATCGAGTAGTTTATCTGGTTGCTTTCGAGGTAGCTTACGAGCTCTTGCGTGAGCGCCACCTTGTACTTACGCGAAAAGAATGCCAGCGATACCCCCTCCCGTGAATCGATGACCTTGACGCGCAGGTTTATTTTGCCTTTGGTCGCAGCGATGCGTTCCGAGAGTTCTGCGGTCATGTCGGGGCTGATGTCATTGATGTGTAGGCTGATGGTCAGTTCGTTCACCGAGTCGAGCACATCGCCGAGCATCTGCATCGAGGTGATTTTCGCTTCGTATTCGTCCTTGTTGTAGGGCCGGGGGCGGACACTGCCCTTTATCAGGAGGAAGTAATCCTTGAAGAGGAACTTACGGAAATTCTCGTAATCCTTGTCGAACAGCGCGAATTCGTGCTGGCCGGAGTAGTCCTCCAGCTTGAAACGCCCGAAGGGTTTGCCGTTGCGCGTGTAGAGGTTTTGTACGTCCGTGACCATGCCGGCAATGGTGAAATCCTTGTCACGCAGGTCGTTGAGATTGGCGAACTGTGTCAACTGCGTGTTGCAGTAACGTTTTATCACCACCTCGTAGTCGTCCAGCGGATGAGAAGACAGATACATGCCTATCATCTCCTTTTCGTGGTTCAAGGTTTCCAGCTTGTTCCAGTCGGGACATTGGGGCAACAGCGGCTGCTGGATATCCACGATATCGGTTCCGCCGAAGAGGCTCTGCTGGGCCGTATTGCGTTCGGTCTGCATGCGCGAACCGTACTTTATTAACTGTTCGAGGAATACCGCTCCTCCGGAGTCGCGCTGGTCGGCCGAGAAGAACTTGCTGCGGTGGAAGCCGCTTATCGAATCGAATGCTCCGGCGAGCGCCATGTTCTCGATATTTTTCCGGTTTACCGCCTGCATGTTCACGCGTTCCATGAAGTCGTAGATGCTGCGGAACTTGCCGCCGCGTTCGCGCTCTTCCACGATGGACTGCATGGCCGCCTCGCCGACGCCTTTGACGGCGGCCAGTCCGAATCGCACGTTGCCTTCCTTGTCCGAAGTGAACGATTCGATACTCTCATTGATATCCGGGCCGAGTACCTTGATGCCCATGCGCTTGCATTCGTCCATGAAGAACGATATCTTGTCCATCGACGAAAGGTTGCGGCTGAGCAGCGCGGCCATGAACTCGGAAGGGTAGTGCGCCTTCAGGTAGGCGGTCTGATAGGCTACATAAGCGTAACAGGTCGAGTGCGACTTGTTGAACGCGTACGATGCGAACGCTTCCCATCCTGTCCATATCTTTTCGCATATCTCCGGGTCATGCCCCCGTTCGGCCGCTCCCTTGAGGAATTTGGGTTTCATTTTGTCCAGCGTGGCACGCTGTTTTTTGCCCATGGCCTTGCGCAGTGTATCGGCCTCGCCCCCGGTGAATCCGGCCAGCTTCTGCGACAGCAGCATGACCTGCTCCTGATAGACCGTGATACCGTAGGTGTCCTCCAGATATTCGGCCATCTCCGGAAATTCGTACTCCACCTTCTCCTGGCCGTGCTTGCGGGCGATGAAACTGGGAATGTTGTCCATGGGGCCCGGACGGTAAAGGGCGTTCATGGCTATCAGGTCTTCGAGCCTGTTCGGTTTGAGAGCCCGGAGGTATTTTTTCATACCGGCGGACTCGAACTGGAAGATGCCGGTCGTCTCTCCCTTGCAGAAAAGCTGGTATGTCTTCCGGTCGTCCAGCGGGATGTTGTCTATGTCGAGATTGATGCCCTGTACGCGTCGGACGTTCTCGACCGCATCCTTGATGATGGAGAGCGTCTTGAGACCGAGGAAGTCCATTTTGATGAGTCCCACGCTCTCCACGAGTTTGCCCTCGTACTGCACCACGTTCAGGTCGGCGTCTTTGGCCGTTGCCACCGGGGCGAACTCTTCGAGGTCGTCCTTGCCGATGATGACGCCGCAGGCATGTACGCCCGTCTGCCGCACCGAACCTTCGAGTTTTTCGGCGTATTTGAGCGTGTTCTGTATCAGCGGGTTCGGCGATTCGCGTTCGCGGGCCAGCTCCGGCGAGTCCTTGTAAGCTCGCTCGAAGGGCGTTTCGCCTTTTTCGACCATCAGTTTGTCGGGAACGAGTTTGGCAAGGCGGTCGCTGTCGGCCAACGGCAGCTTTTCCACCCGCGCTACGTCCCGGATGGCGAGCTTCGGCGCCATCGTGCCGAATGTGACGATTTGTGCCACCCGCTTCTTGCCGTACTTTTCGATGACGTACCGCAGCACGTCCGCACGTCCGTCCTCGTCGAAGTCCACGTCCACATCGGGAAGGGAGATGCGGTCCGGGTTCAGAAAGCGTTCGAACAGCAGGTCGTATTTAAGGGGGTCTATGTTCGTTATCTTCAGACAGTAGGCCACGACGGAGCCGGCAGCCGAACCGCGGCCCGGTCCGACCGATACGCCCATTTCGCGTGCGGCGCGGATGAAGTCCGACACAATGAGGAAGTAGCCCGGAAAGCCCATCCATTCGATGGTGCCCAATTCGTACCGGATACGTTCGAGCGTCTTCTCGTCCGGTTCGCCGTACCGTTCCTTCGCCCCTTTCATGGTAAGTGCCACGAGGTAAAGGTACTGTTTGGATACCGTCAGCCATTCGCCGAGCCGTTCGTTGCCGGCGGCAAACGTATCGAGGTCGTCAGCGGTTTCTGCCTGTGCCTTCTCCGTCCGCAACCCCTCCATTTCGTGCAGGAGGGAGGGCTTTTTCGCTTCGTCGGCATCGGCCATCTTCTTTTCGAGGCCGCTTATCTGGCCGTCGAAACGACGCAGGAATATCCGGCGCAGCTCCGCCTGGTCGATGACGAAATCGTCCGGTAGCGGAAAGTCGGGCATCAGGGGCTTGTGTTCCAGCGTATAATGTTCGACCTTGTCCGCTATCTCCATGGTATTTTCCAATGCTTCCAGGTCGTCGGGGAAAAGCGCCGCCATTTCGTCCGGGCTCTTGAAGAACTCCTGTCCCGTGTAGCGCATGCGGTTCGGGTCGTCGAGGTCGCGCCCCGTATTGAGGCATATCAGATGGTCGTGCGCCGGAGCATCCTCTTCGAGGGTGAAGTGTACGTCGTTCGTGACGATGAGTTTGACGCCATGCCGGGCGGCCAGGTCGTGCAGCACCTTGTTCACCTCTACCTGATGACGGCACGTATCGGTATCCGGTGCGCCGGAGAGTGACCGGTGGAGCTGAAGTTCCAGATAATAGTCCTCGCCGAATATCTCCTTGAACTCCTCCACGATGCGCGATGCCTCCTCCAAATCGTCGTGCATGATGGCCTGTGGCAGTTCGCCGCCGAGACAGGCCGAACTGCATATCAGCCCCTCATGATACTGCCGCAGCAGCTCCTTGTCGATACGCGGTTTATAGTAGAATCCTTCCGTCCAGGAGTAGGAGACAAGTTTGACGAGGTTGTGGTATCCCTTGAGATTCTTGGCGAGCAGGATGAGGTGGTCGCCCGCTTTTTCGTCCTTGTCCTTTTCGCGGTGGTTCTTTACCACATAGACTTCGCATCCGAGGATGGGTTTGAGTCCCGCCGCGTTGGCCGCATCGTAGAACTCCTTTACGCCGAACATATTGCCGTGGTCGGTAATGGCAACGGCCGTCATGCCGAACTCCTTGGCCCTTTTCATCAGAGAGGGGATGGAGGCGGCCCCATCGAGGATGGAGTACTGCGTATGTACATGAAGATGAGTGAATTGAGGCATATCGATGCGTATTTGTAACGACCCAACAAAGATAGCCATTTATCGCGGAATAGCCTTACGTTTCTCCGGCTATTTGAACCTTGCCGGCCGGTCGGACCTATCGGAATTATTTATACCGCCATACGGTGCAGTGATATTGCGGCCGGAAGGGCGGCGGGGAACTGCCTTCCGGATGCAAACAGGACAGGGACGGAATTTCCGTCCCTGTCCTGTTTGCATCCACCGAACGAATGTCCGGATTATTTCGTGTTGATGACGAGTACGCCGTTCATGCCCGATGCGCCGTAGATGACGCCGTTTCGGTCAATCGTAACGGACTCGATGTCGTTCGGATTGACGAGCATGTTGGCGGCATTGAAGCTCTGCATCCGGATTCCGTTCACAACCACGAGTGGGACCATACCGTCGAGATAGGCTTGGTAATTGCCGGGGCCGCCTTCGATGATGAGGCCGGCTATACGGCCTGTCAGGTAGTCGGCCAGGCTGGAATATTGCAGCGAACTGGCCATGTTATTGACGCTGACATCGGGCGAGGAGACCGAGAGCGGAACGGCCTTGTAGGCGTTTGCCGGCATCTTTTCGCCGTTGCGCATGGCGGTCGCTATCTTGTCGTTTCTGTTCAGGTTGAGCTGAAGGGCGGTCATTCCGTTGGCGGGGAATTCGTATTTCCTGTGTTTGATGATGACTGCCACCGTGTCGTTGTCGGCGACGTGTTGCAGTGTCAGTTTCCCGTCTTTGAGGGTATGGACGACGGGGTTTTCGCCTTTGACGTAGGCGATGATGTCGCGTCGCGGAGCTTCCCCCTTGTTGTTGGTTACAGTAATATTTACCGGATGTCCGCCGGTTTGTGCCATTCCCGCGAGGGGAAGCAGCAGCATGAGCACGCAAAGTAATCTTTTCATAATTGTAGTTGTTAAATTGTTTGTCGGTAAACCTTGCAAGATACGTTCCAAAACAGCCGCTTTTTTCTCTTTTGTGACGGGAAACCGATGTTGGAAGGTATGGAATTTGTTACTCTTGCGGTTACAGGTTATACGGAAAATCCGTATATTGGAGAATGGTAAAAACAGAATAAAAACCGTGAAGATATGAAAGACAGGGAATTTGCAACCGTAGCGAGGTTTTCCTCGATGGAACAGGCTCAGGTAGTCAAGGCGATGCTCGATTCGATGGGGGTCAATAATCAGATAGTGAACGATATCGCGGCCGATATTCTTCCGATGTTGGAGAGGGATATCCGTATTATCGTCAATACGGCCGACCTGCCGAAGGCGAAACAGCTGATGAAGGCCAAATTCGATAAGGAGAGTTTCAAGGATGCCTGGAAGGAGTAGGCCGTCGGCAGTGCATGGCACGGCTTTCTGAAGTGAAACAGGGGCGGGAAATCTTTTTCCGCCCTTTCATTTTGTGTGGCGGAGGGGATGCTTTGTCCGGTCGATGAACCGCAGAGGGTCAGTGGCAGGCTGAAAGGAACAGCTTCCATGTCTCCCTGGCCTGTATCTCCAGCATGTGCCGGCCGTTCATCGTGCTCGCTCCGGCTTCCCGGCCTTTACGCAGGAATGCGGTTTCGGGCGGATTGTAAACCATGTCGTAGAGCATGTGTGCGGGTGTGAGCCATTCGTAGGGGATGGCGGGGAACCGCTCCGTATCGGGCCAGGTGCCGAGCGGGGTGGCATTTATCAGGAGCCTGTACTTCTGCAGTAGTTCGGAAGTCAATGCTTCGTAAGAGAGGATGCCTGCACCTTTCTTGCTGCGCGAAACGGTGGCGTGTACCATGCCGAGTTCATCGAGTCCGTATGCCGCTGCCGCCGCCGCCCCGCCGCTGCCCAGAATGAGTGCGTGCGGGCATTCTCCGCCTATCAGTGCCATGAGCGATTCGGCGAACCCTATCCAGTCCACATTGTATCCCTTCCATGTGTCGCCCTGCCGGACGGCGCAGTTCACGGCGCCTATCCGTTCGGCTGTCGGGTCAATTTGGTCGAGGTAGTCCATGATGGCCCGTTTGTAGGGAGCGGTGACGTTGAAGCCCAGCAGCGGGTGTTCCGCCAGCAAGGCCGGCAGCTCTTCTATCGAACCGAGCGGGTAGTTGGCATAAACTGCATCGCGGATACCTTCTCTGCGGAACATCTCTGCGAACCATTCCGCCGAGAAAGAGTGGGCGAGGGGATAACCGATGAGTCCGAACGAACGCATGGAAAGGGGGTCAGAAAGCGTATTTGATGAGCAGGAATCCGCCTACCAACAGGACGGTGAAGGCTATGACGATGAGGTTGAAATACTTGTCGATGAAGCTCTTTATCGGAGTTCCGAATTTCCAGATGAGCCACCCGACGAGGAAGAAGCGCAGGCCGCGTCCGATGACCGAGGCCAGCATGAACATGCCGAAATTGATGTGGAATACTCCTGCGGCGAGGGTGAAGATTTTGTACGGTATCGGGGTGAAACCGGCCGTGAAGACGGCCCAGAAGTTCCACTCTTCGTAGATGCCGGCTACCGAATCGAAAGCCTCCTGGCTGAATACCCCCGGGATGAACCAATGGTCTATCGCATTCCAGGCCCAGAAGCCGAGCGCATAGGCGATGACGGCGCCCACGAGCGTACCGGCGAGGCAGATGGCCGAATAGCGGAACGATTTGCGCGTACATCCGAGGCACAGCGCTATCAGCAATACATCCGGCGGTATCGGAAAGAAGCTCGCTTCGGCCAAAGCGAGAATGAACAGCGCGGCCGGCCCCCACGGGCTGTCGGCCCAGCCGAGTATCCAGTCATAGGCCCGACGGATTATATTAGGCTTTTTTACAGGTACTTCGGTCGTTCCGTTATCCATGCGTCCCTTCGTGTTTTCATCTTCCCCGCAAAGGTACGAAAAACATTGTAAACAGCTGGCTGCCGGCCGCTGTTTTTCATGGAGTGCGTACTGCCGACGGCGATATCGTTTCGGTCCGTACAGGATGCTCGGGCATTTTGTACGGCGGGCGGAGTTTTCGGATATTCACGAGCGGGAGGGACAGCGTGGCCGTGCCAGAAAATGGGTATGCGGATATATAGGGCGGAACGAAAGAGGCGGCTGTTCCCGTCGCGTCCTGCTCCGGTTCCGTAGGAGAGCACCGGACTCTCTTTCGACGGACTGATGCGTCCCGTGCGGGTAGGGTGTCATTTCCTGTCGGCATTGCCGAGCAACCGGTCGTATTCGGCGGGATGC
>ERZ825384.4106-NODE-4106-length-11980-cov-3.001929_pt1 | contig 11980 bp, 10 predicted proteins | sample MGYA00519931_ERZ825384 | MGnify/ENA primary metagenome ERZ825384 (study PRJEB31778, sample SAMEA3449200) | human gut metagenome | biome: human gut; feature: human-associated habitat; material: faeces | place: United Kingdom | collected 2010/2012 ...
GCTACGCCCCTGCGACCCCATTTTTATATAATCAAGAGGTTTATCGACAGTCTGAGGGCAGTGCCGAAACACTGCCCTCAGATTATTCACTTAAAATCTCAATCGTTGAATTTAGCCATAAGCTCTTTTATAAGCTCTTGAACCTTGTCTGCGGTTTCCTCAACGGGAACTTTATACGAGAAGCTCTTATCTCTTGCAGAAATCTCACAGCAGTTGTCCTTCAGGTTTCTGGGGCTTACGATAACTCTCAGCGGTACGCCGAGAAGGTCTGCGTCAGAGAACATAACGCCTGCGCTTACCTGTCTGTCGTCATAGATAACCTCAGCACCTGCGTTCTGTAAAGCGTCATACAGCTTATCTGCACAAGCCTTAACATCTGCGTCATCTGAACGTACAGCGCAGATATGAACCTGCCACGGAGCGATAGGCATAGGCCAGATAGGACCGTAATCATCGTGGTGCGCCTCGCATACCGAAGCCGCAAGTCTGCCGACACCGATACCGTAACAGCCCATGATAGGTGTCTTTTCCTCGCCGTTGCTGTCAAGGTAGGTCATATTCATTGTCTTTGTGTACTTTGTACCGAGCTGGAATATGTTGCCGACCTCGATACCTCTTGAAATAGAAATTGAGTGCTTGTGGCAATTGGGGCAGATGCCGCCGTCAAGAATCTTTGCAAAGTCGTGATATTCAACATTTGAACAATCACGGTCAATGTCAAGACCCGTGTAGTGATATTCTTCCTTATTTGCACCGCACGAAAGGTTGTTTGTATTCTGAAGCGAAGTATCAAACAGAACGGTCATATTTTCGGGAAGACCGACAGGTCCGATATATCCTGCGTTAAGACCGCACTCTTCTGTGATTACGGCAGGGTGAATCTCACAGCCTAAGAAGTTGCGGAGCTTTGTTTCGTTTACGTCTATATCGCCTCTTGTGAATACGACAACATAGCTGTCGTCTGCGTTTCTCTGATATACGACAGCCTTACAGCTTTTTTCCTTGGGAGTATGCAAAAAGTCGCATATTTCTTCTATCGTATGGATATTCGGAGTATGAACAAGCTCCATAGGTGCGGAAACTTCATCTCTTGTGTTCTCGATAATACTGTCTGCGGCTTCCATATTCGCATTGAAACCACATTCGTGACAGCTTGCGATTGTATCCTCGCCTACGGGTGTAAGGAGCATGAATTCGTGTGAAATACTGCCGCCCATCATACCCGAATCGGACTTGACCGAGATTACCTCGGGAACACCTGCACGTCTGAATATGTTTTCATAAGCCTTGTGGCACTTATCGTAATACTGCTCAAGATCTTCCTGTGATGTGTGGAACGAGTAAGCGTCCTTCATTGTGAACTCACGGACTCTGATAAGGCCGCCTCTGGGACGTGCTTCATCACGGAACTTTGTCTGTATCTGATAAATCATAAAAGGGTACTTTGTGTAGCTCTTGCCGTATTCACGCACGAGATGTACAGCGGCTTCCTCGTGTGTCATACCGAGTACCATAGGCATTCTGTTGCGGTCTGTAAAACGTAACAGCTCACTGCCGATGCTTTCGTATCTGCCTGACTCCTGCCAGAGTGAAGCGGGCATAACGACAGGGAACTGTACTTCCTGTCCGTCTATCTTGTCCATTTCTTCTCTGATGATCTGTTCAATCTTCTTTGTGATTCTCTTTGTGGGCGTGTATGACGAGAAGATACCATTAGCCATATACTTGATATAGCCGCCTCTCACCATAATTGCGTGGCTGTCAATCTGACAGTCCGAGGGTCTTTCTTTAAAACGGTCGCCGACCAGCTTGTCGAGTTTCATTGCATATCCTCCTGAATTTCGGGCATAAAAAAAGCCCGAAGCATTAAATTTGCTTAGGGCGAAACATTGTTCCGTGGTACCACCTAAATTCGGTATAACCGCACTTGTATCTCTGTAACGGGAGAAACCGGTAACACTCATCGTGTACAGCTCAAAGACGGGTTCGATAAAACCTTGTCGGGAGCTTGCACCAACCGCTCTTTCTCTGTGACGCAGATTTATCTACTGTTTCTTGTCATAGCTTTTCTGTATGGTATTATTTTAGCACAGAGGAGAGGGATTGTCAAGGGGGAAAAGGGAACACCGCAGAGCATTTCCTCTGCGGTGTTTTACGGAGTATGTTTGTTTATCTTTAAGCTGTATTCTGAATTTATGATGCAAGCGCCTTACCGAGAGCAACGCACTGCTCGGTAGCTGTGTCATCGGGAGCTTCGTTGCAGATAACGCCTTCGCCTGCCATAACAGCGCCGTCAGCGATGCACTGTTCCTCCCAGTTTCTCATCCATTCGCCGTCGCCCCAGCCGTAAGAACCGAAAAGTCCTACCTTCTTGCCTGACAGCTTTGCTTCACAAGCGTTGAACATAGGCTCGAACTCGCTGTCCTCAAGCTGTTCACTGCCCATTGAGGGACAACCGAAAGCGATAGAATCAAACTGATCTACCATATCCGCCGAGAAGTCAGATGCTGTAAATACGCTTACCTCTGCGCCTGCGCTCTTTGCGCCCTCTGCAACCGAGCCTGCCATAGCCTCAGTGTTGCCTGTTCCGCTCCAATATACTACTGCTGTTTTCATAATAAAAATCCTTTCATTCTGATATTTTTTATATTATGCAACCGTAAGCTGCACGATACTCCTGCCGTTTGCCCACATCTTTTGGTAGACAGCTCTGCACTTGTCAAATCTCGCAAAGGTGCGTATAGCCTCGCACTCGTTGCAGTATACCTTCCAACAGCCCGTGCATCTGCTGTTTTTGCCCCCGTTATCAATAAATCCGATAACATCTCCGAGCGGATAACCTAAGAACAGTCCTATCTCGTGCGGAAACAATTCGCTTTTCGCCAGCTTGCCGCCAAGTACCTCAAGGCACAAATCAATATCTGTATTCTCGTATCCGTGACATTTCATAAAACGCTCAACGCCCGGTCGGCTGAAATCTTTAGCAAGACGTTTCGCCCTGTATACATATATAAGCGCCGTGTTTTCACGCTTTCTCAGAACCGTTACGGTAATTCCTTTGCCCGACAGTTCCTTGTTCCAACGCTCTACAGCCTTGTTAAGCTCATCCGTACTGCTGTATCTGTAATTGAAAAGATTCGCCGTCTTAAGCGATGCAAGAGTAGGGGAGCAATTGTCAATCAGATATTGTTCGAAACAGTATCTGTTCATAATGATGCACTTCTTTCCGCTAAAAGCTGTGATAAAGCAACCACACTGCTTGAGTGTACTCTTGCCACCGGAACGCTGTTGCGCTTCGCCTCCTGTGTTGCGCTCAGCATCATCTTGTGCGATACAGTATTTGTAAACAGTATCAGTAAATCGGGAGTGCCGACCTTCTTCTTAAGCGAACTGTTTTCTTTTACAAAGACTTTAGCCTTATCGTAACCGTAAGCCTTGCATATATCCGCATAGCGTGTTTCCATACGCTCGTTACCGCCGATTATTACTACGCTCATATCCTGTCCTTTCTGTTTAAATGTGTTAGTTTAAACTAACCATATCCGTTTAAATAAACGGCGAAATGCCGTTTATTCGTTAAGTTGTCTTATGTAAACCGTGTTAGCCTAAGCTAACTGTATATAGTTTATCATACGGTTTTTGTTTTGTCAATAGGGTATCGGTAATTTTTATAGAATTTTTTTGCCTCTGTAACAAATTCAAAAGCAGGCTCGCTTTTTATCAGCTTCTTTGAATACAGCCCCAATAACACCGGTGCCAATCCGTCAATGCGGATATATTCAAGTTTGCTGTCATTCATATACGGCATCATCGGAAAAGCTGTTACCCCAAGCCCTGCCTTCGCCATAGCAAAAGCCGCCTCGCACCCGTCCGCAAGCAGTACGTTGCTGTTATTCGGCAGGCCGAGCTTCATATACCCTTCCATTGCCGCATCGGGACACTTGTGCCTTTTAATAAGTATAACACGTCTGCCGTTTATATCGTTTATATTTATGCTTTTTCTTCCGCTCAGTTCATCGTCTTTACGGCATATCAGCATAACAGGACACTCGCACAGTGCAGTAAAGCACTCTGCTTTTGCGGTTTCGTTTTCAGACTTGATAGCGAATATAATCTGCAGCTTGTTTTCCTCAAGCAGATTATCAAGCGATTTGAACGGCATCATAGTAATCTCCGGCTCAAAATTCGGATACATCTTCCCGATAATGTTCATCACCGGTACAGCCGCATCAAGCTCGTACTGATTATGAACACCGATAGCTACTGTCCGCTTTTTCTCCTTAACATTGGTACTCAGGCGATGGATAGAATTCATCGCTGTTCTGACTATCGTTTCCGCATCGCCTATAAAAATCAGTCCCTCTTTTGTAAGCTGAACGCTTTTATTCGTTCTCAGAAACAACCTCACCCCAAGCTCCGCCTCAAGCGATGAAATCTGATGGCTGACGGCAGGCTGACTTATATTCACCATTTCTGCCGCTTTTGAAAAATTGAGGGTTTCCGCAACCGCAAGAAAGCATTCAAGCTGAGTAGTATTCATAACAAACTCCTTTTTTAATTAACGATAAATATTCTTTATTGATTATAACATATTTGTATTTTACATTCAAGACCGTTTGGTGTATTATTATCAAGGAGATAAACTGTTAGCATATTATCGGTAAGGAGGTTAACCGTTATGAATGAAACCGACATTCAGGCGATAATGATTGATAACAAGACCATAAATCAGCGTATCGAAAACAGTCTGAACGTGATTTTTGCCGATATTGATATTACTGCGGCGCAGGGCAGAGTGCTTATGTATATCGCAAATTCCCCAGGAAAAGATATATTCGCCGCCGACTTGCATAAACATCTTTGCATCTCAAAGCCTTCGGTTTCCGCACTTATTAAAAAGCTGAGAAAATCGGGATATATAAGCTGTACAGGCTGTGAAAGCGATGAACGCTACAAAAATCTTACCGCAACAAATAAGGGCAGACAGACAGCAGGGCTTATATCCCGTCATATGAGAAATATAGAGCAGGCGGCATTCCGCAGCTTTACAGATTCCGAGCTGAATGAATTCATGCGGCTTCAGAAAAAGCTGCTGAACAATATAGACAACATAAATACAGATAACTTGAAACAGAAAGGATGACAGATTAAGTGAAAGAGCTTCTTAAACAGGTAAAGCAGTACAAGAAAGATTCTGTCTTAGCTCCCGTCTATTCGGCACTTGAGGTTGTTATGGAGGTAATAATCCCTTTCGTAATGGCGTTGCTGATTGACGAAGGCGTAGAGAAAGGCAATATGAACAAGATACTGCTTTACGGAATAATTATGATAGTCCTCGCTATGATAAGTCTTTTTGCAGGAATGATGGCAGGCAAATATGCCGCAAGCGCATCGTCGGGCTTTGCCTGTAATTTAAGAGAGGCGATGTACCGCAACATACAGCGCTTCTCATTTTCAAACATAGACAAGTTCAGTACAGCAGGACTTGTTACCCGTATGACGACCGACGTAACAAACGTTCAGAACGCATATCAGATGATAATAAGAATAGCCGTTAGAGCGCCTCTTATGCTGATAAGCAGTATGGCTATGTGCTTTGTGGTAAATGCGGATATGAGCTTTATATTCCTCGGCGCTATAGTTTTCCTTGCGGTAGTTCTTGTGATAATTATGCTCAGGGCAATGAAGATTTTCAATGTGGCATTCACAAAATATGACGACCTTAACGCAAGCGTACAGGAGAATATCTCAGGCATCAGAGTGGTGAAATCGTACGTCCGTGAGGATTATGAGAACGAAAAGTTCAAGAAAGCCTCCGGCAATCTTTATAATATGTTCAAAAAAGCCGAAAGCACCCTTGCTTTCAATAACCCGGTGATGATGCTTGTGATTTATGCCTGTATTATGGCAATCTGTTGGTTCGGAGCTAAGTTTATCGTTGTTGACAAGACCTTGCAGATAGGCGAGCTTACATCGCTGTTCAGCTATGTAATGGGTTCACTGATGTCACTTATGATGCTCTCGACGATATTCGTTATGATTACAATGAGCGTTGCAAGTATGCGCCGTATAACCGAGGTTCTGCGTGAACAGCCCGATCTTGCCGAGCCTTTCGCTCCCGTAGAGTTAATGTCAAACGGCAACATAGACTTCGACAATGTGCATTTCAGATACCATAAGACAAGCGAGGAGGAGGTCCTCACCGACATAAACCTGCACATAAAGTCAGGTGAAACCATCGGCATAATCGGCGGAACTGGCTGCGGAAAGACCAGTCTTGTAAATCTTATCAGCCGTCTTTATGATGTACAGCAGGGAAGTGTAAAGGTAGGCGGCGTTGATGTAAAGGACTACGATATGAAGTTCCTGCGTGATCAGGTATCGGTAGTGTTGCAGAAAAATGTCCTGTTCTCAGGCACTATACTTGATAATCTACGCTGGGGCAACGAAAACGCAACCGAGGAAGAATGTATAGAGGCTTGTAAGTGGGCTTGCGCTGATGAATTCATCGAGCGTTTCCCCGATAAGTACAATACTGTTATCGAGCGTGGCGGTACAAACGTATCCGGCGGTCAGAAACAGCGTATATGTATAGCAAGAGCGCTTCTCAAAAAGCCTGCCGTGCTTATCCTTGATGATTCCACAAGCGCAGTGGATACGGCTACAGACGCAAAGATAAGAGCAGCATTCCAAAAGTGCATACCCGGTACAACCAAGATAATTATTGCACAGCGTGTATCAAGCGTTCAGGATGCGGATCGCATAGTCGTTCTTGACGACGGCAGAATAAACGGCGTCGGAACGCACGATGAGCTTGTTGCAAATAATGAGATATACAGAGATATATACGAATCTCAGACAAAGGACGGCGGCGACTTTGACCGCCCTCAGAATTAAGGAAAGGAGCGTAACGTAATGGATAAAAGAAAAATGGGACCCCGTCCCGATGTTTCACTGAAGGAACAGGTAAAACTGCTCGGCAGAATTATCAAATACACATTCAGCCGTTATAAATTCTCGTGTATCTGTGTTGTTGTATGTATTCTTGTGCAGGCGGTCACAACGCTTGTCGGAATGCTTTTCATACAGTCGCTTATCGACGATTATATCAAGCCTATGATTGCAGCCAAAAGCACAGACTTCACACCTCTTGCGTTTGCAATGCTCAGACTTGCGATAGTTTACGTTGTCGGTCTTGCGGCATCTTATGCGTATAACAGGATAATGGTAAACGTAGGACAAGGTACGCTCAGAAACTTCCGTAATGACCTTTTCACCAATATGGAAAAGCTCCCGATAAAGTATTTCGACACACATCAGCACGGCGATATAATGTCGGTTTATACAAATGATATCGATACATTCAGACAGTTTATATGTCAGAGTATCCCACAAGTGATAAACTGCGGCACAACAGTTATAATCTCGCTTGTTTCTATGCTTATTATGAGCATACCGATGACGATACTTGCCGTAGGTATGGCGGCTGTGATGCTTGTTGTAACTAAGAAGATCGCCGCAAAATCAGGTAAATATTTCGGTAAACAGCAGCACGATCTGGGCGAGGTCGATGGCTTTATTGAAGAAATGCTTGACGGTCAGAAGGTAGTAAAGGTGTTCTGTCACGAGCAGGAGGCAATAGACGATTTTGTAAAGATAAACGATAACCTAAGAAACAGCGCATATAAGGCAAACAAGTATGCGAATATCCTGATGCCGATAAACGCCAATATAGGCAACATCAGTTATGTTTTATGTGCGTTGCTCGGCGCAGTGCTTGCAACAAACGGCTTCGGCGGTCTTACTCTCGGTACTATTGTTTCATTCTGTACGCTCAACAAGAATTTCACAAACCCCATTTCACAGCTAAGTCAGCAGATGACGTTCGTGATAATGGCTTCAGCAGGTGCAATGCGTCTGTTCGACCTTATGGATCAGAAGCCTGAACACGATAACGGTTATGTCGAGCTTGTCAATGCGGAAATTGACGAAAACGGCAATATTACGGAGGTCGATCACCGCACAGGCAAATGGGCGTGGAAGCATCCTCATAAAGCGGACGGAACGGTGTCGTATAAAAGGCAGGAGGGCGGTATTGTCTTTGACGGTGTAGATTTTGGCTACACTGACGAAAAAATGGTACTTCACGACATAAAGCTCTATGCAAAGCCCGGTCAGAAGATTGCATTTGTAGGCGCGACCGGTGCAGGAAAAACTACCATAACCAATCTTATAAACCGTTTCTATGATATTCAGGACGGTAAGATAAGATATGACGAAATCAATATAAATAAGATAAAGAAGCCCGAACTGCGTAAGTCGCTCGGCATCGTTTTACAGGAAACCAATCTGTTCACAGGTACTGTAATGGATAATATCCGCTACGGCAAGCTGGACGCTACGGATGAAGAATGTATAGCCGCCGCAAAGCTTGCTAATGCCGACAGCTTTATAAGAAGACTTCCCGACGGTTATCAGACTATGCTTACAGGTGACGGTGCTAATTTAAGCCAGGGTCAGCGTCAGCTGTTATCTATAGCAAGAGCGGCGGTTGCAGATCCTCCTGTACTGATTCTTGATGAGGCTACCTCGTCAATAGATACCCGTACCGAAAAGCTCGTGCAGGCGGGAATGGACGCACTTATGCACGGCAGAACAACGTTCGTTATCGCTCACAGGCTTTCAACCGTGCGCAACTCCGATTGTATTATGGTGCTTGAGCAGGGCAGAATTATCGAGCGTGGCACGCACGACGAGCTTATAGCAAAGAAGGGCAAGTATTACAGCCTGTACACCGGTAACTTCTCTGAAGAAACCGCCTGAGGCGGTAAGCACCCTGTTCGCCTTTCTCGAGGCAGGCAGTTTGTTAACATCTGCACAGAATCCGCTGTTTTTATAACGGCGGATTTTCTGCATCAACATATCAAAACGGGTCAAGGCGATGTTGGTTATTGCGTTATTATAATAGAAATTATTTGCCGCCTTTGCATTCTTACCATAACTTCCTATTGCCAACCGTCCTTATTTATGGTATCATTATATAAAGATTTACCTAAAAGGAGAACGCTTATGAGCGATAAATTATATACCCCTTCAAACCCCAACGCACAGCAGGGTGTACGCAATGTGCTTAAATATCTGTCCGACATAACCTATGAAAAAATCATAACCGGACAGCATACGCAGACTATGGCGCAGGAAGAGCTTCATCTTATAGAAAAGGTCACAGGAAAACAGCCTGCACTTCTCGGCTTTGAACTGCTTTCATATTCACCGAATATCAATTATTCCGATACAGACGATGAATGTATGACAGAGGTTACGGAGAATTACGGCACTCTTAAAAGAGCGTGGGAGTGGGCGGAGAAAAAGGGACTTATCACTATGTGCTGGCACTGGTTTTCTCCGCTTTACGGAAGATCAAAATCGTTTTTCAGCGAAAATACCGACTTTGACGCAAGCAAGGCTGTGATTGACGGTACGCCCGAAAATAAAGCTCTGCTTTCGGATATGGATACAATGGCAGGAATACTCCGACCCTTCAGCGAAAAGGGAGTGCCGATTCTGTGGCGACCCTTTCACGAGGGCGACGGCGATTGGTTCTGGTGGGGCAAAAAAGGAGCGGATACCGTTAAAAAGCTGTTCCGCCTTATGCACGACAGATACACAAACATATTTCATCTTGACAATCTTATATGGGTGTGGAATTCACAGATTCCCGAATGTTATCCGGGCGATGATGTAGTGGATATAATTTCGAGGGATATGTATCCGCCTGAACACGAGCATACCTCGCAGAGCAAAATGTACTATAACCTGTGTGAGATAACGTCTGAAAAGAAAATAACGATAATCGGTGAAACAGGCACATTGCCAAGTCCCGAAGCGGTAGTATCCGAAAAAGTCGGCTGGTCGTCCTATATGACCTGGTCAAAACCGTTCTGCCTTACAGAAAAATTCAATACCTTCGAACAGCTTAAAAAGGTGTATAACAGCGAATATGCCGTGACTAAGGACACGCTACCCGATTTGTATTGAGCAATGAAGGGAAGATAGGCATCAGGAGATACCGCTCAACGTTTCATAAATATATTTCGATTGGTTTGAAATCGGGCATTTCAGAACATTATTTTAAATACCGCAAATCCGGTTTGCTTACAGGACGGGTTTGCGGTATCGTCATATAAAACAGGAATGTGCATATGTAAATTTAATATGGCAAAATCAGCATTTTGACATATTTTCGGTTAAAACAACGATACGAAAATGAGAAATAAGACAAAAGTTAAGCGATTTTTCTATTGACTTTGCCCTTTATATGTGGTACAATACTAAAATGTATCATAATGGATTGATATGCGTTCAGGATGAAATCCCGCAGTGTCGAAAAGCGTAGATTTTCCCTTTATTATGCGGAAAACACGAGCGTATAAATATCCGTGAATAAATTAAGGAGTGGTAAAGCCCATGGTGAATGTCAAGCAGGTAAAGCTGGGTAGAAATACCCGTATGAGTTTTTCCAAAATCAATGAAGTTCAGAAGATGCCGAACCTCATCGAAATTCAGAAGGATTCATATAAGTGGTTTTTGGACGAGGGTATAAAAGAAGTATTCAAGGATATTTCTTCTATTACCGATGCTAACGGCAAGCTGGTGCTGAGTTTCGTTGATTATCGTCTTGATGAGGACCCCAAGTATTCTATAGAGGAGTGCAAAGAACGTGATACAACGTATGCGGCACCCCTTCGTGTAAAGGCACAGCTCAGAAACAACGAAACCGGAGAAGTTGTCGAGAATGAGATATTCATGGGCGATTTCCCGCTGATGACCGAAAGCGGCACATTCGTGATTAACGGTGCCGAGCGTGTTATTGTTTCTCAGTTGGTTCGTTCTCCCGGTGTTTATTACGGCTTTGACTACGATAAAACGGGTAAGAAGTTATTCAAGTCAACTGTTATCCCTAACAGAGGTGCATGGCTCGAATATGAGATGGACTCAAACGACATCTTCTATGTCCGTATAGATAAAAACAGAAAGATACCGGCAACAACGTTCATCCGTGCGCTCGGTATCAGCAGCGATGACGATCTCATCGATCTGTTCGGTGAAGACCCCAGAATAGTTCAGACGATTCAGGAAAAGGACGCTACAAAGAACACCGAAGAGGCTTTGCTTGAAGTGTACAGAAAGTTAAGACCCGGTGAGCCTCCTACGGTTGATTCCGCAAATACTCATATCAACAATCTGTTCTTTGACGCAAAGAGATATGACCTTGCAAGATTCGGACGTTACAAGTACAACAAGAAGCTCGGAGTTGCTTCGAGAATCGCCGGTCATAAGGCCGCTCAGCCGATTATAGATCCTACCACGGGCGAGATTCTTGTTGACGAGAACGAGTTTATCAACGCTGAAAAGGCACAGGCTGTAGAGCAGGCAGGCGTTAAGGAGTGCGTAATCTTCTCCGAGGAAAAAATAGCAAAGGTTCTCGGAAACGGAATGGTCGATATAGCAGGCTACATTCCCGAATCTATAGATGCAGAATCACTCGGTATCAACGAGAAGGTATGCTTCAGCGTACTGCGTGAGATACTTGACAAGTGCGGCGATGATGTTGAGGCGCTCACAGCCGAGCTTTCAAACAGAGTAGAAGACCTTATCCCCAAGCACATCACTCTTGACGATATATTCGCAACAGTAAGCTACTTTATCAACCTTTGCGAAGGCGTCGGTGAAGTTGACGATATAGACCACCTCGGAAACAGACGTATCCGTAGCGTAGGTGAGCTTTTACAGAACCAGTTCAGAATCGGTTTTGCAAGAATGGAAAGAGTTATCCGTGAAAGAATGGGACTTCAGTCGCAGGAAGGCGACAAGGTAACTCCCAACGCTCTTATCAACATCCGTCCCGTTGTTGCGGCTATCAAGGAGTTCTTCGGTTCTTCGCCGCTTTCACAGTTCATGGATCAGAACAACCCTCTTG
>ERZ825384.4110-NODE-4110-length-11971-cov-2.957200_pt1 | contig 11971 bp, 6 predicted proteins | sample MGYA00519931_ERZ825384 | MGnify/ENA primary metagenome ERZ825384 (study PRJEB31778, sample SAMEA3449200) | human gut metagenome | biome: human gut; feature: human-associated habitat; material: faeces | place: United Kingdom | collected 2010/2012 ...
GCCGCCAAACTGCATGTTACAGCCATAATCCTGAAACAGTTTGTAAAAATCATAACTCTGCATAATCATGTAGTTAAATTCCAAAAAACTGAGACCTTTCTCCATCCTCTGCTTGTAGCACTCAGCGGAAAGCATACGGTTTACACTAAAATGCGCTCCTACATCACGAAGCACCTCAATGTAGTTCAAATCCATGAGCCAGTCTGCATTGTTGACAAGTATTGCTTTTCCCTCAGAAAAATCAATAAAACGACTCATCTGTTTTTTGAAGCAGTCCACGTTGTGCTGAATCGTCTCCGGTGTCATCATCTGACGCAAATCCGTTCTTCCGGATGGGTCACCAATCATCGCTGTACCGCCGCCTACTAACGCAATCGGTTTATTGCCCGCCATCTGCAAACGTTTCATCAGGCAAAGTGCCATAAAATGTCCGACATGCAGACTGTCAGCGGTCGGGTCAAAACCAATGTAAAAAGTAGCCTTTCCATTATTTACCATGTCTCGAATTTCTTCTTCGTTTGTCACCTGAGCGATTAAGCCTCTGGCAACTAATTCTTCATATACCTGCATTTTTTCCTCCATTCTAAAGCTGCCGCTTTTTATAATAAAAAAATCTCTCACCCTATTCAAAGGACGAGAGATATCATATCCCGTGTTACCACCTTTTTTCACAATCGACTCACATCAACTGCCTCATCAAGTACACCTACCGGATGGCACGAATACTCCTGCACGATAACGTGTGCCGGGTTTCCCCTCTTCCGTCGGCACCTACCTGATTTCAATGCCGAAGCTCCAAGATGTATTCCAAATAAGCGATTTCCCATGCCTCTCACCAGCCGGCTATTCTCTGTTGGCTCTTTCTTACTCGTACTTCTTCTCTTCTTTGCCTATGTGGGTATCTTAATATATCAAAACATTTTTGTCAAGAACACTTTTTGTAAAAGAACTGACACATATCCTTCTTATAATAAGGCATGATTTCTTGACAAACATTAGGAAATGTGCGATTATGAAAGAACTTGGCGTCATGTTTAAAGTCATGCCGTCAAATAGTGAATGGAACAGAATGGAGGTTTTATCATGAAACGTACTTACATAAGAAGTTTGCTTGTGTTCGTATTTGCTTCTTTGTTTCTGACATTTTCCTTTGTCAGCACACCGGCAAAAGCTGCAGCTGCTGCTACTGAAGCACCATCTACGCACAAAGCGGTTTTGACTACAAATCGTGCCGCCGGCACAGCAAACTACACCGTAACCGGTCTGGATTTGGCATCCGATACCGCACTTACGATTAATGCAGTCAATTCTTCCACAAAGAAAACTGCTTTTACAAAAAATGTCACTCTCAACGAGACTAACTGCAAAGAAGGCACTTTTACAGGAAACATTACTTTGGCGGACTTAAAATATGCATTTGCCAATTATACAGTAACCGTAACAATTGGTACAAAAACATTGACCGCCGGCACTGCTGACTTTACAATTCATACAGCAAAAGCAGGTCTTTCCATCACAGGAAATACCGGTGCCGCTGTTCGTACTGCTGCCTTCGTATCAAAAGAAGCCACAGGCGGTGTTTTAGTTCCCGGTACCGGAAACCAGATTTCCATCCAGATTTGGAACAAAAACCGCGCAGAATCCACTGCAGTAACCGTAGGCAAGGCAATGGCATTGAATGCGAACCAGAACTGGTCTGTTGATGTTTCCAAATCCGGAAATTATTATGGCAAATGGGGCGCAAAGGCCGTTGTTACAAACAGCAATTGGAAAACACAGTATACTTTAGCTTCTACCGAATATAATGTTGTCCCTTCCTGCACTTCATTTGTTACAAAGAAAACAAAAGCATTGGAGAAGAAAAAGGCATTTGCCATTGAACTTAGCGGATTGACTAACGTATTCGGCGTAAATGGTGTAACATTCCAGGTATTTAACAGCGATGGCAGACAGGTTGCTACACTTTCCGGCAAGAAAAAGACAGCTTCTTATTATAAAGAAGTTACGATGAAAACCTTAAAATACAATTTGGATTTATTTACAATTAAAGCGGTTGTGATCGATTCCAACAATAAAACTTATACGCTTGCACAGACAACAAAAGCTGACCAGCGTATGAAAAAGGGAACTCTTACCGTTACTAAAAAGAAAAATGCAACCTGCATCTATAAATTGTCCGGAGCTTATGTTCCCGGCAATATCAAAAAGGTTGAATTTGATATTTACCGGATTAAAAACGGTAAAAAGAAAAAGCTTGGCACATACAAAGCAAAAGCTTCTTCCAATAAAAAGACCTACACCGTAACAGTAAAAAATGAAGCAAAAGGAACTTACGAGGTTCGTGCATTTGCGACATCCGCATGGAAAAGCAGACTGTTGCTGAAAAAGAAAAAGTTCAAACTGAAAAAGTCAGACCTTGGTAAAAACGGCTGGTATTATGAAAAATATAAGGGAAAGAAATACAAATTCTATTATATTAACAATAAAAAACAGACCGACCTTACTAAGATTTTGAAACTGAAAAAAAGCAGTTCCTCTCATCAGAACAAGTTTTACATCGAAGTAAACCGTGCCGCATGTGTCGTTACGATTTACATGTACAACGATGAGACAAACAAATACGATATTCCGGTTAAAACGTGTTCTGTATGTGTCGGCAGCGACATCTGGACCGTTGCCGGTACCGGTGGTCTCCATGAGAAGTCAGCATATACTCCAATAGGTACATATTCGGTATGCACAAACGGCCAGTCCGTAAAATATACGATGAAACCGATGCATGAGCCGGATGGCAGTACCGTATATGCGCGCTGGGCAACACACATTGTCGGCAATGTTTATTTCCACTCAATTGCCGTTGGCACACAGTCTCATTATGCACTGCCTGCTGTCACCTACAACAAGCTTGGCAAACCTGCTTCTGCCGGATGTATCCGTATGGCAGTAGCGGATGCGAAGTGGATTTACGATTATACTTCAACCGGCAATACCATTAAAATCGTAAAGGGAAGCACAAAGAAACCGGGGCCTCTCGGCAAAGCAAAGACCATCAAAGCAAAAGGTGGCATCAACTATGACCCAACGGATCCCGGTGTACCGGATTCCCGCAAGAAAAAAGATTATAAAGCAAAACGAATCAGTGGATATCTGACAAAAAAAGGTAAAAAAGTCGGATACTAAAAAAAGAAAAAAGCTGTAAATTGGTGAATCTCACCGGTTTACAGCTTTTTTAATATCTGTTATTTTTCTTTCTTTATGTTTTCTCTATCCCTGTTCATAAACGATTTGGCAAATTGAATATAAAGCCAAAAAAGAATTGGCAGTAAAATGCTGGAACCAATACACATTTTAAACAATTCCGGTGCCGCCTTTGATGTGGTGATTCCTGCAATCAAAGTTACAATATACAACGCAACTAAAAAGATTACACCAATAATTGCTGCAATACGCACACCCTTCGGATATGAACTTTCAAATTTTTCTTTTTTCTCTTCTGCCATCTTACCATTCCTCCTTATCTGCTCCAATTTTCTTCATATGCTGCTTAATTTCCTTTTCATAACCGTTCTCCGATAAATGAAAAAAACGCTCGGATTCCACCTCATCCGGCAGATACTGCTGTCTTACATAATGATTTTCGTAATCATGGGAATACTGGTACCCGATGCCATGTCCGAGTTTTGCCGCACTTTTATAATGGGCATCCATCAAATGTGCCGGAATCCGGTAATTCGGATGCGTTTTAACATAATCCAAGGCATCATCAATTGCAACAATTGCTGAATTGCTCTTCGGTGCACATGCCACATAAAGCGCCGCCTGTGAAAGCACAATTCTTGCCTCCGGCATACCAAGCCGCTCAACTGCCTGTGCCGCCGCGGTCGCCACGACAAGAGCCTGTGGGTCAGCATTTGAAACATCCTCCGCCGCACAAATCATGATTCGTCTGGCAATAAATTTGATGTCCTCACCGGCATACAGCATTCTCGCCAGATAATAAACTACGGCATCCGGATCAGAGCCCCGCATACTTTTAATAAATGCCGAAATGGTATCGTAATGATTATCCCCTGTTTTATCATAGCGGAGTACACGTTTTTGAATACATTCCTCGGCAACTTCCATCGTAATATGAATTTTGCCATCTGCACCTCTCTCGGTTGTCAAAACACCAAGTTCAATCGCATTTAAGGCACTTCTGGCATCACCACCGCTGATGTCCGCAAGAAATTCCAAAGCGTCTTTTTCGATGACTGCATCAAAACTGCCAAGTCCCTTTTCTTTATCTGTCACTGCACGCAGCAAAAGTTCCTTGATTTCATCTTTTTCCAATGCCTTTAATTCAAAAATAATCGAGCGGGACAAAAGCGCACCATTTACTTCAAAATACGGATTTTCCGTTGTTGCACCAATCAAGACAATGGTACCGTCTTCGACAAACGGAAGCAAATAGTCCTGCTGGCTTTTGTTAAAGCGGTGAATCTCGTCGATAAACAAAATCGTCTTTCGCCCGTAAGCGCCCCAGTTTTCTTTTGCTTTTTCAACAACTTCTTCCATATCTTTTTTCCCGGCTGAGGTCGCATTAATCTGGAGAAATGCTGCACTTGTCGTATTGGCAATCACTTTCGCCAGTGTCGTTTTCCCAGTTCCCGGCGGTCCATAAAAAATCAGCGAACTTAATTTATCTGCCTGAATTGCCCGGTACAATAATTTATCTTTTCCGATAATATGTTTCTGTCCCACAACCTCGTCCAAGGTAGTCGGACGGAGTCTTGAAGCAAGTGGCGATTCGGTCTCTTTTTTCTGCTCGCTCATATAATCTAATAAATTCATGATTCCTTTCCTTCCTGCCGTTTATCCATCTGTATAACTTCGTCTCCATGGAAACCATAACACAGTTTTTCGCCCCGTTCAAGTTTAGCTTTCGCAGCTGTTTTCTCCGTCAGTGCCGTTTCAAATGAATCAATTTTCTCCTCCGGCACCAAAAACCGAAACACAACCTCATTTCCATATTCACACGATAACTCGTGAATCTCGTTGGTTCTTGCTAAATATTGGATTTTTCCAACCTCGTTATAATCCACTGTAACGGTCAGCGGGTAACCGGTCTCTTTTTCTAAAAGTACACAGTGATTTAATCCCTCTTTCATCGCACCGGAATACGCTCTTACAAGCCCCCCAGTACCAAGAAGAGTTCCTCCAAAATATCTTGTGACGACTGCCACAACATTATAAATTCCCTGTCCATCCAAAATATCCAACATCGGTCGGCCGGCCGTTCCTGATGGTTCCCCGTCATCGCTGCAGCGCACCGTATCCTTATTTTCACCTAAAATATAGGCAAAGCAGTTATGTCTGGCATCATAATATTTTTTCCGCATCGCGGTAATTTTTTCAAGTGCTTCTTCTTCTGTTGTGACCGGAAAAATGTTCGCAATAAAACGGGATTTCTTTTCTATAATTTCCCCTTGTCCACCTTCGTAGAGTATCTTAGATGCTGTTTCCATCCGTTTTGTTCCTTTCTCTTACTTCGTTCCTACTCCTTACTATTATAGTAATTGCCCTTTCCCTTTTCAAGAGTTTTTGTTATACTAAAAAGAAAAGGAAACATTCAGGAAGGAAAGGACCGCGCATGAATTTTAGTCATAAGGGAATCCAGAATCGAAAACATCAGCTTGAATCCGCAGCCACTCACCGTCTGCACAAATTACAGCTTATAGGAATCCGTCTTACTCTCATCGGACTTATTTTTGTCAGCCTTTTTGCCGGAAGTTTCCTGATTGGAATGTATACAAGCATTTTATCTTCGACGCCGGATGTGAACTCTATCCAGATTGTTCCAAAGGGCTATACAACGACAATTGTGGACAGTGAGGGAAATCCGATTCAGTCCTTAGTCGGGAAAGATGCCAACCGTGAATATGTTACATTGGATAAAATTCCGGAGAATCTCCAAAATGCCTTTATTGCCATTGAGGACGAGCGTTTCCGCAAGCATAACGGCGTGGATACACAGGGCGTTTTGCGTGCACTGACTATTGGCATAAAAAATAAGGGTGATTTTACACAGGGTGCCAGTACGATTACACAGCAGTTATTGAAAAACCAGGTATTTGAGGGCGGCGAGGAAAATACACTCTTTGAAAAAATAAAGCGTAAGCTGCAGGAGCAGTTTCTTGCTTTGCAGACCGAAAAAAAATACAGTAAAAACCAGATTCTCGAGTATTACTTAAATACCATTAACCTCGGGCAAAATACACTTGGTGTACAGGCAGCATCCAAACGATATTTTAATAAAAATGTTTCTGACCTCACCCTTTCCGAGTGTGCGGTTCTTGCCGGCATTACGCAGAACCCATCAGCGTACAATCCGATTTCCCATCCGGCGAAAAACAGTCAGAAACGCACAACTGTTTTAACCTATATGAAAAATCAGGGATATATTTCCAGTAAAGAATACACCGATACTCTCCGTGACCCGGTTTATGACCGCATCCAAAAAGTGAATAAACAAACATTTTCAAGTTCTTCCATTACCTCGTATTTTACCGATGCTTTGATTGAGCAGGTAATTCAGGATTTGAAAGTCAAATGCGGCTACACGGAAACGCAGGCTTATAACGCACTGTACAGCCGCGGCCTGACGATTTACAGCACACAGGACAAATCTATGCAAAAAACCGTCGATTCAATGATGAACAACAAAAAATATTATCCTGCGAACTCTCGGTATGAACTAACTTATCAATTGATTGTTACGCACAAGGACGGAACGCAGATTACCTATTCCTTTTCCGATATGAAGAAATGGTTTAAAAGCAGAAAGAAGAAAATTATATCCGGATTATATAAAAAGGAATCCACTGCCAGAAAACAAATCAAGCAGTTCCGAGCTGCTATGCTGACGAAAAATGATACCGTGCAGTCTGAGACAATTGACCTCGTAATTGAACCGCAATCCTCTTTTGTTGTAATTGACCAGCATACCGGTGCCGTAAAAGCACTTATCGGCGGCCGCGGCGACAAAAACGCAAGCCGCACTCTGAACCGTGCAACGGATTCGGTGCGCCAGCCAGGCTCAACCTTTAAGATTTTATCGACATATCTACCGGCACTTGACACCGCCGGCATGACGCTGGCAACCGTACAGGATGATGCCCCTTATTACTATCCGGGTACAAAACGGAAAGTGAAAAACTGGTACGGAAACTCCTACCGCGGACTTACTTCCCTGCGTGAAGCAATGGCGCAATCCATGAATGTAGTTGCCGTCAAAACATTGAAGGATGTAAGTCCTAAAACCGGATATGATTATTTATTAAATTTAGGTTTTACTACTTTGGTTGACAACTATGCCAGTCAGGATGGAAAAACCTATACGGATATTTCTCTCCCACTTGCTCTTGGAGGATTGACTAAAGGCGTTACCAACTTAGAATTAACGAACGGCTTCGCTACCATTGCCAATCAGGGACTTTATCATCCCGCTTTCTTTTATACAAAAATTGTTGACCATGACGGAAATGTGTTACTCGACAACACAATGAATACGGATACCAGACAGGTCATGAAAGAATCGACTGCATGGCTCCTTACCAGTGCAATGGAAGACGTCATTTTAAAAGGAACCGGCAGCCGCTTAAAATTTAAGAAAATCAATATGCCGCAGGCAGGAAAAACCGGCACTTCCACCGGCAACCGCGACTTGTGGTTTGTCGGCTACACACCGTATCTCACAGCCGGCATCTGGGGCGGTTATGATTCCGGACAAAAGCAAACGTCTCTTACCTATCAGAAAGATTTGTGGCGTGACACGATGGAGAAGTTAAATCAAAATTACACAAAAGTTTCTTTCAAGAAACCGGACTCTATCACAACCGCTGTTATTTGTACAAAATGCGGAAAACTTGCAATCAACGGTATTTGCGACAAGGCTGTTGGTGGCTCCTGCATAAAAAAAGAATACTTTGATAAAGAGTCCGTGCCAAAGGAGAAATGCGACTGCCATGTGCGTTGCAAAATCTGCAAAGCCTCCGGACATCTTGCCGGCGACGGCTGCCCATCCTCACAGATTTATACAGCCGTTTACCTGCAAAAAAATGAGTCCACGCGAACCGCAGACTCATCGTTAAGCATTCCCCGCTATCTCGTAGGCTCCACGTGTAAAATCCACAACTAACGGCGCTTACGCTTTCTCGGAGGAATCAGACATTTTTTATCAAATCCAATCAAATCATTCCGCCCTGCCTTGAGCAGGGCCTCTTTTACTAAATCATAATTTCTAGGCTCCCGGTATTGAATTAATGCTCGCTGCATAGCCTTTTCATGGGAAGATTTCGGCACATAAATCGGCTCCATCGTACGAGGATCAAGTCCCGTATAATACATGCAGGTCGAAATCGTTGATGGCGTCGGATAAAAATCCTGCACCTGCTCCGGCATGTAGCCGAGGTCTCTAATATATTCCGCCAGTTCAATCGCATCCTTTAGCGTCGAACCCGGGTGAGAAGACATAAAATAAGGAACTACATACTGTTTCTTCCCCGTCCTTTTATTTACTTTTTCATAGCGTTTGCAAAACTTTTCATAGACCGCATGCGGTGGCTTTCCCATCGCCCGCAAAACATTATTAGAAACATGTTCCGGCGCCACTCTAAGCTGCCCGCTGATATGGTCTCTGCAAAGTTCACTAAGAAACGTATCATCTGTTTCCTGCATCACATAATCAAACCGGATTCCGGAACGGACAAATACTTTCTTAACTCCCGGCAAACGCTTCAGTTTCCGAAGCAGTGAAACATAATCCTTATGGTCAACTTTCAGATTCGGACACGGTTTAGGGAACAAACATTGCTTCATCTGGCAGACACCTTTTTCAAGCTGCTTGTCACACGAGGGTCTTCTGAAATTTGCTGTCGGTCCTCCCACATCGTGTATATATCCCTTAAATCCGGTTTTAACAGTCATCCCTTTTGCTTCTTCCAAAATCGACTCATGGCTTCTGACCTGAACAATTCTTCCCTGATGAAATGTGAGGGCACAGAAATTACAGCCGCCAAAACATCCACGGCAGCTTGTCAGACTAAACTGAATCTCGGAAATTGCCGGAACACCGCCTGCTGCCTCATAGGATGGATGATACGTTCCCACATAAGGATAGGCATAAATATCATCCATTTCCTGCGTAGTAAGTGGCTTTGCCGGTGGATTCTGCACAACCAACACTTTATTCGGATATGCTTCAACTAACGGTTTTGCCGTAAATGCATCCGTATTTTCATATTGCACATAAAAACTTTGTGCGTATTTTTTCTTATCCGTACTAACTTCTTCAAACGCAGGAAGAGAAATCGGCTCATACGCACTCAATTCCCCTTCTTTTGTACGGTACACAGTTCCCGCAACATACGTGATATCATGAATTGAAATACCGGCGTCTAACGCCTCTGCAATTTCAAGTATACTGTGTTCTCCCATGCCATATGAAATCATATCCGCACCGGAATCCAGTAAAATCGATCGTTTCACCTTATCCGACCAGTAATCGTAATGCGCCAGCCGCCGTAAGCTCGCCTCGATTCCACCAAGAATAATCGGCGTATGTTTATACGTTCTGCGAATTAGATTCGAGTACACAACGGTTGCATAATCCGGGCGTTTCCCCATCACGCCGCCCGGCGTATACGCATCCGTTTTTCGTCTCTTTTTCGCCACCGTATAATGGTTTACCATGGAATCCATATTTCCTGCACACACTAAAAAAGCAAGGCGTGGCTCACCCAATTTTGTGATACTTGCATCGTCTTTCCAATCCGGCTGCGAAATAATTCCAACTTTATAACCATTTGCCTCCAAATGTCTGCTGATAATCGCCGGTCCAAAGGAAGAGTGATCCACATAGGCGTCCCCAATGACAAATACAAAATCGCACTGGCTCCACCCCCGCCGTTTCATTGCTTTTTTACTCATTGGCAGAAAATCATCTGCCGCTTTTTTTTCATTCAGATTTGTCATCTCTTTCACCTTCTCTCTGTTTCGCTGCAAAAAACTGAACAACGGATTCCGCAGCCTGACGATTCATTTCCGGAATCTCCATCAGCTCTTCCACATCTGCTTTCTGAATCTCAGCTAATGACTGATAGGTCCGCATCAGCGCTTTACGCCTTGTGGCACCAATCATCGGAATATCGTCAAGAATCGAATGAACCTGCGTCTTACTTCGAATCTGCTTATGATACTCAATCGCAAAACGGTGTGTTTCATCCTGCACTCTCGTAATCAGGCGGAATCCCTCACCGTGTGTATCAATCGGAATTTCTTCATTCTTAAAATACAGCCCGCGCGTCCTATGGTGGTCATCCTTTACCATGCCGCAAACCGGTATTGTTATATCTAATTTTAACAAAACTTCTTCTGCAATATTTACCTGGCCTTTTCCACCATCCATAAAAATAATATCCGGCAGATTGCGGAAAGAATCCATCTCCGACAAACCTTCCCGTTTGCTGTGTTCAAAACGTCTCGTCAGCATTTCCCGCATAGCACCATAATCATCCGGCCCGCTCACGGAACGGATGCGAAACTTGCGGTAATCATTCTTTTTCGCCTTTCCCTCTTCAAACACAACCATTGAACCAACCGTCTCAAAACCATTGATATTTGAGATATCATACGATTCCACACGGCTGAGTCCGGAAATACCAAGCAGTCCCTCGATTTCTTCCATCGCCCCCTTGGTTCTTGCCCGCTCTCTCTGTAACTTCTCAGCATCCTTTTGAAGCACCATCCGGGCATTTTTCTTCGCCAACTCAAGCATGCGCTCTTTCTGTCCGCGCTGTGGATAGCGGAAATACACCTTATGTCCGCGTTTTGCCGAAAGCCACTCAAGGATAGCATCTGCATCTTCCACTTCCTGCTCTAACCAGATTTCTTTCGGAATATACGGCGTTCCGGCATACATCTGTTTAATAAAAGCAGACAAAACAGCCCCTTCTGTCTCCTCATTTGTTCCGGTCAGATAGTAATGTTCTCTTCCCAGCATTTTTCCACCACGGATAAAAAACACCTGCACTACCGCATCCTCTTTTCCACGAGCCATCGCCACGATGTCACGGTCTTCAAAATCCTCTGACGTAATCTTCTGCCGTTCTGTCACCTGGCGGACACTCTGTATCAAGTCGCGGTATGTGGCTGCCTCCTCAAAATTCATCTCCGCTGCTGCCCGCTGCATTTTTTCCTCAAGTTCCTTCAATGCCGATTTGGTATCCCCCTGCAAAAACTTCAGTGCACGCTCAAAATCTGCCCGGTACTCTTCCTTTTTCACATGTCCCTGGCATGGCGCCGGACACTGCCCAATCTGATGATACAGACAAGGTCTTTCTTTTCCTATATCACGTGGCAGCACACGGTGACAGTTTCGCAGATGAAACAACTGATTCACCAGTTCAATTGTATCACGAATCGCCTTGCCGCTTGTAAACGGTCCAAAATACTTACAGCCGTCCCGTTTCATCTGACGCGCAAAAAGAAGCCTTGGGTAGGCTTCTGAAACCGTTGCTTTTAAGAAAGGATAGCTCTTGCCATCCTTTAACATTGTATTATACCGTGGGGAATGTTCCTTAATCAGATTGCACTCTAACACCAATGCTTCCAGTTCACTGTCCGTCACAATATACTCAAACCACGCAATACGGTCAATCATCCGCTGTATTTTAGGCGTCACATGACGGCTCTTCTGAAAATACTGGCGTACTCTGTTTTTTAGACTAATTGCCTTTCCCACATAAATAATCTCATCCGTTTTGTCATGCATGAGATACACGCCCGGCTTACCGGGCAGTTTTTTCAATTCCTCTTCCAGATTAAACACATTTACCAGTCCTTTATAAAACGCATAATCACATCCACCAGTCCATCTTCGTCACAGGACGGTGCAACATAATCCGCTTTTTCTTTCAATTGTTCCGGTGCA
>ERZ825384.4114-NODE-4114-length-11964-cov-3.010580_pt1 | contig 11964 bp, 8 predicted proteins | sample MGYA00519931_ERZ825384 | MGnify/ENA primary metagenome ERZ825384 (study PRJEB31778, sample SAMEA3449200) | human gut metagenome | biome: human gut; feature: human-associated habitat; material: faeces | place: United Kingdom | collected 2010/2012 ...
CAATCCTTCCCTGTGGCGGCAAAGCCAGCTGGTGCTGCGCGACGGCCTCTACAAGGTCGTGGACCGCCTCTACCAGATCCGCAATGCCGACCTTTCCAACATGACCATCATCGAGGGCGACAGCGGCATCATCGTGGTCGATCCGCTCATCTCCGCCGAGAACGCCGCGGCGGCCCTCAAGCTCTATTACGCCCACCGGCCGCACAAGCCGGTGGTGGCCGTCATCTATTCCCACAGCCATGTGGATCATTACGGCGGCGTGCACGGTGTGGTGGATGAAAAGGACGTGGCCGCCGGCAAGGTGCGGATCATCGCGCCCAAGGGCTTCATGGAAGCGGCCGTGGCCGAAAACGTGCTGGCCGGCAATGCCATGAGCCGCCGGGCCCAGTACATGTACGGCTCCCTGCTGCCGCCCTCGCCGCGCGGTCATGTGGGCGCCGGGCTGGGGCTGGCCACCTCCCGCGGCACGTCCCCCCCGCCTCATCGAAAAGGATGGCGAGACCCTGCAGCTGGACGGCCTGACCTTCATCTTCCAGATGGCGCCCAACACCGAGGCCCCGGCGGAGATGCACTGGTACATCCCTGAGCTCAAGGCCCTGACCGCCGCCGAGAACTGCACCCACACCATGCACAACCTCTACACCCTGCGCGGGGCCAAGGCGCGCGATCCCCTGTGCTGGAGCCGTGCCCTGGACGAGAGCCTGCAGCGCTGGGGCGGCGAGGCGGAGGTCCTGTACGGCATGCACCACTGGCCCGTCTGGGGAGCGGAACGGGTGCGTACCGAGCTGGGCCTGATGCGGGACCTGTACCGCTACATCAATGACCAGACCCTGCATCTGGCCAATAAAGGCCAGACCATGCTGGAGATCGCGGAGACCCTGCGCCTGCCTCCCGAACTGCAGCGGGTCTTCAGCCTGCGCGGCTATTACGGCAGCCTCAACCACAATGCCAAGGCCGTGTACAACTATTATCTGGGCTGGTTCGACGGCAATCCCGCGCACCTGCACATGCTGGCCCCGGTGGAGGCCGCCCGCAAATATGTGGAATACATGGGCGGTGCCGATGCCGTCCTGAAGCGGGCCCGCAAGGACTTTGAGGCCGGCCAGTACCGCTGGGTGGCCCAGGTGCTCGACCACGTGATCTTTGCCGAGCCGGACAACAAGGCCGCCCGCGAGCTGGCCGCAGATGCCCTGGAACAGCTGGGCTATCAGGCCGAGAGCGCCCCCTGGCGCAACTTTTACCTGAGCGGCGCCCGCGACCTGCGGGGCCTGCCGCCCGCCGTGCCCGCCAATGCCGCCAGCCCCGTCAACACGCAGGCCAGGGCCATGCCCGCGGCCCTGTACTTCGACTATCTGGGCGTGCGTCTGGATGGAATCCGGGCCCAGGGCAAGACGCTGGATCTGCTCATCCGCCTGACAGACACGCAGGAAGGCTGGGAACTGCATCTGGCCAACAGCGTGCTCACGGCGCACAGGGCGGATCGTGACCGTCGTGCCCCCCTGCTCACCTGCACCCGCCTTCAGATGATGGCCCTGTTCGAAGGCCGCCTGACGCCTGAACAGGCCGTGCAGCAGGGCCTGCTCCAGAACGCCGCACCGGTGAAGGAACTGCTCTCCCTGCTGGACAGCTTCCGTCCCGATTTTCAGCTGGTGCTGCCGTAAACCATCCCTGCTGACGCAAAACGGGAGGACGGCCACAGCGGTCGTCCTCCTTTTTTCTGCGCGGGGAACAGCCACAGGGAACGTCACGGGAGCTGCCGGGCCCCTAAGGCATCAGACACGTCCCATGAAGAGAAAGAGCGTATGCAGGACGCTCAGCGAACAGAGCAGCGCCTGCTCCACCCACGCCCCGCCCTGTCCGCAGCAACGGATCTCCAGGGCCCTATGACGGCAGACGGACATGCAGTCCCGGCACAGGGTGCAGCGCCAATCCGGGCCGGTGACCCTGCCGTCCCCGTCCAGGCGCAGGGCACCGTATCGGCAGACCCGCGCACAGGCCCCGCATCCCGTGCAGTGCCCGTTCCGGCGCAGACGCCACGGGGAGAGACGCGCCAGCAGGTTGGCCGTCATCCCCAGCGGGCAGATGCCGCAACAATACACCGGGATGCCCAGCTTCCGGCTCAGCCAGAGGGCACAGGGCAACAGGGCCAGCCCCAGCGCCAGCGCGAAGACCAGGGCCCAGGGCCACGGCAGCCCGGCAAGGCGCAGCCCCAAAGGCAGGAGCAGGCTCACGGCCAGCAGGCCCCAGCGCATCTTGCGCCAGAGTGCGGGCACGCCCCGGCCGCTGCGGGGCCCGGCATCAGCCGCCCGGGCATCCCAGACGCCCAGATAGCACAGATGGCTGCACCAGGCACTGCCCGCCAGCAGCAGCGAGACCGCGAACAGCCCGGGCATGAAGAGCGAGCCCCCGCCCCGGTACAGCGGGCCGGACAGGATGAGTCCCGGCACGGGCAGGTGCGGCACGCCCTGCAAAAGGAACAGGCTGTGCAGGAAAAGCCCCGCCAGCAGCTGCCCGAAAAACACGCAGGAAAACAGCAGCCAGATGCGCCGCCGCCATACGGGGGCCCGACGCCTGTCCGCAAGCCAGCCATAGACGAGGCCCGCCCACAGACCGGCCAGCAGGGCCTGCACCGCTCCCCAGCCCGGTACGAGCCGGTGCAGCAGCAAAAGATCAGGCCGCAGCCCGTCCAGCAGCAACAGCAGGGCCGAGACCAGCAGACAGGCGAGCGCCTGGGCACGGGGACCGGAGACCTCGCCCCTGCGGTAGGCGCGACTGCGCAGGGCTGCGGCCGCCAGCAGGGTAAGCGCGGCCACCGCCCCCAGTATGCAGGCCATCCTCAGCCAGTCTTGGCCCAGTTGCAGACGCCAGCGGGCCAGGGCCAGCGTCGTCATGCCCCACTCCGCGGCCAGCCCCAGCAAAAAGACCGCGGCACTGCGCCGCAGCCAGGCCACCGGCCGCCAGAGCAGCCCGGCCCAGACCAGACAAACACAAGCAAGGCCATGCTGCCCGCTGCGAAAAAAATGGGCTGCCCCCAGCACAAAGGCCAGCGAGGCCCCCGCCAGAGCCGTGCGGCCCTTCCATCTCCCCGGCTGGGGACACGCCCGGGGCGCGGCCTCCATCTGCATGCTGCCGTCCATCCTGCCTCCTGCCTGTTTGGCCGCCTTCCACGAGGGCGGCCTGCCTGTTGTCCCCCGCTGCCACGTCCCCAATGGTCGCATCAGCGTGAGCAGGCCAATCTTGCCACAGCGCCCGCCTCCGGGCTGTGCTCGCAGCCACACGTGCGCGTACGATCTGCTTTTCAGAAAAATATGTGGGACGGGATGATGACAAAATACCTCGCACAGCTGCAGTCAGCATGCTCCATTCCGCAAAATGGAACGGAGGTCTGGTATCTCCATTCGAAATGGAGAAGGACAGGCTCTCCCGCAGGCCTTTCCCCACCATCTGTGAGCTGAAAAAAAGGAGGTTCCATGCCCAGCCATACCGATCCCCTGTTCGACCGTGCCGCCGGTTGTCTCATGGGCCAGATCGCCGGGGATTCCCTGGGCGGTCTGGTGGAGTTCTGTTCCCCGGCCACCATCCGCGAACGCTATCCCGATGGACCCCGTCTGCTGGAAGACGGCGGTACCTGGAACATCCTGGCCGGGCAACCCACGGACGACTCGGAAATGGCCCTCATGCTGGCCCGTCTGCTGGCCGAAGCCGTGGAATATGATGCCGAAGAAGCCCGCCGCCGTTATCTTTTCTGGCTGGAGAGCGGCCCCTTCGACATGGGCCGGACCATCGCCCTGGGCCTGCGCGGGCATCCCGACCCGGACAGCCAGGCCAACGGCGCTCTCATGCGTGTGAGCCCGCTGGGCATCTTCGGCGCCACCCGCCACTGGCACGACGTGGCACGCTGGGCGCAACAGGATGCGGCCCTGACCCATGCCCACCCGGTCTGCCAGCAGGCCAATGCCCTGTATGCCTGCCTCATCGCGCAGGCCATCCGCAGCGGCGATTCTCCCCAGGACCTGTACGCCTGGCTGCTCAGGCTTGCCCGGCGGCAGCGGCTTGAGCCCTGTCTGTACGAGATCCTAGAGCTGGCGCCGCACGAAGCGCCTGCGGATTATGTACACAAAATGGGCTGGGTCCGCATCGCCCTGCACAATGCCCTGTGGCAGCTGCTGCACGCGCCCACGCTGGAGGAAGGCGTGGTGGATACCGTGCGGCGCGGCGGCGATACGGACACCAACGCCGCCATCTGCGGGGCCCTGCTGGGGGCCGTGTACGGTCTGGAAGCCATCCCGGCGCAATGGCGACAAGCCATCCTTGCCTGCCGCCCGCAGGCCGGACGACCGGGCGTGCACCACCCCCGCCCTGACTGCTTCTGGCCCGTCGATGTGCCGGACCTTGTCCCCCGCCTGCTGGAAGACCGCCGCGATTTCCGCTGGGAACGCTTCTGCTCCACGGAAGACGACCTGCCCACGCTCATCCGCAAGTCCTGATGCCGCGGGACGGCCCGTCTCATGAAGCCCCGGCCGGACAGGCCGGGCGGGAACGCTTTACACACTGCCCAAAGCCCGCCATAGTGGACGGATATGACGGCTGCATGTCCGCACAAGGAGGGGCTTATGGCTGAAACCATGCATGCACTGGTCTATCACGGTACCAACGACCTGCGGCTGGAGGAACGTCCCCTGCCGCAGATACAGGATCCGCGCGACGCCATCGTCAAAGTGGAACTTTCCAGCATCTGCGCCAGTGACCTGCATATCCGCAACGGCGCGGTACCGCGTGCCCTGCCCGGCACGGTGCTGGGGCACGAATTCGTGGGCGAAGTGGTGGCAACGGGCAGCGAGGTGCGCAAAGTGCGCCCCGGCCAGCGTGTGGCCGCCAATGTGGAAACGTTTTGCGGTACCTGCTGGTTCTGCCGCCAGGGCTACGTCAACAACTGCCGTCACGGCGGCTGGGAGCTGGGCTGCCGCATCGACGGCTGCCAGACCGAGTATGTGCGCGTGCCTTTTGCGGACAACGGCCTCGACCCCATCCCCGATTCCCTGTCCTATCAGGACGTACTGCTGGTGGGCGACGTGCTGGCCAGCGGTTACTTTGGTGCGGAACTGGCCGCCATCCGCCCCGGCGACAGCGTGGCCGTGCTGGGGGCCGGACCCGTGGGCCTGTGCGCCATGCAGTGCGCACGCCTGTTCGGCCCCGCGCAGGTCATCGCCGTGGACATCCTGCCCAGCCGCCTGCAGCTGGCGCAGGAACGCGGTTATGCCGATTTGATCATCGACGCCGCCGCGGATGACGTGGAAGCGCGCATTCTCGACGCCACCGGCGGTCTGGGCGCCGATGCGGTCATCGAATGCGCGGGCGGGCACGATACCTTCCAGACCGCCTGGAAAGTGGCCCGCCCCAATGCCACCGTGGCAGTGGTGGCCATGTATGAAGAAGCGCAGAGCCTGCCCCTGCACCTGATGTACGGCAAGAACCTGACCTTCCGTACCGGCGGTGTGGACGCCACCCACAGCGCGGAGCTGATCCGCCTCATCGAGCGCGGCCGCATCGACACCAACCCGCTCATCACCCACAGCCTGCCCCTGAACAAGATCCTGGAGGGCTACCGCATCTTCGAACAGCGGCAGGACGACTGCATCAAGTGCGCCATCACGCCCTGGAAGCGCTGATCGCGCCCGGCCTCCATACACAAGGGCCCTGCGGGGCCCTTTTTTTATGGTGTCCGGCGGCTGACTCTCCTGCCTGCCTTACTGCCAACGTCGCACAGCCTCTTCTTTCCGCCGAAAAACGGAAAATGGACTTGCCTCGGGACAGCACTTCTGTCTACGCTGTCTATATTCGGGAGGCGGCTCCCTGCCGTTCCCGTCAGACCGTAACCGGAGTTGCGTATGGAACTGTTTTCCGTTCTGGGGCTGGCGGACGCTCCGGTGCTGCTGGCGGTGCTTTCACTGCTGGCCGCGCTGGTGCTTTCCCTCTTCAGCCTGATCCGTCAGGGAAGGGGGCGCTAGATGCTGGCCGATGTCCTCATCTGGGGCGGCTACATCGCCCTGTTCATCTGGCTGTCCCGCAAGGGCAGCGGGCATGATGTCATGGTTTCGGGCCGCGTGGGTTTCGGCATCCAGGCCTTTGCCTATGTGGCTACCTATATCTCCGCCGTGGCCCTGGTGGGCTTTGGCGGTCTGGCCTATGCCTACGGCATGCAGATGCTGCTGGTGGCCGCCGGTAACGTCTGGCTGGGGACCTGGATCGTCTATCGTTATCTGGCCTGGCCCACCCGCCTGTGCCAGCGCAACCTGCAGGCCCGCACCCCGGTGCAGCTGCTGGCCAACGGCCACCGCAGCCCCCTGCTGGGCCGCTGTCTGGCCCTGATCTTCGCCGTGTTCCTGGGCGTCTATGCCTCGGCCGTCATCAAGGGAGCGGCCCTGCTCCTGGCCCAGATCATGCCCGTACCCGTCTGGCTGCTGGTCTGGATCGTGGCCCTGCTGGTGGCGGCGGCCATCTATATGGGCGGCCTGCGCGGCGTGCTCTATACCGAAGCCATGCAGGGCTTCGTCATGCTGGTGGGCATCTGTATGCTCACCGTGGCCGTGTTCGACAAGGTGGGCGGCCCGGTGGAAGGCATGGCCCGGCTGGCGGAACTGCCACGGCCAATACCGGCTTCGTCTCGCTGGCCGACGGCGGACAGGGCTGGTTCATCATCTCGCTGGTCATCGTCACGTCCGTGGCGGTCTGGGCGCAGCCCCAGATGATCCAGCGCCATTTTGCCCTCAACTCCGCCCGGCAGGTCAACCGCATCACGCCGCTGGCCATGCTGGTGCTGACCGTGCTGGTGGGCGGTGCCTACTATGTGGCCAGCCTGGCCCGCCTGTTCATGCCCGAAGTGGCCTCGCCCGATGACGTCATGCCCGCCCTGGTCAAGATGCTGCTGCCCGACATCGGCCTGCAGCTCTTCGTGCTGGCCATCGTCTCGGCTTCCCTGTCCACGGCCACGGCCATCTTCCACATCGCCGTGGCGGCCATCGCCGAAGACCTGCCGGGCCGCAAGACCTCGCGCGGCATGTGGTTTGCGGGCATCGTCTTCTGTGTGCTGCTCAGCGGCGGCTGTGCCCAGATCAAGGGACAGATCATCGCCATGCTCTGCACCACCAGCTGGAGCATCGTGGGCTCCACGGTACTGGTGGCCTATGTGGCCCTGGTGCGCTTCGGCAAGCGCAGCAGCCTGGCCGCCTGGTGCAGCTGCGCTGCGGGCTTCGTGAGCTGCATGCTCTGGTACCTCATGACGCACCCGCAGTTCGCCATCCTGCCCATGCCCTGGCCTTCGCTGGCCGCGCTGCCGCCCTTCTTCGTGGGCTTTGCTTTCTCGCTGGCCGGCTGGGGGCTCGGTTGGGCCCTGGACGGCGAAGGCCGCCGGAATTCCTCGTTCTGGCCCGCGGGCATGAAGCCCGGGATGTAATTCTTAAAACACGGGGGAGGGCCCACGGCGTCCGCTGAAGCGGGCCTTTGGCAAGAAGTCGCCGGAACGGATATAACGAAGGCGGGCAAGCCTCCTGCCGGACAGGCTCCACAAGAATCTTTTCCGGGATCGTCGCCCCAAAAGGCATGGAAGACGGACATCCCTCCTTAAAAAAACGCCCATAAAAGGCAGGCCCTCCGCATGATGGCCTGCCCCTGAAAACACAAAAAAGACCGGTGGCCCGCAGCACGGGCGCCGGTCTTTTTATATCTGTCACGATCCGTGATGATCGTCTCTGCGGTCGTCGTATCCCTTCCGGGAGAGCGGGCAAAAAAATGACTGTCTCTGCCGGCCGTCAGCCATGCGCGTCGCCGCCTCAGGCCGTCGTACCGCCCTGCTTTTTTCGCAGCCACGCGGCCCGTGCCTGATGCAGCAAGGCCAGCTGCCCGGGGATGACATCCTGCCGCCGGAAATGCCGCTCCACGGTCCGGCGGGCGGCAAGGGACAGCTCCGCCAGCTGGTGCGGTTGCGCCAGTATGCCCGCCAGTGTGGGGACCAGATCCGCCGCCCCGCACCAGAGGCCTCCCCCGCCCTCCTGCAACAGGGGCCAGTGCGGCGCATCGCCCGCCAGTACCGGCACCACGCCGCAGCTCATGGCTTCCAGCAGCACCGGCGCGGAAAGGCACGCTGCCGCCGGGGCCGTGATGACGGCCGCCGTGCGGAGCAGATCCCGATAGGCCTGCAGGGAGAGGCGCTCCGGGACCTCGATCCCCGTCGGCAGGGAAAGGCCAAGCTCCGCCAGCGATTCCCGTCCTGCCGCGCTTTCGCACAGCAGCACCAGACGGCAGCCCGGGCACTGCGCCAGCAGGACTTCCGCCAGGCGCAGCATCTGCCAGACATCCGCCGCGTCCCGGGCAGCGCACAGAATCCGGGTTCCGGCTTGCGGGCCGGATGCCCCGTTTGGAGTGAGGGGAGAAAAATAGTCCGTATCTACAGGATACGGCAAGCTCATGACGCCCCGCTGTTCCTGATCGCGGTTTTCCGCTTCTGCCGTCAGCCTGATGACCAGATCGCTCTGCTGCATCTGGCGGCATTGCAGCAAGTGGCGGACAAGCCCTTTACCGTCCCCGGCAAGCCCGTCGGACGGCAAGCTTTCCGCAAAGCAGGCCACAAAGGCATCAGGAAAGGCATCCCTGAGGAACAGCCCCTGCTCCAGTGCGGAAGAAAGCAGCACCATATCCGGCACAAAACCGCTTTGCCGCAGCAGACGGAAGGCCTGCAGGGCCTGTCGTCCCATCTCCACGGCCCTGTCCAGAGACGTGCCCGCCCCGTCCCCCGCAAGACGCCGGGAGCGGGAGGGGGAAAGGACCACATGCCGCACCCCGGGCACACTGAAATCCCGTCTGCCCCGGCAGGAGGCAAAAAGGATCTCATGCCCGGGCTGCGCGGCAAAAGCTGCCAGCAACGGGCCCAGATCCCCCGGGAAGGTGTGGTTGACGAACAGGATGCGCATGGAAGCTCCCGCGGATGCTGCCAAAAGGCGGGACGGCCTTCAGACCGCCCCGCCGTGTATGCAAGGTTAACCGTTGCTGTGTTCCAGGGTAAAGACCTGCTGCTGTACGGCCTCGCTGGCCGGATCGCCGGTCTCCACCGGTGTCAGACTGGTTTCCAGCGTCAGGCCGCCATCGGCTTCGGCCCCGCCGTTGAAATCATAGCTGCCATCATCCTGCTTCGTCCAGCGGTCATCCAGCTGGAGTGTCTCTTCTCCGGCCTCGTTGACCCCCAGCGTGATGCCGTACCTGTCGGCCAGATCATTGATGCTGGTCAGGCTCAGGGCATCCTCGCCCTTCAGCAGCACCTCGATGCCGCTGACGAGAGGCTTGTCGCTGCTGGTATTGCTCAGCAGCCCGTCCAGCGTCAGGCTCGTATCGTCAGAGACCATGAAGTCGATGCCACTGCCGCCGCTGACCAGATAATCCTGCTGGTCGTAGACGATGATGTCGTTTCCGGCACCGCCGAAGATGGCATCACTGCCCTCGCCGCCGCGCAGGTAGTCGTCCCCGTCCGTGCCGAAGAGGCCTTCCACACCTTCGGGCAGGAGCAGCCCACCGTCCCCGGCTTCCTCTCCGCTGAAGGCGGGAGGCGTCGCAGCCGTAGCAGGATCGGCATCCTCTGCCGGGAGCATATCCTCGGTCGTTTCGAACCGCAGCATCTCCACGGGCTCCGGCATTTCATCCGCGTTCTCCAGCCCGGCGAACAGCAAGGGCTCCGCAAGCAGGTCATCGGCAAGCGGCGTCTCCGATACCGGCACATCCGCATCCGGCAGATCCGTCATTTCCTCCTGCAGCACGGTCTCGTCCTGCGGCAGCGGGACCTTTTCCGCCACAAGAGCTTCGGGGCCGTTTTCCTGTGCCGGGACAGTGTCCTGAAGGAAGATCTCCGGATCGGCCGATTCCGGCGTGATGCCGGCAACGAAGGAGGCCGCCGCCGTCAAAAGACCGGCTTCTTCCGCAGCCAGGCGCTGGCGTTCGCTCTGGGCCCGCAGGGCCGCATCATCTTCGCCAGCAGGAATGCCGCCGCCCGTCGTGCCGTTACCGGTCACACGGAATTGCAGATCCTCTGCCGTGTCGGAGGAGCCCTGGGCATCCGTCACCGTGAGGTCGAAGCCGATGCTGCTCTCGCCCACGGGCAGGTTGTTTTCAAAGCCTTCGGTCGAGAGCGTGTAGCTCAGCTTGCCGTCCGCATAGCTCAGGGTCAGCGTGCCGATCTGCAGGCCGTCACGATAAACGGGCACTTCCGTGTCCCCGGTCAGGCCTTCCACATTGGGCACCGTCAAGGGTGTGCCCGCCGCATCCGCACTCAGGCCGCCAAAGGTCACGCTGTGCGCATCCCGGACGTCCGCGTCCGTAAAGGCCAGCGTGCCCGTATTGCTGCCTTCCGCCGGGCCCTGCGACAGGGTCTCGTCGATGACAGGCGCATCGTTCACGTTGCTGACACTGAACTGCAGGCCGTCCGTCGTGTCCGTACCATCATGCGTATCAGACACCGTGATGCTGAAGTCGATGTCCTGTGATCCGTTCACGGGCAGACTGTTCAGATAGCCCTCATCAGGCGTGAAGGTATAGGCCAGCGAGTCGTCCGTCCCCGTTCCCTTGGCGTACACCAGCTCCAGCTTCCCGATCAGTGTGCCGTCCGCATCATAGACATCCACTGTCGTCGTGCCGCCTTCCTGTTCCAGCGTTGCCAGATCCACCGACAGGGGGGTACCTGCCGCATCCGCACGCAAACCTTCAAAGGTCACGCTGTGCGTATCGCTGGCATCCACGTCCGTGATGGTCACGGTCCCGGCCAGGGCACCGGAAGGCTGCGAGACTGCGATCTCGGGGGCATCATTGCTGCCCTTGATGGTGACGGTGATGGTTTCGGTGATCTTGTTGCCGGTGCTGTCGGCGATGGTGATCTTGCCGAAGCTCTCGGTCACGGTCTCACCATCCGCCAGATGATTCATGTCCTTCGTCAGCTCATACCTGTACTTGCCGGTCTTGGGATCAAGGTACAGAGTTCCGTACTTTCCCGTGACCATCTGCCAGACCTGGCCGTCGATGGTCACAGGCTGGGCGCCTTGTGCCGCATAATGCAGAGGATCGTCATGGGTCCCGTCCGGGCCGCGGTCCCAGCCTTCGGCTGCGATGTCCTTCTCCGCCGTGGATTCCGGCTCTTCCGCCACATCGATCGCCAGGCTCCCCTCGTCGGTTATCTCCGGCACGCTGTCGCTGCCCTTGATGTGGACCGTGAGTTCCTTTTCGGTGACGCCGCCGTGGCCGTCATCCACCACCACGGTGACCTTGGCATCCACCACATCCGTGGGACGCAGATCCTTTACCGCATCCAGACTGTTATCCAGCACGAAGCGGTACTCGCCGGTCACCGGGTCGATAGAGAAGGTACCGTAGTCGGTCTTGCAGACATATTCGCCCGTTTCTTCCGAGAGCGTCCCATCCTTCAGGGCATAGCTCAGCGTATCGCCCTTATCCACGTCCGTGGCGGAGGCTGTGCCGCCGACCTCGGCGGTGCTGCCCTCCTTGATGGTCAGTACCGGCGTATCCAGCGAAAGCACAGGAGCATCGTTGGTACCGTTGATGGTGACGGTGACGGTCTTTGCCACCTCCGCACCGTCCTGGTCCTTGACGAAGATGGTGAAGGTCTCCTCCAAGGGCTCGCTGTCTTCTCCCAGTTCCTGTACTGCCTGCATCTGGTTGTTGAGCTGATAGCTGTAGGTACCGTCCGCATTGATGAAAAGGGTACCGTACTGCCCGGCAGCCATATTGCCGGCGTTGCTGCTTGCTGCGCCCTCACCGGGAGCCACGGAATAGCTCAGATTGCCTTCATTTACGCGGTCGTCCGAAACGTCGAGCTTGTCCCCGACCGTGATGGCGGTATCTTCCGTGGCCTCAAGCGTGAGCTCACCGCCATTGATCACAGGGGCTTCGTTGGTACCCGTGATGGTGATG
>ERZ825384.4116-NODE-4116-length-11954-cov-6.933776_pt1 | contig 11954 bp, 9 predicted proteins | sample MGYA00519931_ERZ825384 | MGnify/ENA primary metagenome ERZ825384 (study PRJEB31778, sample SAMEA3449200) | human gut metagenome | biome: human gut; feature: human-associated habitat; material: faeces | place: United Kingdom | collected 2010/2012 ...
CTGTCTCCCTGCGGGTCGGTCCGCGGGTCTGACACGCCACCGGCGTGTCATTCAACACCGCGGGCCCATCAAGGGGAAGGCTTGGCGCCTGCGGGCGGGTGTTCAAAGAAAGTTCACGGTTTTTCTGCAAAACTTAAAGGTAGAATTAAGGAAAGCGAGTATGCTATAAAACAGAAAGAGCGATGAGCCCCTTCGAAGCAGGCACCCTTCTTCATGTCTGCTTTCTCCATCATACCACGCTTTCCCCTCGGCGGCAAGATGGGAGAGTGCTCCTTATACGAAACTGCGACACAGGAGGTCATTACGATGTATAACGACGAATTCAACAACAACGATATGTACCGCTTCACCAACCGGGAGGTGCCCCGCGACGACTACGCGCCCGCACCCCGGCAGGAGAACACGTATACCGCGCCGGTGAAGAAGCAGGGCTTTTTCCACAGGACGTGGGTGAAGGTCACGGCGCTGGTGCTGGCCTGCGCCGTGGTGGGCGGCGCAGCGGGCTACGGCGGCGCGGCGCTGGCAGGCGGCAGCACCTCCGGCGGCAAGACCACCATCAATGAGAGTGACCGCACGGCCACCGCCGTGCAGATCAAGAAGGTGGACGGCAAGACCAAGATGCAGCCCGCCGAGGTCTACGCCTCCACGGTGAACTCCACCGTGTCCATCAACTGCTCCTCCCAGAGCACCAACATCTTCGGCCAGACCACCCAGTCCGCCTCCAGCGGCAGCGGCTTTATCATCAGCGAGGACGGCTATATCGTCACCAACTACCATGTGATCAACGGCGCTTCCTCCGTGAAGGTGACGCTGTATAACGGCAACACCTACGACGCCACCGTCATCGGCGGCGACAGCGACTACGACGTGGCGGTGCTGAAGATCAACGCCGCCGGGCTGACCCCCGTGACATTGGGCAACAGCGCCGATGTGAACGTGGGTGACTCCGTGCTGGCCATCGGCAATCCCCTGGGCGAGCTGACGTTCTCCATGAGCGGCGGCTATGTGTCCAGCTGCAACCGCGCCATCAACGTGGACGGCACCCCCTTCAACATGATCCAGGTGGACTGCTCCATCAACCCCGGCAACTCCGGCGGCCCGCTGGTGAACCTGTACGGCGAGGTGGTGGGCATCGTGTCCGCCAAGTACTCCACTTACTCCAGCACCACGGTGGAGGGCCTGGGCTTCGCCATTCCCATCAGTGACGTGCGCAGCATCATCACCGACATTATGGAAAACGGCGCTGTGACGGATAAGGCCTACATGGCCATCACTGCCGGCACCATGAATGAGCAGATGGCGGCACAGTTCAATATCGACGTCACGGAGGGAGTGTTCGTCTACTCCGTGGTGGAGGGCGGCGCCGGTGACAAGGCCGGTCTGCGTCTGGGCGATGTCATCACCAAGATGAACGACAAGACCCTGACCTCCCGTCAGGATCTGTCCGCGGCTATGAAGGGTTATCGCGCCGGTGATACCGTGACGCTGACGGTGTACCGCGGCGGGCAGTATATCGAGGTGGAGCTGACGTTTGACACGCAGCCCCAGACCACCGGCTCCGATGACAGCAGCCAGAGCAGCGACAACAGCTACGGCTACGGCAACGGCGGCAACAGCTACGGCGGCCAGATGCCCGACAACTGGCAGGAATTCTACAACTACTTCTTCGGTAACCGCGGTTGAGCGGCGCGGTGAAGGTAAGGGCTACGGAGAGCGGCACATCGTGCCGCTCTCCGCTTTTTTGCGCGTTCGAACCGCTTTTTTCGCGGCGGCAGGCGGCGCAGGAAATTTCTCTTGTACTCCGGCGGGAAGTAGTATATAATATAACGTATTAAATTGGGCTTATTATTTTTGCTGCCATCCGCCGCGGCAAGCGGGCAGGTCCCTGCACCGGCGGGATGGATGGCGGTATTCCGCAGAAAGGAAGTCAGCTATGATAAAAGTCCCCACTGAGCACGGTGAGATCACCATCAGCGACGCGGTGTTCACCACCATCACCGGCGCGGCGGCCACCAACTGCTTCGGCGTCAAGGGCATGGCCCAGCGCAGCATGACGGACGGCCTTGTCCATCTCCTGCGCCCGGAGGCCATGAGCAAGGGCGTCAAGGTCACTTATAACGATGACGGTACCGTTTCCATTGAGCTGCACATCATCGTGGAAAACGGCGTCAATATCGCCACTGTCTGCCGCTCCATTATGAGCGAGGTCAAATATGTGGTCAATCTCAACACCGGCGTCACCGTCAAGGCGGTGAACGTCTGCGTGGATTCCGTCACGGTGTGACATCGCCAAGAAGGAGAAAATACGACATGACAGATAGGATCAGCGGCGGTGCCTTCAAGCAGATGGTCGCCTTCGGCGCCGCTTGCATTGCCCAGCAGAAACAGACCATCAACGATCTTAACGTATTTCCGGTGCCCGACGGCGACACCGGTACCAATATGTGCCTGACCATCCAGACCGCGGTGAACGAGCTGCGCAAGTGCCAGCCCGCCACGGTGGACGAAGCCGCCAAGGTCACGGCCTCCGGCCTGCTGCGGGGCGCCCGCGGCAACTCCGGCGTCATTTTATCCCTGCTGTTCCGGGGCATGAGCAAGGTGCTCAAGGGCACGGCGGAGGCGGACGGCGCCCAGCTGGCCGCCGCCATGCAGGAGGGCGTGGCCACCGCCTACGGCGCGGTGATGAAGCCCGCCGAGGGCACGGTGCTCACCGTCTCCCGTCTGGCCGCCCAGCGCGCGCTGGAGGCGGCGGGGGAGCAGAACTCCGCCGAGTATGTGCTGGACGAAGCCATCAAGACCGGCTACGCCACACTGGCGGAGACTATTGAAATGAACCCCGTGCTGAAAAAGGCCGGCGTGGTGGATGCCGGCGGCAAGGGCTACCTCATCATTCTGGAGGGCATGCTCCGGGCCCTGCGGGGCGAGGAGATCCCGGAGGTGGAGGAGCAGGTGGAGGAGAAGGCGGACTTCGCCGCCATCGGCGATGAGGACATCACCTTCGCCTTCGACACCGTGTTCATCGTCCGCAAGACCACTGACCGTCCGCTGGACGGTCTGCGGGGCTATCTGAGCAGCATCGGCGACAGTCTGGTCATCGGCGAGGATGATGAGTCCTTCAAGGTGCACGTCCACACCGACACCCCCGGCGACGCCCTGAACGAGGCCCAGAAGTACGGCACGCTGGAGCTGGCCAAGATCGAGAATATGCGCACCCAGGCGGCGGATCTGGCGGCGGGCCGCAAGGCCCAGTCCACCGACGACTTGGACGCCATTGAGGAAGAGCTGGAGAACGGCGTCTGCTCCGTAGCGGCGCCGGAGAAGCGCTATGGCTTTCTGGCGGTCTGCGCCGGGGACGGCCTTGCCGCCGTGTTCCGGGATCTGGGCGTGGACCGCATCGTGTCCGGCGGTCAGACCATGAACCCCTCCACCGAGGCCATCCTCCGGGAGATCGACCAGACCCCCAGCGAGGTGGTGTTCGTCCTGCCCAACAACAAGAACATCGTTATGGCAGCCCAGCAGTGCGTGGGCCTGTCGGAGAAGGAGGTCATCGTCGTCCCTACGGCCACGGTGCCCCAGGGCATCTCCGCCATGATGTCCGTGGATCCGGAGGAGCCGGACGCCCAGAACGTCCTGCGGGCCATGACCGATGCCGCGTCTAACGTCACCACGGCCCAGATCACCTACGCCGCCCGCAATTCCGATTTCGACGGCTTCGCCATCAACGAGGGCGACTATCTGGCCCTGTGCGACGGCAAGCTGCTGGGCACCGACCGCAGCCTCGACGTGCTGCTGGAGCGTCTGGCCCATCTGGCGGCAGACAAGAGCGCCGAGTTCATCACCGTCTACGCCGGAGAGGGTGTGTCCGATGAGGACGCCGCCCGCGCCGCCGCCCTGTTCGAGGCGGTGTGCCCCGACGCGGAGGTCAGCGCCCTATCCGGCGGCCAACCGGTGTATTACTATATCGTGGCCATCGAATAACGACAACAGGACGTATAATTCGACAACAAATTCACCATTTGTATTTGATTTCTGCGGGAATTTCCCCGCTAAGCGCCAAAACAGCCCCCTGATGCATAGACATCAGAGGGCTGTTTTTCTGTATGACCGAACAGCCGGTCAGGCCGCGTCCTCCCCGGAGGAGGCGCTATTCTCCGCCTGCTCGTCAATGGTGGCGGCATCGTGTACCGCCGTGCGGGTGATGCTGTCGGCGGTGAGAATGGTACCCTCGCCCTCGCTGCACCGGACGGTGACGCTGTCACCCACGTTGAAGATGACGGCCTCCGGCGCGGCCGCAGCGGAGATGACATAGTAGGCGCTGCCGCCGCTGAGCCGCAAGTAGTACAGGGTGTTGCCGTCCACCACGGCGGAGCGGATGTCGGCAATGACACCGCTGATCTCCTGCCCGGCGGTGGCCGGCAGTTGGGCCGCGTCGCCGGAGACAAGGCCCTTCTCCGCCAGAATACGGCGGTAGTTGCTCTCACACTCGGCCACGGTGTCGCCGGTAGCCACGATCTGGTACTGGCCCACGTTGACCATGGCGTACATTTTCACCAGCTGCGCCGCGTCCTTCAGCGCCATGAAATAGGTGGGCTGGTCGGAGATGTTCAGCAGCAGCGGGAACGTGGCGGTGTACTTCATCTGCTGAACCTGCCCCTCGGCACTGTCCATGGCGGAGTACTCCTTGGCCCCGGCCACCAGATAGAAGCTGGTCTCCTTGGTGCGCTGGTTGGACAGAATGAAGCCGATGTTGGACTGGTCGGACACCACAGAGGTGACGCCGGTGTACATGTATACATCGTCGCCGATGGCGATGTAGTTGTAGCCCTCGGTGGTGACGGTGACATCCCGCTGCCCGAACAGGGAGTTAATGAACCCATTGACGTAGGTGCCGTGGTAGTCGTACTGCTGCATGATCAGCTCGGCGGTAAAGACGTGATCCACCCAGTTGGGCACGCTGCCCGTCTCGTAGTAGGTGCTCTCGCCGGTGACGGCGTTGACCAGCACCGCGCCGATGATGTCCCGCCCGCCGAACAGGCCGATGGTGTGGCTCACACGGGGGCAGACCCACCACGGATCGCCGTTCTCATCAATTTCAAAGGCGGGATCGTCGAACATGAAGGTGGGATAGCGGAACCGCAGATGGCGGTTGAGATTGCGGCTGAAGTGCTCGGCGGTGGTGTAGCGGATGCCCTCGTCCAGCCGTACTACCTCCACGTTCTGCGTGACCATGTCGATGATGAGGTAGGCAGGCAGACCCTGCGCCCGGTTGTTCAGCCACTTGATGAGGTCGCCGTACCGCAGGGGCGTCACCCGGACGGGGCGGCCCTGATAGTTGATCTGGGTGTAGTCGTCCGCCACCTCAAACTGGGACACCATGTCCGCCAGCTCGCCCAGCTTGCGGTCGCCCAGCTTCATGGCGGATTGCGCGTCCAGCATGGGGATCTGGTCATAGCTGATCTCCTCCACCTCGGCGGTGAAGTCGCCGTCCTCCACGGTCAGCAGATCGCGGTAGTCCTTGGCGCGGAACAGCTGCCAGCCCAGCACCGCGCCTACCAGCGCGGTGGCCGCCAGCGCTACGGCGACGATGAGGGGGACGGTACACTGCTTCTTCAGGAAGTCGAAGTAGCCCTTGGCGCCGGCGCCCTGAAAGCCGGAGGTCAGGACGGCGCAGACGCCGTACACCGCGCAGCACAGCAGCACGAAGATGTAGAATTCCTCGCTCTTGAGGTTGATGGGCGGCAGCACCACATAGTAGTAGATGGCGGCGAATACCAGCGTCACCGCCAGATTCAGCAGTGTGCGGCCCAGAGGTGTGCCCACGGGCTTGTGCTCCTTTTTGGGGCGGGGCTGGCGGGCAAAGCCCTGAAAGTTGGGGTCGTTCCAGTTTGTGTTCATAGGCAGTTCCTTTCTGTGTTTTGGCACTTTAAGGATATTATACCCGATGGTGGGGGTTTTGTATAGGGGGTGGGGATGTTTTGCATCTGCGGATGCGCAAACGAAATCTCCCCCCTGATTTTGACAACAAGCCGTATAAAATGTCAAAAGAATCACCCTGCGTATCACTGCGCAGGGTGATTCTTTCATGACAGGCAGGTAGATCCGCCAACCGTACACTGACACTCAGGCCAGGATGTCCGTCAGGTCATTCAGCCCCATGGACCGGGCGATGACCAGCACATGGTCGCCCTCCTCAATGGTGGTCATGCCGCCGGGGATCATGGTGACGCCGCCGCGGACAATGGCTGCCAGCAGCACGCCGCTGCGCAGCTGCAGGTCCTTCAGAGGAACGTGCAGCAGGCGGTTGGAGGTGCCTCTGGCCAGAAACTCCAGGGCCTCCACCTGGCCGCCCAGCAGCTTGTACAGCGACTCCACGGCCATGCCCTCGGAATTGGCCAGGGCGCGGACGTAGCGGGTGATCTGGTTGGCGATAATGTCCTTGGGGCTGATGATGCTGCCAAGGCCGGTGTCCCGCACCAGCTCGATGTAGTTGGGGCGGGTCATCTTGGCCAGCACCTTGCGGACTCCGGCGCGGCGGGCCGACATGGCCATCAGCAGGTTTTCCTCGTCACGGCCGGTCAGAGACACGAAGCCGTCGGCGCCGAAGATATTCTCCGCCTGAATGAGGTCGTTGTCCGTGCCATCGCCCTCGATGATCATGGTCCCCGGCAGGTGCTGGGACAGGAACAGGCACTTGTCGTGATCCTGCTCTACGATGCGGACGTGGGTATTGGTGCGGGCCAGCTCCCACGTCAGGTACATGCTGATGCGGCTGCCGCCCAGCAGGGCCACGTTCTTCACCCGATGGAGGGGGCGTCCCATGACCTTCAGCATCTTCTGGAGCTCACCCTTGGTGCCCACCAGATACAGCCGGTCGTCGGCTTGGGGCACGAAGGAGCCGTTGGGAATGATGCACTCGTCGCCCCGCTGGGCGGCGCAGATCAGCACGTCCGCCCTGCGCTCGCCGTGGAAGCTGCTGAGGCTGTGGCCCACCAGCGTGTCCTCCGGCAGGGCCTGCAGGCCGATCATATCGATGCGGCCGCCGGCAAAGGGCTCCACGGAGATGGCGGCGGGAAAGCTGAGGATGCGGGCTATCTCCTGCGCCGCAGCCAGATCGGGGTTGATGACCATGTCCAGTCCGATCTCCCGCTTCAGGATGTCCGCATCCTGCCGGTACTCGGTGTTGCGGACGCGGGCCACGGTATGACGTGCGCCCAGACTCTTGGCGATGAGGCAGCAGACCATGTTGGTGTCATCCACGCCGGTGACGGCGATGACCAGATCAGCCGAGCGGACGCCGGCGTCCATCAGGACGCTGATGGACGCGCCGCTGCCGGGGACGCACATGACATCCAGCGTGCTGTCCGCACGGGACAGGTGGGCGATCTCGTTGTCCACCATGACGATGTCGTGCTTCTCCTGGGTCAGCTGGCCGGCGATGGCGTAGCCCACCTTGCCGCAGCCCACAATGATGATCTTCATGCTTCCTCCTCCCCGCCCGATGAGGGCGCGGCATGTTTCTTTCGATGCATCAGGGACGCGGACAGCTCCGCGCCCAGTATCAGGACCTGCCCCGACATATACAGCCACAGCAGTACCACCACGATGGTGGCAATGGAGCCGTACAGCTGCGCATACCGGGCCATATTTTCCACATAATAGGAAAAGGCCATGCTCAGCAGCAGCCATGCCGCCAGAGAGCTGCCTACGCCGGGCAGTACCTCCCGCAGGGGGCGGCGCTGCCCCAGCGCCAACTGGTACAGGATGCCCAGCGAGATGGCCATGACAAGACCCAGAATGATAAAGCGCAGGTAGCCCCAGACGCTGATGAACGTCTCCGACAGCGGGAGAAAGCCGGACAGGAAGTACAGTGCGCGGCGGCCTACCACCACCAGCGCCAGCGTCAGTCCGATGACGAAGATCATCCAGATCGTGAACAGCAGTGTGCGCAGCTGACCCAGCAGGATATTCTCCGGCGCGCTGCGGCCGAACGCCTTGCGCAGCGAGTGCATCAGGCAGCCGGTGGAGCGCATGGGAAACCAGATGGAGAAAACCAGGCTGAACCACAGCAGCTGGCGGCTCTGGTTGGCGGCCACATACTCCAGATATGTGCGGATGATGTCCACCACATCCGACGGGAGAATGGGCGCCAGCACCGCCGTGATGCTGGCGATGTCCAGCTCCAGCACACCCAGCAGGGTGCTGACGAAGATCAGCAGCGGGAAAATGGCGAACAGCAGGTAGTACGTCAGGGCCGCGCTGTCACGGGCCACATCGTGGACATAGTAGCGGCGGATCATGTCGCCCGCCAGACGGCCGAAGCCGGTCCTGGGCGCATAGAGTTTCGATGTTTTCATAAGCAGAGACCCTCCGTGGGGTTTATTGTATCACAGGGCGGCACAAAATAAAAGGGAAATCTCGGCAGCGGGGCCGCTATCCCCTCTGCCGCAGGGGTTTTACAGTCTTTCTTTTTTATGACATTTTTATAAATTTTTCGTTTTTCCTATTGGCGCGCATAAAAATCCGTGGTATACTACGACAGCTTTAAGTGGAAATTCTTTACAAAAAGTGAGGACCGATATATGGACAATCTTACGAAGCTGGTCCGCGATGAGATCTCGCGGCAGTACCGCAGCGTGCGGCAGTTCGCTTTCTCTGTGGACATCCCCCTCTCCACCATCAACAGTGCCCTGCATAACGGCGTCGGCGGGTCCTCCTTCGACACGGTGATGCGCATCTGCAAGATCCTGGGCATCAAGGCCATGTCGGACGATGCCGCCCTGTATCTGACGGACGATACCGAGCGCCTGCTGACCCAGTACGCCAAGCTGGACGACTACGGCCGCCATACCATCTCCTCCGTGATGCAGGTGGAGTATGACCGATGCAGCGGTGAAAAGTAAAAAAAACGGAACCCCTGTATAAAGCCGGCACAGGCCGCACAAAACAGGCACGAACCGCCGTCCCGTTCGGGACGGCGGTTTTTTCTGCTGCAAGCGTCACATAATGCCGGATTTTTCCTTGCTGGCGGCGATGGCCGCGTTCAGCTTGCGGGCAGGGTAGTACACCAGCAGGCCGAATAGCGTGAACAGCACACACATGCCCAGCAGGATCAGGACGCAGCGGAGGTATGTGCGGCCGTACATGCCGCCGATGGTCTCGCGGAGCATATCCATGCCGTAGTGGAAGGGCATGAAGGGATACAGACACCGGAACAGCTGAGGCAGCACATCGATGGGATAGGAGCCGCCGGAACCGGCCACCTGCAGCACCATGATGATGACGGAGACGGCCAGGCCCACATTGTCCAGAGAGTAGACCAGCGCATAGTTCATGGCGGCGAAGTTCAGAGCGCACACGCAGCAGCCCAGTACGAACAGCGCGGGCTCCGCCGTCTCCATGCCCACGAAGTGCAGGCAGCCGAAGGCCGTCACCAGTGCCTGAGCCATGGCCATGCAGAAATAGGTCAGAAAGCGTCCGAAGTAGCGCTGGACGCCGCGGCACTGCCGGAACTCCGGCTGCGTCACAGGGACCTTCACCATCACCGCGGTCAGCAGGCTGCCTACGAACAGCGCCAGCATCACGTAATACGGCGCCATGGCGGAGCCGTAGTCCCTGATCTCATAGATGATCTGCGTGTTCATCTGCACGGGGGAGGCCAGATACTCCGCCATGCTGTCGGAGTCGCTCTCCATCAGCTCCACGAACCGCTGAAAGGCGGTGCTGTCCGCCACGCGGCAGACGTCCGCCTCCATATCGGCCAGATAACCGGAGACACTCTGCGCCAACGCAGCGCCGGCGGCAAGCGTGGGCTGCGCTGAGGCCACAGCGCCGGAATAGGAGCGCAGCGTGTCGGAGACGCTGCCCAGCGTACCGGAGGAGGCGGTCAGCAGGTCCTGCACGGCGCGGAGGGAGGACTGAGCCCGTTCACCGGCATCGTGGATGTAGTCGCTGACCTGCCGGTTGGTGCTGACGGCGGCGGTACGCAGGGTCTGACGGACCTTTGCCGCCGTGGCCAGCAGCTCATCCTGCACCTGAGAGATACCGGAGCCGTCCACGGCGGTGCGCAGCTCCTCCAGACCGGAGATGGCGGCGTCCAGCTGGGCCTGCACGTCCTCGTCGGAGGTCAGGTCTCTGGCCGTCTCCAGCGCGGCGATCATCTTGTCGATGCGGGCGTTGACCTTCTCGTGCGCGGCGTCATCCGCGGGGCCCATGTCCACCGCGCCCAGCATGTCCTCCAGATCGGACAGGGTATCGTCGGCGGCGTCCAGCACCCGCAGCAGGTCGGCGGAGGCGTCATCCGCCGCGTCAAGGCCGGAGCCGATAAGGCGGACGGTGCTGCCCACGGTCTCGGAGGCGTCCCCCAGGGTACTGCGTGCGTCGGTGATGGTGATGGCAGAGGCGGCCAGCAGGCTGTCAGCCCCGTCCATCACATCCTGCAGCGAGCGGAGCACCTGCGCCAGCTCATCCATGTCCCGCTGGGCGGCGGACAGCTTCTCCAGCAGGCCGTCGGCAATGTCGCGGCCGTCCAGACCCATGGCCTTGAATACGGAACCGGCGGTGGTCAGAGCATCGGCCACCTTCTCCAGAATGGTGGTGTTGATCTGCTCCTGCACGGCGGTCTTGGCCTTGCTGGTGATCTTGGGCGCGATGGCGTTCTTTTTCTCGTTTTCGTAATACTGTATCTGGGGGTGGCGCAGGTCTCCCTCCAGAATACTGACGAAGTCGCCGGTGAATTCCGGCGGCAGGATCAGCGCGGCGTAGTAGTCGCCGGCGTTCACGCCGTCCAGCGCCGTCTGGGCACCGTCCACAAAGACCCAGCCCATCTGGTCGTTGCTCTCCAGCCCACGGAGCACCAGCTCGCCGATGTTGACATGAAGGCCCAGCACATCGCAGCCGTCGTCCTCGCTGGCCACGGCCACCTTGATGCGGCTGGTGGAGGCGGTGCCGTAGGGGTCCCAGTTGGACAGGATGTTGAACCACGCATACAGGCAGGGCACCAGGCACAGTCCCAGCATGACCACCACGGCCACTACGCTGGCGGTCAGGCGCTTCCAGTCGGCGCGGAAAATGTTCCAGATCTGTTTCACCGCTCCCCCTCCTTTTTATGGTCAGCCGCAGGGCGGCGCAGGTCGTCGGACAGATTCTGCAGCGCGCGGGTCAGCAGCGCCAGATCGTCCGCCAGCCTGTTGGGGTCCTCCAGCACATGCTCCCAGCCGGAGGGCAGGGTGACGTAGGGACCGGCGGGCCTGACAGGCTCCGCCGGTGCGGCGGCCTGCTCCGCAGCGGCAGGCGAGGCCGTAGAGACAGGCTCCGTCACAGGGGCAGGCTCCGCCGGTCCGTCAATAGCAATAGCCTCCGGCTCAGCGGGAGCCGCCGCGGGAACGGCGGTCTCCGGCAGGGCCTCCCGCTTGCCCCGGCGGCGCAGCCGCGTATGGGGCAGACGCGGTGCGGCGGGCAGCTCCGGCAGCTCTATGAGCCCGTCGAAAACGCCCTCCTGCAGCTGGGCGATGTCCCGCAGCTTCTTTTGCAGCTCGTAGTCCATATACTCCACGGCGATGAGGTATGCCGCCACGGCGAACATGGACAATATCCACAGCATCAGGGTAAACACTTTATTGCCGTCGGCCAGGAACATCAGGAGCATCAGCCCCACGGTAACGACCAGCAGGGCCCGCAGGCCGCTGCAAATACGGTGCTGGTTGGCGCGGTGCAGCGCACCCACCTCCTCCAGCAGGCGGTCGTACAATTTCTGGTAGTCGCGTTCTGTTGACATGGGTCGTGCGCCTCCTTTACAGCAGCTCCGTCTCCTCCAGCTTCTCCTCCATGAACCGGTTCAGGCCCATGAAGGGGCGGCGAACCAGCAGGCCGATGAGCAGTGCCGCCGCGACAAACAGCAGCAGGAAGGCGAGCTGCCGGATGTAGTAGTCGCCGTACAGGCCGCAGATGCACTCGCG
>ERZ825384.4132-NODE-4132-length-11913-cov-4.590572_pt1 | contig 11913 bp, 8 predicted proteins | sample MGYA00519931_ERZ825384 | MGnify/ENA primary metagenome ERZ825384 (study PRJEB31778, sample SAMEA3449200) | human gut metagenome | biome: human gut; feature: human-associated habitat; material: faeces | place: United Kingdom | collected 2010/2012 ...
CCTCCGGCATCACCGAGGTCGAGGAGCGCGCGGTCATCGACGCGGGCATTCAGGCTGGCGCGCGCCGCGTCTACCTCATTGAAGAGCCTGTCGCCGCCGCCATCGGTGCGGGCATCGACATCACCCAGCCCGAGGGCCACATGATCATCGACATCGGCGGCGGTACGTCCGATATCGCGGTCATTTCGCTCTCCGGCGTCGTCGAATCGTCCTCCATCAAGATCGCGGGCGACCAGTTCAACGAGGCCATCGTCAAGTATATGCGCCGCAAGCACAACCTGCTCATCGGCGAGCGCACGGCCGAGCAGATGAAGATGCAGATCGGCTGCGTCTTCCCGCCGGAAGAGGAAATGACCATGGAGGTCAAGGGCAGAAGCCTTATCACGGGCCTTCCCGAGCTCATCTCCGTCTCGTCTGCGGAAATGCTCGAGGCCTTTGAAGAGCCCGTCGAGCGCATCATGGAGGAGGTCCACCTCGTGCTTGAAAAGACCCCGCCCGAGCTCGTGGCCGATATCTCGAACAACGGCATCGTCATGACCGGCGGCGGCAGCTTAGTCCGCGGCTTTGATAAGCTCGTCACCGCCCGCACCGGCATCCACGCCATGGTGGCCGAGAACGCCATCCAGTGCGTGGCCGAGGGCACGGGCAAGAGCCTCGACAGCATTCAGGACATGCAGGACGGCACGATGAACCTGAGCCGCCGCAAGCAGATCAACTAAGAAAATTCGGGAGGATATCATGGCGGTCTTATCAAATCTCCAGCCGGAAAAGGTATTCTACTATTTTGAAAAGCTCTGCTCCGTTCCCCACGGCAGCGGAAATACGAAGCAAATCAGCGACCTGTGCGTCGGCTTTGCGAAGGAATTGGGCCTTAAATACCGTCAGGAGGCGTGCAACAACGTCATTATCTGGAAGAACGGCTCTTGCGGCTATGAAAACGCCGCGCCCATTATCTTGCAGGGCCATATCGACATGGTCTGCGCCAAAACCGAGGATTGCACCAAGGACATGACGCGCGACGGGCTCGACGTCCGTACCGACGGCGAATGGGTCTGGGCAGACAAGACGTCGCTCGGCGGCGACAACGGCATCGCCGTTGCGATGATCCTCGCGATTTTATCCGACGAAACGCTCCCCCATCCCCCCATCGAGGCGGTCTTCACCGTCGACGAGGAGGTCGGTATGGACGGCGCGTTCGCGCTGGACTGCTCGGACTTGAAGGGCAAAAAGCTTTTGAACCTCGACTCTGAGGAAGAGGGCGTTTTCACCGTGTCCTGCGCAGGCGGCGTGCGCCTTGACTGCACGCTCGAACTCAAGCAGGAGCGCGCGGCGGATATGACCGGCTACCGCGTGACGATCTCGGGTCTCAAGGGCGGCCACTCCGGCATGAACATCAATCAGGGCCGCGGCAACGCCAACTGCCTGATGGCGCGCACGCTGTATAGCGCGATGGAGCGCTGCCCCTCGCTGCGCGTGAGTGATCTCACGGGCGGCCAGTTCGACAACGTCATCTGCCTGAGAAACGACGCGCTCGTCGCGCTCTCCGCGTCCGACGCGCCCGCGTTCGAGGCGTTTATCAAGGAATTCGACGCAACGCTCAAAAATGAGTACGCCGTCACCGACGGCGGCATTTCCCTCGTGTGCGAAAAGGCTGACGTTCCGGCCGCGTTCTCCGCAGCGGACACGTCGAGACTGCTGCATGTGCTCCTTGCCCTGCCGCAGGGCGTGCAGGAGATGAGCGCCGATTTCCCCGGTCTTGTGCAGACTTCTCTCAACCTCGGCGTGATGCGCACGGACGAGCACGGCGTGAAGTGCTCCTTCTCCGTCCGCTCCTGCATCGCCTCGCAGAAGGATATGCTCATTCAGCGCGTGAAGGCCATCGTCGAATTCGGCGGCGGCACCGTGGGCGAGCGCAGCAACTATCCCGGCTGGCAATACGACCGCGATTCTGCCCTCCGCAAGGAGATCGAAGCGGTCTACCGCGACCTCACCGGCCACGACGGGAAGATCGAAGCCACCCACGGCGGCCTTGAGTGCGGACTCTTCATCGAAAAGATCCCCGGCCTCGACGCGCTGTCCATGGGACCGGAGCTGCACGATGTTCACTCCGTGAACGAGCGGCTGAACGTCGCCTCCACCGCGCGCGTCTATGAGCTCGTGTGCGAGGTGCTCAAGCGCAGCAAGTAAAACCGCGAACAAAAAAATAAAAAAGGCGGAACCTCTTTTTGAGAGGTTCCGCCTTTTTGCTGCTTTGCGGCATTTAGCCGCCGTAGCCGAAGAAGTTATTGAAGAAATCCCAGGGATTGGAGTAGTAGCCGTTGCCGCCATTGCCGTACCCGCCATTGCCGTACCCGCCGTTACCATTGTAGCTGTTGTCGGTGCTCTGGTCGGAATTGTTCGTTTCCGCCGATTCGGGAACAGCGTCGAAGGTGAGCTCTACCTCGATCGTCTTACCCTCGCGGTAGACGGTCAGCGTCACGGTGTCGCCCGCGCTGTAGCTCTTCTTGGCCGCGACGAGGTCTTCGTAGGACGTGATGTCGGTGTCGTCCATCTTCGTGATGACATCGCCCAGCTTGAGCCCCGCCTTGGCGGCGGCGCTGTCCGGGTCAACGGAGCAGACGAAGACGCCCTCGGTCACGTCGTAGCGGTACTGCTGCGCCATCTGCGCGGTCATCGTCTGCGGCGTGATGCCCATGTAGGCCTTGTTGGTCACATAGCCGTTGGTCATGATGTCCTTGACGAGCGACACGACGTCGTTGATGGGAATGGCAAAGCCGATGCCCTCCACGGTGGTGTTCGAGTAGCTCGAATACTTGGCCGACACGATGCCGATGACCTCGCCGTAGCTGTTGAAGAGCGGGCCGCCGGAGTTGCCGGGGTTGATGGAGCAGTCGACCTGGATCATGTTAAAGGGCGTGCCGTCAACATTGATGGCGCGGTTGACGCAGGAAACGATGCCCTCGCTCATCGAGAACGTCAGCTCGCCGAGGGGATTGCCCACGGCGGCGACGGATTCGCCGATGGCGACCTTGCTCGAATCGCCCAGCACCACGGGCGTCGCGCCCGTCACGTCGATCTTGAGAACGGCGATGTCGTAGTCCTCATCGCTGCCGATGACCTTGGCGTCGTAGGTCTCACCGTTGTAAAGCGTTACCTTCACGCTGCTCGCATCAGAGATGACGTGGTGGTTCGTGAGAATGTAGCCGTCCTCCGTGATGAAAAAGCCCGTGCCGCTCGCGGCGGTCTGCACGGTCTGGCCGAAGTAGTTGGTCGTGGCGGAAACGTTGATGGACACCACGCTGTTGACGTTCGAGGCATAGACCTCCGACATCGACATCTGCGTCTTGCCGTCGACCTTGACGGTCTGCACCTGCGCGACCTCGCGGTCGCTGACCTGAACGCTCGTCTTGTTGACCTTGGTCGTCGCGCCGCTCACGCCTGCGCCGATGAAGCCGCCGACGAGCGCGCACACCAGCGCCAGCGCCACGATCTTGCCGGAAAGACCGCTGCCGCCCTTTTTCTTCGGGCTGCCGCCGGGATTCTTATCCCACGGGTCCTCGGCGTAGTTCTTCGTGTCGATCGGGGCGTTGGGGTTCTGCTCGTCGCCCTTGCGATAGCTGTAGTGATACAGGTTGTTTTCGTCTTCGTACATGATGATGACCTCCTATGGACTGAGACCCTTGCTGGCAGCCTCTTTGCTTTCGATGATGCTATCATAGGGCATATTTATGTATATTTCTTGAACGCTATTTGACGATTTCTTAAATTCCCGATGACTTTTTTAAGAATCTGTGATAATCGCGTGATTCCCCTTGCGCTTTCCTTTCCGTCATAATAAAATGAAACGCGACTGAAGAAAAAGGAGGCGGCGCACATGCTTCGCATCGACAATCTGAAGCTCCCCGTGGGGGTAAAGGAAGACAAGCTGCGCGCGGCCTGCGCGCACGTGCTGCGCGTGAGCGAGGAGGCGCTCGTCTCTGTCAAGCTCCTGCGCCGCTCCATCGACGCGCGCGAGGGCGTGAAGCTCGTCTGCTCTGCCGCGGTCGAGGTCAAAAACGAATCCGGCGTTCTAAAGCGCTGCAAGAATAAGAATGTGCAGCCCTACGCGCCGAAGAAATATACGCCGCCCGCGCCTGTTTCCGCGCCGGAGGTCTCCCCTGTCGTTATCGGCGCGGGGCCCGCGGGCCTTTTCTGCGCGCTGCTGCTGGCCCGCTGCGGCGCAAGACCCATTTTATTAGAGCGCGGGCGCGCGGTCGAGCAGCGAAAGCGCGATGTCGAGCACTTCTGGCGCACGGGCGAGCTTGATCTGACCTCGAACGTGCAATTTGGCGAAGGCGGCGCGGGCGCATTTTCCGACGGCAAGCTCAACACCGGCACAAAGGACCTGCGCCACGGCTATATTTTAGAGGAGTTCGTCCGCTTCGGCGCGAGCGAGGATATTTTAGTCGACGCCAAGCCTCATGTCGGCACCGACAAATTATATGTGGTGCTGCAAAATCTCCGCCGCGAGATCATCGACCGCGGCGGCGAAGTTCGGTTTTCCCACAAGGTTGTGGATATCGAGCAGAACAGCGGCAGCGTCACGGCGCTGCGCGTGAGCGCCCCCGAGGGGGAGTACACGCTGCCCACAAAGCACGTCGTGCTCGCGCCCGGCCACAGCGCGCGCGATACGTTCGAAATGCTGCAAAAGCGCGGCGTGCCGATGGAGCCCAAGCCCTTTGCCGTCGGCGTGCGCATCGAGCACCGCCAGCGCGACATGGACTTAGCGCAATATAAGGAGGCGGCGGGCACGCCCGGCCTCCCACCCACGTCGTACAAGCTCTCCTGCCACACGGAAAAGGGGCGCGGCGTGTTCTCATTCTGCGTCTGCCCCGGCGGCGAGGTCGTCGCCGCCGCGTCGGAGGAAAAGCGCGTCGTGACAAACGGCATGAGCGAATTTGCGCGCGACGGCGAGAACATCAACGGCGGACTTTTGGTCTCCGTTACGCCGGAGGATTTCCCGTCCGGCGATACCCTCGCGGGCGTCCGGTTCCAGCGCGAGCTGGAGGACGCGGCCTATCGCCTTGGCGGTGGAAATTACGCCGCCCCCGCCCAGCGGGTCGAAGATTTTCTCAAGCATCGCCCGTCAACGGGGGCGGGAAAGGTTGTCCCGACCTATCTTCCCTCCGTCCGCTGGTGCGACCTGCACAGCTGCCTCCCGCCCTTTGTGTGCGAGGCGCTCGAGGAGGGCCTTCCGATGCTGGGACGGAAATTAAGGGGCTTCGATGCGCCCGACGCCGTTTTGACGGCGGTGGAGACGCGCTCTTCGTCGCCTGTGCGCATCGTGCGCGACAACTTGAGTTTTCAATCCGCCCTGCGCGGTCTATATCCCTGCGGCGAGGGCGCGGGCTACGCCGGCGGCATCATGAGTGCTGCGGCCGACGGCCTGCGCGTCGCAGAAATGATTTTGGAGGAATTGAACCATGAATGAAAAAATCGGCGTCATCATCGACTTCCTGACTCCGGCATACGAAAAGACGCTGCGCGACACCGCCGCACGCTGCGGCTACGACATCGTCTTCTTCCCCTCGTCCAAGGCGGCGGAGGGCAATGTGGACGACTGCACGATCCTCTACGGCCATCCGTCCCAGCGCGTTATCGCGGGCGCACGCAATCTCAAGTGGTACGCGAGCTGCTGGGCGGGCGTGGACCGCTTCTGCCGCGACGACCTGTATCAGAATCCCGACTGCCTGCTCACCAACGCCTCCGGCGCTTACGGCACGACCATCGCCGAGCACTCGATCATGGTCTCGCTGATGCTGCTGCGCCGCGAGCTTGAATACACCGAGATCATCCGCGAGGGTGACTGGCGCGTGCTGCCCGGCGGCATCCGCTCGCTCCACGGCGCGCGCGTCACCTGCCTCGGCACGGGCGACATCGGCACGGAATTTGCCCGCCGCGTGCGCGCGTTCCATCCCGCGAGCCTGACCGGCGTCAGCCGCAGCGGCCGCGCGAACGCGGACTTCGACGCCGTTCATCCCGTCACAGAGCTCGATCAGCTCCTGCCCGAGACTGACCTTCTCTTCATGTCTCTCCCCTCGGTGAGCGACACAGTGAACATCCTGAACGCAGACCGCATGGCGTTGCTCCCGAAGGGCGCTTACGTCATCAACGTTGGCCGCGGCACGGCCATCGATCAGGACGCGCTGATCAAAGCGCTGGATTCCGGGCACCTCGCCGGTGCGGCGCTCGATGTCGTCGTGCCCGAACCGCTGCCTGCGGATCATCCGCTGCGCAAGGCCAAGAACCTCCTGCTCACGCCGCACGTCGCGGGCAACATGACGCTCGGCTACACCTGCGAGCGCAACGTGCAGCTCTTCTGCGAAAATCTGGAAAATTACGCCGCGGGCCGCCCGATGCATCACCTCGTCGACCGCAGAAAGGGCTATTGAATCGCGTCGCGTTCCGCCGCTTTGCGGCGGGCGCAGCACATAAAAAGGCAGCAATATGAAAAATTCCCGCATCAAAAACGGTATCATGCGCATTGTGCAGGGTATCATCATCGGCGCGGGCGCGATTTTGCCGGGCATCTCCGGCGGCGTGCTCGCAGTCGTATTCGGCATCTACCGCCCCGCGATGGAGCTGCTCACGCACCCCAGGCGCGCGCTTCAACGCTACTGGCGGATGCTGCTCGCCGTCGGCATCGGCTGGGCGATCGGCTTTTTGGGCGGCGGCAGCGTGATCCTTGCGCTGTTTCACCAGTCGGAAACCGTCGCCACGTGCCTCTTCATCGGGCTCATCCTCGGCACGCTGCCCGACCTCTGGCACGAGGCGGGTACGCAGGGGCGCGGCAACGGTTCGTACATCTCGCTGATCGTCAGCTTCCTCGCCCTGTTCGGCGCGCTGATGGCCGTCAAGTTCAGTTCATTTGCCGAGATGCCCGCAAACTTCTGGGGCTTTCTCTTCTGCGGTGTGCTGTGGGGCTTCAGCTTCATCATCCCGGGGATGACGTCGTCGTCCATCCTGATGGTGGTCGGCCTTCTCACGCCGCTGATCGACGGCATTGCGCAGCTTGATTTCACCGTGCTCGTCCCATGGGGGCTTGGCATGGTCGGCGTGATGGCGCTCTTTGCCCGTATCGTGAGCAGGCTTTTCGACACGCACTACTCCATCGCTTATCACGCCGTCATCGGCATCGTGCTTGCCTCCACGCTCATCATCATTCCGACGGACTTTGCCTCGACAGCGGAGATGGTCTGGGGCGTCGCGTGCGCCATCCTCGGCGCGGTGCTCGCGTATTTTGGCAGCAAGCTCCAGCCGCAGGAAGACGCGGAGATTGAGGCGAAATAAAAGCAGATACAAAAAGCTGACGGTCAAAAGATCGTCAGCTTTTTACGGTATCATCATTTGTGAGCGCTTCGCTTTTGCGCTTGCGCTTGTAGTGGTACATCGTCCGGTCGGCGCGTTTGATCGCATCCTCTACGCTGCCGAGCACCGGATTGAAGCACGCATAGCCGACCGACACGTGAGGCAGGTGCTCGTTTTTCACTCGCCGTGCCGTCAGCTCGCGCAGGAATTCCGAAAGATACTTTTCCGCCGCCGTGTCGGAGATTTGCGCGATGACGCAGAATTCGTCGCCGCCGATGCGGTAGCAGTAGCCGACCTTGGAGAACACGGCGTAGATCGTGCTGCCGACCTCGGCAAGCACCGCATCGCCCACGCCATGGCCAAAGGTGTCGTTGACGGACTTGAACTCGTCCACGTCGAAATAGTAGATGACTGCGTGCCCGCGCAACGAGGCGAGACGGCTCTCATAGCTGCGGCGGTTCAGAAGATGAGTCAGCGTGTCGATTTTCTGCGTGAGCTCGGAATACAGGAATGTAAACCATCAGAACATCGACCGCTGAGCACGCCCACATGATGCGCACTCCGGCACCGTACTGGAGGAACAGCCCACAGAAGAAAAAACCGGCAGGACGATAACGAGCGCCCGATACAGGCCATAATGGTGCGAACTCTCGCTCAGCAGCAGACCAATGAACAGCAGAACGCCGCTGGCATAGGCCAGCACGTAGACCCAGTAAAACGTTTCGTGATGATAAACGTTTTGTGCGTCGACCGAGAAGATGAAGCCGAAGAAAGCCGACAGCACCTCGAGCCCTGCGTGGACGCCGATGAGGGTATAAATGAGCTTTTTATGCTTGAGCGGCGTCATCAGGTCGCTGCAAAGCACCGTGATGACCGGCGCTGTGGACAGCTCGATGGTCTTAACGAGGATGTGCAGCGTCCGCAGCGACGGGTCGGCTCCGTCCATCCAAACGCCGAACCATTCCGATACCATGCATGCGACCACCAGTACGGAGATCGTGTAAACTATCTGTTTTTTGTCATGCTCCATCAGATCATTGCCGCTCACAAGCATGTCCATGATAATCATAATAAAGACCGAAAGGAAGATGGTAGCCGAGTAGAAATCAAACATGGCGCGAACCTTCCTTTCTGATAGTTATTTTCTTACTATATCACAGTTGAGAAAAACTGCAACTAAAAAACGTCGAATCCTGTCGTTTTTCCAAAATTCACACAGAATCTGACAGCAATTCGCTGTACTGCGCAAGGCTCTGCGTGGCGAGTTGCTGCATCGTCGACCAGTCCGCCGCGCCCGCACTTCCCTGCACCGCCACGGTGCGAAAACCCGCGTCCTTCGCGTTTTGGATCGCCGCAAGCGAGCCGGAAAAGACGATCGTATCGTCCTTTTGCGAGTGCAGGCGCTTCATCGCGCGCTCGAACATCGTGCCGCTGTCCGCCTTGCAGAGCGCGACGGATTCTGTCAGCACGAAGCGGAAATACGAGTTAAGCCCCGCCTTTTCGAGCGCTTTTTGCGCGTCCTCCGCGCTGAGCGCCGTCACCGCGCCGAGCCACACGCCCTCCATCTTAAAAAGTGAAAGCGCCTTGTCGAGTCCCTCGCGCGCCGCGCCGTCGGGGGTGAAGAGGGTATCGCCCAGTGTAAAGATTGCGCTTTGCAGCCGCATATTCGGTTCCTCCTGCGTTTGAATGATGATTGCCTCTTATTATAATGCGCCCCGCCGTCATTTGCAATCGCGGCGAAGAAGAATATCCTATGCAGCACGATTCTGTATAAATTTACGAATACATTCACAAAAGGATCTGAAAGACGGGGGCTTGACGCACTGCTTTGTGAAAAATGATGAACAAAAATACAGATTCAACGCTGAAATTTGGCGGGATTAGGTATGAATATTCCCTTGACTATGTATTTTTATTGAGTTACACTAAACGTATCAACTTTCCGCCGCTGTGTGTGGCGGCATAAGACCATTCTGGAGGACGAAAACCATGAAACATTATCCAAACTCTGTCAGCAAAGCGCTCGCGCTGCTGATGGCCCTGGTAATGACGCTCTCGCTCGCGGTCACGTCCGCGTTTGCCGTCAGCTACCAGGACATGAACCCCAAGGACGATGCGCTGCTGGGAACGAAATTCCCGGTCGACGCGACCATCACCCTTGTCACCGATGAAAACGGCAAGGACGTGTCCCTCTCCATCCCCGTGTCCGGCATGACGAAGGATGCGCTCGCCGCGGCCGTCAGCACCGGTACCGTTTCGCTCTCGCTCGAGCGCGACGATTCCCGCCCCTACGTCAACGAGGAGCTGTTCCCCTACGCTTACGCGGGCGGCTCTCTGAATGACTGGCTGACCGAGGGCGACGAACACCAGTTCACGGACATCAAGCTCTCCGCAAGCGAGAAAAACGGCAAGACCGTCCTCGACGTGAGCTTCCACGTGAATAACTACTTCTACTCCACCAACCGCAGAACCGGCGTGACCAGCGTCGACTACAGCGTGCCCCATGTGAACGGCGGCTACTATATCGACCTGTGCGGCTACTTTGATCTCGTCGCCAAAAACAGCGGCAAGGATCTCGGCTCCGTGAGCGTCAAAGTTGCGCCGTATGAAAACTTCAACACCATGTGGGAGATCTACAAGGAGCTCGATACGATCGTGGCAAGCGGCACGAAAAACGGCCTCTACGTGGAAGAATTCTCCATGGGCCAGTCCACCGCGGGCCGTGATATGCCCTATCTCATCGTGGCCGACTCCAAGGCGAGCGTGAGCAAGTGGCTCGCCCTGACCGAGCAGGCCGAGACCGATCCTGACGCTGTGCTCGCCCAGATCAAGTCCGGCGCGCTCGACGAGATCCGCGTGCCCGTGATGTATTCCAACATCCACTCCAACGAGGTCGCCGCCACCGACGGCGTGCTCGATTTCGCCAAGATGATCACGAGCGAAAAGACCATCGACTACAAGACGCTCACGGGCTTCACCGCCGCGGGCGAAAAAGAGCTCAAGGAAGAGATGGGCCCTGTCGGCGCGGAGGGCAGCGTCGCCGTTCCCGACCTCGTCAAGGATACGGCCAGCTACCTCGGCTACCTGACCGCTGACAACAACGGCAAGTCCGGCAAGGTCGACCTTGAAGAGTATTACACCGTCGAAAATAAGAGCGTGAACGTCAAGGACGAGCTTTTGTCCGACGTGTTCTTCATCCTCGTCCCCGAGGAGAATGTCGACGGACGTACTTACCTGACGAGACATTCCACCAATGGCTATGACCTCAACCGCGACAACTCCTTCCAGACCACGAGCGAGACGGCCAACATGCAGCAGCTCATCGGCATGTTCAACCCCATGTCGCTTGCCGAGTTCCACGGCCGTGTGCAGGCATTCCAGTGCGAGCCCTGCGATCCCCCGCACGAGCCGAACTTTGAGTACGACCTGCTCGCCGAGCACCTCATCACCGGCGGCGAGGCGCTGGGCATCGCGGCGGTCGCCAATAACGATGGCTACAACAGCTATGTGATCCCTCAGCGCGATTACCTGAGCTACACCGGCAACGGCACCGAGACCTACTGGGAAGACCCGTGGGACGATATGTCCACGAGCTACACTCCTCAGTTTGCCATGCTGCAGGGCACCGTTGCCTATACCGTTGAGCTGCCCGCCTACAACGACGATACCGCGCAGGCGGCGCAGTATGGTATCCTCGGCAACGCCGCCTATGTTGCCGCCGAAAAGCTCTCCTACCTCACCTCTCAGGTCAAGATCTTCGAGCGCGGTGTGAAGAACTTCAATTCCGACGCCTACGCGCTCGTCGGCCAGTGGCTGTGCGACCAGAACGACGTCGAGGGCGCGGAGATGGACGTCTTCCGTCCCGAGTACAAGGGCGCGGGCCAGAACGGCAACTTCTATCCCGAGTGCTACATCATCCCGCTCGACGGCAAGAACCAGACCAACCTTCAGGCCGCGGCCGACATGATGGAGTGGCTCACGAGAAACGACGTCAAGGTCAACGTGACTGAAAAGGAATTCACCTATGACGGCGTTACCTACCCCGCCGGGACGATGATCGTCTCGATGTATCAGGCCAAGCGTTCTGTCGCCAACGGCGCGCTCTATGACGGCACGCTCATCAACGGCTGGACGATCCTCTACTCCGAGGGCATCACCTCCTTCAATGAAACGCGCGGCTTCGACATGGTCACCGTGGCCGAGCCCGCCGCCTACAAGAGCATCTCCGCCGTCTGCGGCGACGCGATGGACCACGACGACGCGCTCGCTTACACCAAGGCGCTGACCTCCTACTTCACAGGTGACAAGAACAAAGACGTCATCCTCTCCAACGCCTCTGAAGACTCCACCGCCGCCGTCAACGCCCTGCTCCAGGCGGGCAAAGGGGTGGGGATGATCCTCTCCGGCGAACAGGCCGGCAGCTTCCTGTGCTATTATTCCGACTGGCGGAGCGTCTGCACCCAATACCGCCTCTCCGGCGCCGGCGTGGCCGAGGCCGACGCGCCCCTGTCCCTGACCATCACCAAGGCTCCCGTGGTCTACATCAGCGGCAAGCCCTCCGACAGC
>ERZ825384.4152-NODE-4152-length-11848-cov-2.639362_pt1 | contig 11848 bp, 6 predicted proteins | sample MGYA00519931_ERZ825384 | MGnify/ENA primary metagenome ERZ825384 (study PRJEB31778, sample SAMEA3449200) | human gut metagenome | biome: human gut; feature: human-associated habitat; material: faeces | place: United Kingdom | collected 2010/2012 ...
CGGCCAGCAGGCGCAGATAGGCGGGTGCGGGCAGGGGAGCCGTCACGTTGATGCGGGTATGGGCGGGCTGGAAGGTCCAGGGGATGAAGGCGGTGAAGCCGTGGGTCCTGTCCTGTACCTCGCGCACGGCGAAGAGGTGGTCCAGACGGTGGCGGGGCTCTTCCTCATGGCCGAACATCATGGTGGCGGTGGTGCGCATGCCCAGGTTGTGGGCGCGTTCCATGACGTAGAGCCACTGGTCGGCGCTGCACTTGTTGGGCGAGACCTGGGCGCGGACATCGTTCTGGAGGATCTCGGCGCCGCCGCCGGGGATGGAGTCCAGACCGGCGGCCTTGAGGCGGGAGATGACCTCGTCCACGCTCAGACCGAACTTCTGCGACCAGAAGAAGATCTCCGGCGGGGAGAAGGCATGGATGTGCAGGCTGGGCCAGGTGGCACGCATCCAGCGCAGCAGGTCTTCGTACCATTCCAGGGGCAGGTCGGGATGGTGCCCGCCCTGCAGCAGGATCTGGGTGCCGCCCAGGCGCAGGGTCTCGTCGATCTTCCGGGCCATCTCCTCGCGGGTGATGACGTAGCCTTCGCCGGATTCGGGCGCACGGAAGAAGGCGCAGAAGCGGCAGGCGCAGACGCAGACGTTGGAATAGTTGATGTTGCGGTCGCCCACATAGGTGACGATGGGCTCGGGATGCAGGCGCAGGCGCATGGCGTGGGCCAGCTGGGCCAGCGTATGCAGGGAGGCACCGTAATACAGGGCTTCGGCGGCGGCGCGGTCCAGGCGCTTCCCGGCCAGGGAAAGGGCCGCGGCCTCCTTCACTTCGGGGCTTTCGTCAAAGGCGCTGTGCGCCGGACGGAACTGCTGGTCGCTCATGCGCGGGCCTCCTCGGTCTGGACGGTATTGAAGATGGCGTTGCGCCGCACGGGCGTGAAGCCCGCTTCACGGATCATGAATTCCAGTTCCTTGAGGGTCAGGCCCTGGGCGGAACCGGCACCGGCCATATGGCCGATATGCTCTTCCACCACGGTGCCGTCCAGGTCGTCGGCGCCGTACCAGAGGGCCGTCTGGGCCAGCTTGGTGCCCATCATGATCCAGTAGGCCTTGATGTGGGGGATGTTGTCCAGCATCAGGCGCGAGACGGCCACGGTGCGCAGCTGGTCGAGACCGCGCACGGGGCCGAGCTTTTCTTCAGGCAGCTTGAGCTTGCTGTTCTCGGTCAGGAAGGGCAGGGGGATGAAGCAGGTGAAACCGCCGCTCTTGTCCTGCTGTTCGCGCAGGCGGCAGAGATGGTCCACGCGCATGGCGTAGGTCTCCAGATGACCGTAGAGCATGGTGCAGTTGGTCTTGATGCCCAGGCTGTGGGCCTCGCCGGAGATGCGCAGCCACTCGGCGGAACCGGCCTTGTGGGGGCAGATCTGGGCGCGCAGGCCCTCGTCGAAGATCTCGGCGCCGCCGCCGGGCATCATGACCAGGCCGGCTTCCTTGAGGCGCTGCAGCACTTCGAGGGTGGAGCAGCCTTCCATCTTGGCGAAGTGGGCGATCTCCACCGGGGTGAAGGCCTTGATGAGCAGGTCGGGATTGAGCTCGCGCGCGGCGCGCAGGGTGTCCAGGAACCACTGGAAAGGACGGGTGGGATGGCAGCCGCCCACGATGTGCAGCTCGTCCAGATGCAGGGGCGTGGCGTCAGCGGCGCGCAGACGCTCCAGCACTTCCTCGGTGCTCAGGCAGAAGGCCCCCTGGTCTTCTTCGCGGTCGCGGCGGAACGCGCAGAACACGCAGCCGTTGACGCAGACATTGGTATAATTTATTTGGCGGTTGACCACATACGAGGTCTTGTCCCCGTGCATGCGGCAACGCGCGTGGTGGGCCAGAGCGCCCACGGCGGTGATATCGGGGCAGGCGAAAAGCGCCATGCCGTCTTCGGCGCTCAGGCGCTGGCCGGCAAGGACCTTGTCCAGAACGTCGGCAAGCCCGAGGCTTGCGTAATAGGAAGCATCCAGCATAATGGTTATCCTCAGATGATGATTGGCCGAAGGCCGGAACAGCGTAGTATATGTTCCAGTCTCGCTGCCTGTCAAACTGTTACGCCGGATCAAACAAAGAGAGGTGTCCCGTGGCGGAGAACATGACGCTGGGCCTTTCGCCCTGTCCCAATGATACCTATATCTTCCATGCCCTGCTGCACCATCTGGTGCCGTCCCCGGCGCACTTCACGCCGCACATGGCCGACGTGGAGGAGCTCAATGCCCTGTGGTACGAGGGAATCTGGGATGCCGTCCATGCCCAGGCGAAGGACCTTGAAGAAGCTGCCGGTGACCAAACTTTCGCTGGGCGTGGTGCCCTACATCATGGACGATTATGCCATCATGGCCTCGGGCGCCGCCCTGGGCTGGGGCTGCGGCCCGCTGGTGGTGGCCCGCGAGGACCTGCCCGAAGAAAAATGGAAAACGGCCCGCGTGGCCGTGCCGGGCCTCATGACCACGGCCAACCTGCTGCTGACCCTGCACGGCGGCTTCCAGGGCCCGCGCGAAGAGATGCTCTTCAGCGATGTCATGGATGCGGTGCTCACCGGCGAGGCGGACATGGGCGTCATCATCCATGAGGGCCGTTTCACCTATGCCGACCGCGGCCTGGTGAAGCTGCTGGACCTGGGGCAGTGGTGGGAAGCCACCTATCATGCGCCCCTGCCGCTGGGCGCCATCGCCGTGCGTCGCGACGTGCCCGTGGAGCTGGCCCGCGCCATCGAAGCGGCCATCACGGCCAGCGTGGACTATGCCAATGCCAACCCGCGCGCCTCGGCGGAATTCATCCGCGAACACGCGCAGGAGCTGGCCGAGAGCGTGACCTCGGCCCACATCAAGACCTTCGTCACCGAGTACGGCCGTGACCTGGGCGAGACGGGCCGTCAGGCCATCGCCCGTCTGGTGGAGACCGCGGCGAAGATGCAGGGCCTGCGCCTGCCCGAGGCGGGGCTCTTCCTGTAAAGCAGGCCGCATCAGGCCTGTTCGTACGTATCCGGGGGCCTCGTGCGGTCATGCCGCCGGGGCCTTTTCAGGGCCGTTCCGCAGGGAGCGGCCCTGTTTTTGCCTCCATCACAGAACATGATGACCAAGAACAGATTCTTTTCCCTCAATGAGGCCCGCCGCTTCCTGGCGCTGGGCCTGCCCGTGCTGGTGACGCAGATCGCCCAGATGGGCATGAATTTCGTGGACACGGCCATGACCGGCCAGGCCAGTACGGCGGACATGGCCGCCGTGGCCGTCTCGGGCTCCATCTGGGTGCCGGTTTCCCTGCTGGGCATGGGCTGCCTTTTGTCCCTGCCCGCCATGATGGCCCATCTGGTGGGCGGCGGCGAGCAGCAGCGCACCCCGCATCTGCTGCGGCAGGGCCTTTGGCTTTCGAGCCTGCTGTCGCTGGTGCTGATGGGCGTGTTCGCCTTCCTTTCCCTCCATCTGGAGCTGTTCGGCCTGGATGCCGAGCTGGCGCCGCTGGCGGCCGGGTATCTGCGGGCCATGCTTTTCGGCCTGCCGGGCATGATGCTGTTCGTGAACGTACGCGGCTTTCTGGAAGGCTATGCCCGCACGCGTCCGGCCATGCTCGTGGGCCTGCTGGGGCTGGCGCTCAACGTGCCCTGCAACTATGTGCTCATCTACGGCAAGCTGGGCCTGCCCCAGCTGGGGGCCGTGGGCTGCGGTGTGGCCACCGCCCTGTGCTACTGGTTCATGGGTCTGACCCTGGCCCTGTATGCCCGGCGCGAGGCACGCTGCCGCAAGCTGGGGCCGCTGTTCCTGCCCCTGCTGCTGCCGCGTACGGCAGGGGAGGGCGGCGAGGCCCGGCGGGTGGACTGGCCGCTGGTCTGGCGCATCTTCCGCATCGGCCTGCCCGGTGCGCTGGCCGCCTGTTTCGAGGCATCGCTGTTCGCGGTCACGGCCCTGCTGCTGGCGCCGCTGGGCAAGGTGGTGGTGGCCGGGCACCAGATCGCCATGAACTTTTCCAGCATCGTCTACATGCTGCCCCTGTCGCTGAACATCACCGTGGCCATCCGGGTGGGGCAGAACCTGGGGGCCGGGCGTCTGGAACGGGCCCGCCTTTCGGCCCGCACGGCCCTGTGCCTGGGGCTGGGCCTGGCCCTGCTGACCATGACGAGCACCCTGTGCCTGCGGCCGCAGATCGCCCAGATCTACAACTCGGACCCCGCCGTGCTGGGGCTGGCCGTGGGCCTGCTGGTCTTCGCCGCCGTCAACCAGATCCCGGAATCGTTGCAGACGGTGAGCATCGGTGTGCTGCGCGCCTACAACGATACCCGCTACATCCTGGGCGTCTGCCTGTTCTCCTACTGGATCGTGGGGCTGGGCACGGGCTGGACCCTGGCCCGGACGGACTGGCTGGTGCCCGCCATGGGCGCCACCGGCTTCTGGATAGGTTACGGCCTGGCCCTGTGGGTGAGCTTCAGCCTGTACCGTTTGCGCATGGGCCGCTTGCACCGGCTGGATGCGGAGGCCGTGCGCCAGCGCATCCGCCGCTGAGCGGGAGCGATGGATTTTAGCCGGATACGCACGCGGGGAAGGGGAGGCATGGCAAGGCCTCCCCTTTTTGCGTGGCTGAAGGCCCATCTTCACGGACGTGCCTGCCATGACGGAACATGTGCCGCCACGGCAGGACAGGGGCATTGCGGGCCGTGCCGGCAAAGAAAAAGCGGTCGGCTTTTCGGGAAGGTATTTCCCGGTATGGCGCGGGCTTGTCATTCAAGGGGGGAGCAGGTATAGGAGGGGCGCGGACCGTACCCTGCCACGGCTGTGCCGGCAGGATGCCCCGCCTGCCTCCGGCCCGGCATAAGGGCTTGTCTTGTAACCGGATATTTCCGGCTGCGGATGGGAGACCATGCAGAACCAGTTCTTTTCGTTGTCCGAGGCCCGGCGCTTTGTTGCTCTGGGCCTCCCTGTATTTGTGGCCCAGATGTCACAGATGGGCATGAACTTCGTAGACACGGCCATGACCGGTCAGGCCAGCACGGCGGACATGGCTGCCGTGGCGGTGGCCGGTTCCATCTGGAACCCTCTTTCCCTGCTGGGCATCGGCTGCCTGCTTTCCCTGCCGGCCATGAGCGCCCATCTGGTGGGCGGCGGGCAGCGTTCGCGCACCCCGCACCTGCTGCGGCAGGGCATCTGGCTCACGCTGGTCATCAGCGCCATCCTGATGACCGCCTTTTACGTCATCTCCTGGCATTTGCAGTCCTTCGGGCTGGATGAGGAACTTTCCCGCCTGGGCGGCGGCTACTTGCGCGCCATGCTCTGGGGCCTGCCGGGCTTCATGCTGTTCGTCAATGTGCGCAGCTTTCTGGAAGGCTATGCCCGCACGCGCCCGGCCATGATCATCGGCATCCTGGGGCTGGCGCTCAACGTGCCCTGCAACTATGTGCTCATCTACGGCAAGCTGGGCCTGCCCCAGCTGGGGGCCGTGGGCTGCGGCGTGGCCACCGCCCTGTGCTACTGGTTCATGGCCGCCTGCATGATCTACTACGTGCGCCGGGATGCCCAGTACCGGGATCTGCATCCCCTGTTCCTGCCCCTGCTGCTGCCGCGCACTGCCCCTGCCTGCGGCTGCGAGGCCCGCGCCCGTGATGACGCCAGCCCCCTGGCCGCTCCCTATACGCCAGAGCCGGTGCCCTGCCGTTTCGACTTTCCCCTGATCTGGCGCATCCTGCGCATCGGCCTGCCCGGTGCGCTGGCCGTGTTCTTCGAGGTCTCGCTGTTCGCACTTTCCGCACTGCTGCTGGCGCCGCTGGGCAAGGTCATCGTGGCCGGGCACCAGATCGCCATGAACTTTGCCGGGATGGTCTTCATGCTGCCCCTGTCGCTGAACATCACGGCGGCCATCCGGGTGGGGCAGAGCGTGGGGGCCGGGCGTCTGGGCCGGGCCCGTCTTTCGGCCCGCACGGCCCTGTGCATGGGCGCGGTCTCCTCGCTGATCATCGCAGCCTGCACGGCCCTGTTCCGCGAGCAGATCGTGCACATCTATAACGACGATCCCGCCGTGACGGCCCTGGCCATGAGCCTGCTGCTGCTCGGTTCCTGCTACCAGCTGGTGGACGCCCTGCAGACCATCAGTATCGGCATCCTGCGTGCCTACAATGATACCCGCATCATCTCGCTGGTCTGCTTCACCTCCTACTGGATCATCGGCCTGCCCCTGGGCTTCACGCTGGCCCGTACGGACTGGCTCGTCCCGGCCATGGGGCCTGCGGGCTTCTGGATCTCCTATATCGTGGCCCTGGGCTTCGGGGCCCTGTGTTACCTGATACGCGTGCACCATCTGCACGGTCTGGATGCCGAAGCCGTACGGCGGCGCATCCAGCGCTGACGCTCTGAAAGGCCCTGCGGCACCATGCCGCGGGGCCTTCTTTTTATCCGTTTGCCACGCCGCGATGGTGATTCCGGCGGCAAGAAAAATAATTGAAATTTGAATTTTAATTCGTTAACGTTTTTTGAACATGGCAGGAAATATTCTTGATTGGATAATGGAACTTTAGCACTATGAGGCGGTAATGGGCAGTATTTCCCACGGGGGGCACGAGCGCGGCAAGCGCGGTGACGGGGATCTGACCCGGGCCCGGATACTGGAATCGGCAGGGCAGCTGGCGGCCGAGTGCGGCTATGCCAACATGACCAGCAAACAGGTCTGCGAACGGGCCCATGTGAACATGGCGGCGGTCAATTATCATTTCGGCAGCCGCGAAGGGCTGTATGCGGCCGTGCTGGCCGAGGCCCATGACCGTCTCTTCACGCTGGAGCGCCTGCGCCAGATCCTGGCGGAGGGCACGGCGCGCGAAAAGCTTTCGCGTACGCTGGACGAGCTGCTGGCCCATCTGCACGGGCCGCGCAGCTGGCATGTGCGGGTGCTGGCACGGGAGTTTTTTTCGCCGGCGGGCTTTGTGGATCCTTTCCTGCAGGAAAAGGTGCATCCCAAAGCCCGGTTGTTGCGCGGCCTGCTGAGCGAGATCACCGGCATCCCGCAGGAGGCCTCCCAGCTGGACTGCTGCATCGCCAGTTCCATGGGGACCTGCATGATGCTCATCATGCTGGATCCGGCCTTTGCCAACAGTCTGTTCCCGAACCTGGCAGAAAAAAGCGCGTCCCTTGACCAGATGGTCAAGGACTTCATCTTTGCCGGGCTGGACGATGCCGCGGCCAAGTGGCGCGCCCGCTCGGCAGGGGCCGGGTGCGGGACCGGATACGACGAAAGACGATAGACGAGATTTATCCGGCAGAAGCGGGGGAATCAGGTAATGGAAGAAGCTTTGTATCTCGGGCTCGATGCAGGCTCCACCACGGTCAAGCTGGCCCTGGTGGATGCGCGGGGCACGCTGCTGGAAGCCCGTTATGAACGTCATGGCGCGGCGGTGCGCGCGACCTTGCGCACGTTGCTGGAAGACCTGGCCGAGCGGCGTCCCGGTCTGGTGGTGCGCCCGGCCATGACGGGTTCCGCGGCCCTGCGGCTGGCGCAGGCCCTGGAGCTGCCCTTCGTGCAGGAGGTACTGGCCACGTCGCGGGCCATCGCCGTCCTGGCGCCGCAGACCGACGTGGCTGTGGAACTGGGGGGCGAGGACGCCAAGATCCTTTATTTTTCCGACGGTTCGGACAATCTGCGCATGAACGAGGCCTGTGCCGGCGGTACCGGGGCCTTCATCGACCAGATGGCCAGCCTGCTGGATACCGATGCGGCCGGTCTCGATGCCCTGGCCGCGCGCCACACCACCATCTATCCCATCGCGTCCCGCTGCGGCGTCTTCGCCAAAACCGACGTGGTGCCCCTGCTCAACGAAGGCGCGCCCCGCGAGGATCTGGCGGCCTCCATCTTCCAGGCCGTGGTGGAACAGACCATCGGCGGTCTGGCCTGCGGCCACCCCATCCGCGGCAAGGTCGCCTTTTTGGGCGGGCCCCTGCATTTCCTGCCCCAGCTCAAGGCCCGCTTTGTGGAGACCCTGCACATGGCTCCCGAAGACGTGGTGGATGTGCCGGACGCCCAGTACGTGGTGGCGCGCGGTACGGCCCTGAGCCTGGTGGACATCCCCGGCATGGGGCGGCCCGTGGCGTCCGCGCCCGTGAGCGTGGCCGAACTGGCCGAACGCGCCCGCACCCGTACGTTTGAGGGCGAGACCAGCGCCAGCCTGCCGCCCCTGTTCGATTCCGAAGCCGAATACCACGATTTCCTCGACCGTCACCGTCAGGACGCCGCGCCGCGCGGCCGGCTGGCCGAGGCCTCGGGCCCGCTCTATCTGGGCGTTGACCTGGGCTCCACCACGGTCAAGGCCGTGCTGGTGGACATCAACGGTGCCGTGCTGGACACCTGGTACCAGCGCAACCAGGGCGACCCGCTGGCCGGGCTGCTGCCCTATGCGGCCGATCTGGTGGACCGTCTGCCCGCCGGTGCCTGGATACAGGCCAGTGCGGCCACGGGCTACGGCGCCGACTACGCCCGGGCTGCCCTGGGCTCCGTCATCTCCGAAGTGGAGACCGTGGCCCACCTCAAGGCGGCCTGCCGTCTGGTGCCGGACGCCACCTATGTCATCGACATCGGCGGCCAGGACATGAAATGCCTCAAGGTCCGGCAGGGCTGCATCGCGGGCGTGACCCTCAATGAAGCCTGTTCCGCCGGTTGCGGGGCCTTTCTGGAGACCTTTGCCCAAAGCCTGAACCTGAGCATGGAAGAATTCGTGCAGGCCGCGCTCTTTGCCCGCCATCCCGTGGATCTGGGCTCGCGCTGCACGGTGTTCATGAACTCCAAGGTCAAGCAGGCCCAGAAGGAAGGCGCCTCCATCGGCGACATCGCGGCCGGTCTTTGCTATGCCGTCATCCGCAATGCCCTGTACAAGGTGCTGCGCCTGCGCACGCCCGACGAGCTGGGCGAACGCGTGCTGGTGCAGGGCGGTTCCTTCATGAACGACGCCCTGCTGCGCGTCATGGAAAACCTGCTGCAACGCGAGGTCAGCCGTCCCGACATCGCCGGGCTCATGGGCGCGTACGGCGCGGCCCTGCTGGCCCTGCGCCGCTGTGCCGGACAGGAGGAGCGCACGCCCCTGAGTTCCGCCGGGCTGCGCTCGCTGGAGATCACGACCAAATCCGTGCGCTGCCGTGGCTGCGGCAACCATTGCCTGCTCAAGGTGCACCGTTTCTCCAACGGGCACCGCTTCGTGTCCGGCAATCGCTGCGAGCGCGGCGGCATGGGGCATTCGCAGGACGATGTCCCGGTCATGCCCAACATCTACGCCTGGAAGGCCCGGCGCCTGTTCCGCTACCAGCCGCTGGAGCCGGAGCAGGCCCCCCGCGGCCGCATGGGCATCCCCCGTGTGCTCAACATCTACGAGCACTATCCCTTCTGGTTCACCTTTTTCACCCGCCTGGGCTACAGGGTGGAGCTTTCCCCGGCATCGGGCAAGGAGCTGTACGATCTGGGGCTTTCGTCCATGCCGTCCCAGACGGTCTGCTATCCCGCCAAGCTGGCCCACGGCCATGTGACGGCCCTGCTGCGCCAGGGCGTGCGGGAGATCTTCTTCCCCTGTCTGCCGCGTGAAGGGCAGGATACATCGGTGCGGGGCTACAACTGCCCCGTGGTCTCCGGCTATCCCGAGGTCATCCGCCTGAACACCGACGAGGTGCGGGAGCTGGGCGCGCATCTGTACACGCCCTTCGTCTCGCTGGAGCATCTGGACACCCTGGTGGACCGCCTGCACGAAGTGCTGGGCCTGCCCAAGCTGGAATTGTGGGAGGCGGCCCATGCGGCCCGTGCCGAGCAGGAGGCCTATCGTGCCGAACTGCGGGCCGAGGGCGAACGCATCCTGGCCCAGGTGGAACGTGAACGGGGGCTGGGCATCGTGCTGTGCGGCCGTCCCTACCATGCGGACCCTGCCGTGCATCACGGCCTGCCGGATTACATCGCGTCGCTGGGCGCGGCCGTGCTCAGCGAGGACAGCGTGGCCCATCTGGGCGTGCTGCGCGATCCTTTGCGCGTGGTGGACCAGTGGAGCTACCACTCCCGCCTGTACCGGGCCGCGGCCCTGGTCTGCGATCGTCCTCTGCTGGAGCTGGTGCAGCTCACGTCCTTCGGCTGCGGCCTCGATGCCGTGACCAGCGACCAGGTGGCGGAACTGCTGACCCATCACGGGCGGCTGCATACGCTCATCAAGATCGACGAAGGCGCGTCGCTGGGGGCGGCCCGCATCCGCATCCGTTCGCTGCTGGCCGCGGTGCGGGAACGCCGCGAGAGCAGGGCGCCGGAGTTCCGGCAGTCCCCGCGCCCGGAAAGCCCGTACTTCACCGAAGACATGCGCGAGACCCACACCATCGTGGCCCCGCAGATGGCGCCGCTGCATTTCTCCATCATGGAGGCGGCGGTCAACAGCGCGGGCTACCGCTTGCAGGTGCTGCCCGTGGTCAGCCGCCGGGCCATCGAGCTGGGCCTGAACTACGTCCATAACGACGCCTGCTACCCGGCCATCGTGGTCATCGGCCAGATGCTGGACGCCCTGTTCAACGGCCGGTGCGACCCGCAGCGCACGGCCCTGATGCTGGCCCAGACCTGCGGCCCCTGCCGCGCCAGCAATTATCCGGCCCTTCTGCGCAAGGCCCTGCAGGAAGCGGGCTTCCCGCAGGTGCCCATCCTGACCCTGAGCAGCGGTTCTCTCAACAAGCAGCCGGGCTTCAAGATGTCGGGCAGCATGCTGCACCGCATGATCCTGAGTTGCCTGTACGGCGACATGCTGCAGCGTGTCTCCATGTCCTGCCGGGCCAACGAGCTGCACAAGGGCGATACCGACGCCCTGCTGGAACGCTGGACGCAGCGCGCCCGCGAAGTGGCGGGCAAGGGCGATACCCGTGCCTTCCGCAAGGACATGCGCCGCATCGTGGAAGACTTCACGAAGATCCCGCGTGACGGCGTGGTCCGGCCCAAGGTGGGCATCGTGGGCGAGATCCTGCTCAAGTACCACCCCGATGCCAACAACCATGTGGCCCGGCACATCATGGACGAAGGCGGCGAGCCCGTGCTCACCGACATCATGGACTTCTTCCTCTACTGCTTCTATAATGCGAACTTTAAGGCAGAAAAATTAGGTATGAGCAAGTCCTCTGCAAGAAAATGCAACCTTGGCATCAAAGCGTTAGAATGGCTTCGCTCTGCTGCAAGGGATGAATTTGAAAAGAGCAGCCGTTTCACACCGCCTGCCCACATTGAAGAACTTGCCCGCTATGCCCGTCCGATCGTTTCCGAAGGAAACCAGACCGGAGAAGGCTGGTTCTTAACCGGAGAAATGTTAGAACTGATCCACACCGGAACTCCGAATATTGTCTGCACACAGCCATTTGCCTGTCTGCCAAACCATATTGTCGGAAAAGGTGTTATCAAAGAGCTGCGCCACCAGCATCCGGAAGCAAATATCGTTGCGATCGACTATGATCCGGGTGCATCCGAGGTAAACCAGCTCAACCGTATTAAACTGATGCTGTCTACCGCACAGAAAAATCTTAAGAATGCTTAAAACGAGGAACTGCCATGGATTTTCAGGAACTTTTAAATGATTATATTGAATTATTTTCCTGCACGGCAAAAGAACTTGCCGATGCTTCCGGCTTAACAGCTGTGGATATCAGCCGTTACCGTACCGGAAAGCGTACTCCTGACCTTTCCAGTCCCCAACTGAAAAAACTGGCTTTCGGACTTGCGAAACTTGCACAGGAGCATGGAAAAGAATCCATTACAGAAGGAGAAATTTATAACGCTCTGACCAATGCACTCGGAAAGGAATCCCTTTCCTATGCCATTACCATTGAGCGTTTCAATCAGATCATCTCTCTTTTG
>ERZ825384.4153-NODE-4153-length-11844-cov-6.423021_pt1 | contig 11844 bp, 10 predicted proteins | sample MGYA00519931_ERZ825384 | MGnify/ENA primary metagenome ERZ825384 (study PRJEB31778, sample SAMEA3449200) | human gut metagenome | biome: human gut; feature: human-associated habitat; material: faeces | place: United Kingdom | collected 2010/2012 ...
TGTTTGCTGGTCGTCGTCATGCTTTTCCACAATTTGTTGTAGAACATATTAATACAGTAAACCGTAATTTGGAAATCAGCCAATATTTCTTTACAGATATAGTAAAGGAAGGAATTATGCTTTACAATAGTGGTAAATGTGAATTGGCAAAACCGCGAAAGTTGAGTTTTAGAGAGATTCGGGATATTGCGCAGAGTGAATTTGATAGGTTGTATCCTTATGCGTGTGACTTTTTGGGTGTTGTGAAGGAATATTTCATGCCTAAAGAACAATATAACTTATCAGCTTTCATGCTTCATCAGACTTGTGAAAAATTATACTATACTATCCTGATGGTTTTTACGAATTATCTTCCAAAAACTCATAAAATTAAAGAGCTTAGTGGGATGGTAAAACGTTTCTCACAGGAATTGACCACAGTCTTTCCTCAAAATACGGATGAAGAGAAAGAATGTTTTGATTTATTATGCCGTTCGTATATCGAGGCTCGTTATAACAAAGATTTCAGTATCTCACAAGAACAACTGGAATACCTTATTGCCCGCATAGATATTCTGAAAGATATTACTGAACGCTTATGTAAAGAGAAGATTGTGGAATATGATACGATGACGGAATCTGTGATACTATAGTTTAAAGGTAGGTTATATGTAGATACAAAATACCAATCATCATCACGATAGATGAAGGCAAAATTCTTTATATGATTATCTTTTTTATCTCCATTATGCTGGCTTAAGGGCATCGAAGGGACTTGAAAGAGTAATCTATCATCGTTTCCGTTTAAACATAGGACAAGATATTGCATAATCAGGAGTAGGCCGTTTAGGGATATTGGGACGTTGTAGGCCGCAATTAGCCAATCCATTTTTATTAGCCCAACTAAGATTATACTCGCAATTAAAACAAGTTTCTTTCAGGGTATTATCTTCAATCTCAATTTGTTCTGTTTGAATAGATTGACGATGCTCTTTTTGCTCACAAAGTTCCGTTTTACAAAGTCTATACTTTTGCCCATTATTTTCAATGAGTATGGGAGTTGATGAGGTAGGGGTTTCCTTTACCGCACAACACGAATATCTCAAATTACATTGTTGGCAATCTGTTTCAGATGCTACCTTGACAGATTTTCCTCTACTCCGATAAATCAATTCTATTCCGTTAAAATAGATTTCATTGTTAATCCATCTTCTATCCGCATTTGATGATAGAAGAAATTGCTCTAATGTTTCTAAAGTCTGATTGGAAAGATCAACTTCAAGACAAGTCAGATTATGATAGTCTATATCTTGCTTATGTTGCACTTTATAATTAAATACGAACTCTATCAGGTATTGTTTATTATCATGGGTTGTGGCAATCACATCGGGTTGTTTGTCTTCGCGCTCAAAACGACTATCGATTTTTACATCAACAAATTCAATATCCTCCTCCTTATATATACCATAATAAGACGGCGCATGAATCCGCTTCTTCGTTTGTATAATTTGCTCTGCCAATTTATACAATATAACCATGTAACATATTTCAAGACGGGCTCCTCGGGTATCACTATGATGGGCAAATCCATGTTCTCTTTCATCACCATGTCTGGCAAGTAATTTTTCATGGCAATTCGGGCAAGTACATTCACAACGTAAACCTCTTGATACACTATCAACATGTACCATTTTCCCCTCGGTATTTTCAGCCCAAGAAAAGACATACTCTTTTTTCATATTTGCTACTTACTATAATTTTTTATTATTATACAACAACTCTAACATTTCCTCCGCAATCACACTCTCTGAAATCCTTATCGCATTATCCTCTTCCGTATTATAACCGAGGTAATTCACACTTCCATACCATATTAATGATTTATCAATAACTGTAATATGTAAGGACAAATTCTCTTTGGCAATTACTTTAACCCCAATCCTTTTCAATAATTCATCCTTTTCTGAATGGCATTTTACGAATACTATAATTTGAACGCCTCGTAAGGTAAGTTCTTGTAGCATATCAAGCGTGGGAGTCCGTATGCTAAACCACAATTTGGAAGAGGATATTACTACCGATTTACGAGTACATGATAGGTCGGAAAGAAATGGCTTTAAGAAATTCATTCCATTAAATATGATATCTGGAGAATCGTGGAAAAGATTTGTCGGATTAATTGTACTCAATTTATAGCCAACCGCTGCATATCCTTTCAATCTCCGTTTATACATGGTGTCACATAAGGACAGATGAATGTCAATGTAATCATAAATAATAACATCTTTCTTGCCTGGATACTCACGGTGCAAACGACCTGCATATTGTGCTACGATGCCTTTCCACGAAACGGGCAAGGCGAGAAATAGCGTATCAAGACGAGGATAGTCGAAGCCTTCTCCCACATACTTGCCTGTAGCAACGATTGCAAGAAGTTCTGTTCTTGGAATATTTTGTAAACGTTCCATTTTCAAGCGTTTTTCTTTTACTGATTCTGAGCCGACAAGCGTTATTACATTCTTGCATTTTGAAGTAAGCATGGTTGCCAATATTTCCACATGAGAGGTCAGATTTGTCAAAATAATAGGAGAACGTCCATCTTGTAATGCTTTACATACATCATCTATGATGCGTGTGTTCCGACAGATGTCATTACTCATTCCTTGTATGGTTTGAGTATATGTTTTCTTATCATCCGTCAATTCCCGATAATTTGTAAAACGAGGTATAAGCAACCGTTCGAATGTTTGCGAAGCCATCTGTGTTTTTGCATCAGCAGAATAACGGATAGGACCACATTGCATAAAGATAATAGGTTGATGTCCGTCTTTGCGAATGGGCGTTGCCGTCAGTCCATATACATAACGGGCGTTTGAGTACTTCAATATCCGTTCGAAATTTACCGCTGAAACATGGTGACACTCGTCCACTATCACCATGCCGTAATTTCGGATAAAGGGTTTTATATCATTTTCTTCAAAACAGGATTGCATCAGGGCAATATCTACCATACTATGTAAATTGTTTCCTTTGGAATCCAAGGTCCCAAAAGGAGAAAATACTTTTTTGCGTCCACGTTTGTGTGGTGTATCTTCTTGTTTGTAATCTATCATCAAGTATTCTTCCAATCGGGTTTTCCATTGGTCGAGCAGGGCTTTGGTATGTACAAGAATAAGTGTGTTTACTTTGCGCTCCACTATCAATCCGATAGCCGCTACGGTTTTTCCAAATGCTGTAGTTCCATATAATACGCCATTGTTGTGTGGTATCAAATTTTTTATAGCTGCAACCTGTTCTTCACGTAACTCTCCTTTGAATTGAACAGAGATTGGGGTGCCAAGTTCCGTTTGATCGTTCATGCGATAAGAAACATGGTTTTCATCCAACAAATTAGTAATAGCATCCTCACATCCACGAGGTAAGGCGATGTATTTACCCGATGGCTCTGCACATGAAATAATGCGAGGTACATTATATGTAGATAACCTCATTCCCAATTTTGCATAGAATTCCGGATTCTTGAAAGAGGCAATGCGTTTTAAGTGATTAATCGCCTTTGCAGAAAGATCTTCTAGAGGAATATAAAGCATATTGGATTTTATGAGAAGTAGTTCCTTGGGGAAATCTTCTTTTGCTATCTTTTGTGCCGATGGTGTTTCCCAAGGTTTGGCTTCGCTTGTAGTTGACAAATCTCCAAGTTCTGATGGCATTCCATGCTTCAATAAAATCCTATCAACCAATATTTCTGAAACTTTTTGCACACCCACCAAATACGTCCATTGGTCTTCATATGGCATAAAGTTTTCGTCGACGAATACACTGTTCCCTTCCTTTCGAGCTTTGCCTTGTAGGGGCAATGCGACCAAATTTCCGAAACCACCTTCTGGTAATCTGTCTTGATTTGGGAAGAACCGGTCGTATGACTTGAAGGTCATCCGTCCATTTCTTTCCATAGCTTCTGTTAATATGGTATTGCCTAATTTCCTCGCCTTACTTGCTTCCAAAGATGTTTCAAAGAATATCCAGACATGTGCACCGTTTCCCGAGCGTGAACGTTCAATGGCATGTGGAATCTTCCATTCCTTACAAACATTTATATAGGATAATACATCATTTTGATAGCCATGCTCGCATGATTTATCATCAAAGTCGGCACAAAGGAAGTTACATTTGTTGTCCGGGAGGATAGCATATACTCCGATTACATCGCAACCATCAATATCCTTACCCTCAAGATGTCTATAAACATCTTCATAACTCAACTCCTTAAAATGGCGATTAGGACATTCGGTACATTTATATTTCCTTTTATCACATAATTGTCTGTCCCATTCATTCAAACATACAGGTTGGTAACCAGATTTTCCACTATTCTTGCTATACCATCTTCTTGCAAAAATATCTTTCCGACCATGGAACAACTCTCTAAACAATGCGACTTTTTCTTCCAAAGATAAACGAGTGACTGCAATACTTTTTTGTGGCTTATCATCTATATGTAGTTGCATCTTTAGATGTTTGATTTCATCTTTCAAAACATTGTTTTCTTCTTGTAGCCGTACATTGGCTTCAAAAAGTTCTTCATATGTCAGGTTCTTCTTCATGGTAGATAAAATCTCGTAATCACATTTTCTGCTAAACTTAGAAATAAGTCGATATAGCATAAAGCGGAATATTCGTCATCCAATCCTGTTCTCAATAATCCGACATGGAGAAACGCAATCCGTGCATACCCGGACGAGAAGCACAAAGGTAAAAAGCGACTTGGCACGAAGATTCTCCTTTGCCTTTGCCTCTATCGGAACGATTTCACCACCATGCTGAATCAAAAGATCAATCTCTAACTTCGCATCGTTACTATGGTAGTTTATTGCTAAATTTGATATCTAGTACAAAAATACATTTTTCCTACCAAATATTAAAATTACTGCCATGTTTCGTGCCTAAGGGATATACTCCTATAAAATATTTTGTGTAAATGAGAAAACAGGATTCAGATGTTTCTTTTATGTTTGGATTCTGTTTTCAAATATAAGAATCAAATTAAAAAATACTTTATTATAAGTTTTACTTATCTTTGTTGCTAGGGTATGGCAAAGTTCGTACCTTTGTAAAGTTACAAATAAGAATGATAATGAAAAAGTCTATAAAACGTTTACCCAAACGTACACAGGAAGAATTGACAGTCTTGCTGGATTTAGTGTGTAAAAACATCGAGAATTGTCAGATGGTTATTCTGTTCGGAAGTTATGCAAGGGGAAACTATGTTTTATGGGACAGTAATATCGAATTTGGTGTTCATACTTCCTATCAGAGTGATTACGATATTCTTATTGTCGTGACCGGACAGACTAAATATGTGGAAAGAAAATTGCACCGTATTACGGATCAATATCATGATTTGTTTGCTGGTCGTCGTCATGCTTTTCCACAATTTGTTGTAGAACATATTAATACCGTAAACCGTAATCTGGAAGTCAGCCAGTATTTCTTTACGGATATAGTAAAGGAGGGTGTTATGCTTTATAATAGTGGCAAACATGAATTGGCTAAACCACGGAAGTTGAGTTTTAAGGAGATTCGGGATATTGCACAAAAAGAATTTGATGAATTATATCCATACGCTTGTGGGCTTTTGGAAGGAGTGAATAAATTTTATTTGCCTGAAAAACAAAATAAAATTTCTGCGTTTTTGCTTCATCAGACATGTGAGAAACTTTATAATTGTATTCTGATGGTCTTTACGAACTATCGTCCGAAGAGTCATAAAATCAAAGAACTTGGTTGGATGGTAAAGCGTTTTTCTATGGAATTAACTACTGTCTTTCCTCAAAATACAGATACAGAGAAAGAATGTTTTGATTTATTGTGTCGTTCTTACATAGAAGCTCGCTATAATAAAGATTTCAGTATTTCACAAGAACAACTGGAACACCTTATTTCCCGTGTCGATATTCTGAAGGATATTACTGAACGCTTGTGTAAGGAGAAAATTGCGGAATATGATATGATGATGCAATAATTGGCCTATTTTATGGGGATGTTCCTAAAATATTGAGGTAACTCGGCCGATGCGCGCTGTGATGCAAGCTGTAAACTTTGTGTCATTTGTCGTATTATTTAATTGGTAGTCCAACAAAGACTACACTTTTCCTACCGAACTTTTAGTATAAAATGACATTTTTCCTACCGAATATTTAATATTATGATACAATGGCGGAATAATTGTTCCCAGTGAAATAAGTCGGTGTCGCATTTATAACTTGAACTTAGGCTCTCTCATCTTAAATTATCTGCAAAGAGTTATCTGATTTTCGGGAAAAGTCGGATATTGACTGGGACAGAAGTGCTCCCAAAATAGATGTTCAATTATATGTAAAATGTCACCTTTCAAATAATTAAATTGCAGTTATGGAATCAATGATAAAAATGATGTAAAATGAGGGCAAGCATTATACTTTTGCCCTCGTTTAAAACTTACTTTTTTTTAGTTACACCTTTAAAGGGTGTACCATCCTGTTTGACATCGATAAAACGTTCTGTATCTTTATCCCTTTTTACCCACTGTTCTGTTTTGGGATTAAAAACCTGCGAACGTTTTTTTACTGCGCCATTACGATATCCGTCTTCTGAAGAGGGATTTGTTGCCATGATCTTTCTTTTTAGGCATATCTCGAATTATACAGCCGAGAAAGCACTGCTTAATATTATAAATTATTTTCGTATATACGAAATAATATCTTCCCCATTGGCAGAATAGCGCTCTGTGAAAACCCTCATTTTTCCTTCAATTCCATAAGACATGATGTAAGGATAAAGAAGTAGATATTCACGTCGAGGACTTACAAGCTTAGCATCTTTTGTAACAGGCATAATCATACACTTGCCTGTATGACCATCTACCACGCCTAACTCCCATGGCATCCAATTGCTTTTTCCTGCCTCTGGCGATTGAGCGTAAATTAAAGACTTGCTATTTTTTAATCTTTTTTGTATTCTTTTTGCTGTACTCTTATCAGTTTCATTCCTTTCCATGTCAACATCAACAATACAGTCAAGATATACTTTAAAGCCTATTTTTGACAAAGCATAATATATACCTTTTACAACATTTGAATCAGAAATATTGTATGAAAGAAATATATCGAATTGCTCATCGATAGCTAATCCTTCAAATTTCTCGCTGTATGTGCGTTGTTCATAGATAGGCATCCTATTTGTTATGTCACGAAAATGTGACTCGCTAAAATATTCCATATTAGATTCTTCCTTCGTTTACTAATCGCCAATAATATTTTCCTAACTCAGTTAACTTGCACCCAGTACTATGCATTGCTGCAAAATACATAAATTCTTCATTTATAGGCTTTACAAATCCTATGCTTTGTAGTTTTTGCAACATTTTAAACTTCCTGACATTATTCGCGTCAGCATAGGGTGTTATATACTTATGATGTACAGACGGATCGTTTGTGTCCTCAAAAGATGGGTCTAAATCTATATCCTTATTAGGATCTATAAACAGGTTTGTTAGTTCGCGAATGACTGATAACGATACTTGTGGTTCAACTTTACGTAATGGTGCGAACTCTGTAACATTAGTCTTAAAGACAGGTCTTTGATCCCATGGTCCAAATGAACGATCAATGTATGCATACACACCACCTATAGTAATATTACCACAGAAATCTGATGCTCCTCCATTAAGACCAGCACATAGTAACTCTGTGAAAAGACCATGGCCACCAGCTTCCATCGCAACTTCGTCTTCACGACAAGCCGTTAAAACAGAGACCCCTGTATTCAAAATACTACCTGCATCTTGAAGATTATATTTTCCCATATTTCCAGAATGGCAGCAATCTAAGATTACAACTTTGTTATGAACATGGGAATTATTGACGATACTCATTATCGTTGACATCTGTATTCCTGTGTAATACTGACTAGGGATTGCTATATCCTGTGGCATAACGATCTCTGCCCCAGTATTGTTTGCGTAACCATGCCCTGAGAAATATAAAAGAGCCGTATCGTTATCTCCGGCAAAAAGTTTTTGAATAGCCTCCATCGCTTCTCCTGAAGTCTGTACATTCGGCATCATCTTAACGCTAAAATTCGGAGAACCATCTCCATGTCGTTCAATTACAGCTTTAACATTATTGATATCCTCTATACATCCTCTCAGTTCATTTCCCGCAGGATAATCATTAATTCCAATTAGCAATGCTTTTTTCATGCGGTTGAAGTATTAAAGGTATTGATATATAGCATAATTTCTAACTGCATTTGCGACGGATTTTGCATTCCAACCAACAATGACATCTGCTGCATTTTTTACAACAGAAGAAGTGCGTTCAGCTCCCCACAGCTGAACAGCAATAATGGGTTTGCGATACTTCTTTGCCATCTCAATTTCTTTATTAATCCATTTACTATAAGTTGCGTACACCCCCGCGAGAATGATAACACAACTGCATCCTTTTATCTTTGCTTCTATCGCATCAGATAATTGTTTGTCTGTGCCATTTGTGTGAATGGGATCATCTTTAGGAACGGAATGGTTGTAAAAGCTAATCCCTTCTTGACGTAGAAATGATTCAATTTTGTCATAGTCGCTTGCATATGACCACGAATGTGAAATGAATATTCTGTACATAACAAGATAATGTGAATTCTCTGGTCCTTCGCCAGGGTCTTAAATTCGAATTCACACTGCAAAGATACTGTATTTTCTTAGAAAATCAAAATAGACGTGAAAAAATCACGCAAATATCGTGTGTTATCTGTGTTTTCTTTGTGGTTTGTACTGTTTTGCGTGATAATGACTCATATCTGTTGATGTGGTAAACAGAATGACAAAAAGCCCCAACCGATATTGGTTGGGGCAAAATTAACTTATATTATGTCCGATAGATTACTCGCTTATATCGTCTTTATACTTGATAAATATTTCTATTTTACGCATCAGTTCATCAATTTGTGGAAAAACCTCTTTCTCATAAGTCTTATAGAAACTTATTGTGTTATGCAGGTAGTCTCTGCGTCGAACATTAGTTGAACCATATTCGTCTTTTTCAAAAAGTCTTACCGCATCTCGTCTAAGGAAATCTGCATTAAGTAACGAAAGATCGTGTGTAGCTACTATCAGTTGACAATTCTCAGCTATAGTTAAATACATCTTTAAAATAAACGCAAGTGCTTTAGTATGTATACCATATTCTATCTCGTCAATGCAAGTTGATTTTTCGCCAATAATAACATCATATAATACGACTAGCAGTCTAATAATATTCTTTGTCCCCAAAGATTCCAATTCAAAATCCAATCCATTCTTTCCTTCTTTTGTAGAGTGGATGAATCGTAAATTTTTATGGGTAATTATTCCTGATGGATATTGCTCCAGCATAGCCTTAATAACAATATCTGGAGCTCCATTTGCTTTTAGTTCTGAGATGTTTAAGCTTGCCTCTTCAATAATGTAATCGCAAATATTAGTTCCAACATCATCCAATAGTCGCAAAAGTAAATTTTTCAAAACCTTATCCTTGTTAGGATCGCCAGTTTGAAGTTTATCTGCTAAATTTTTGTCGGACTTATGAACCATACTTATATGATTCTCAAAAAAAACAAAGTTCTTGGATAGGATTTGGCTTTCTAAATTTAATGTGCCAAATGTAGAAAGTACACTAGCATTGGCAAGTGTATTTACTTCCAAGTCACGCTGATCTGATTTGGATAAATCACATACATTACCATAACTTATTATGACCTTATCGGACTCTTTATTATGGTATCGATGAAATATACGAGAACTTCGCGACTGAATCAATTTTAGTTCTTCTTCTTCAATACAGTTGGATGATATTTTTATACTATAGTTGAAGCATTCTTCTCCAATATAATATGTTAATGCAAGTTCTGTAGGTAGAGTTGAGGAAAAATTATCTAATAGGAAAGGTCTATATTCTGGCTTGTCAGATGGTTTTTGCGGTTTGGCTGTTGCAATCATTCGCAAATAATTTAGAGCAGAAAACATCTTAGATTTTCCTGTTCCATTCAATCCTACACATAAAAGCAAACGTAATATACGCTTGCCATTGATTTCTTTATACCAAACAGGTGGTAAATCTTTAGTTTTTCCACCTTCTTTCTTTGAAGCTATAAATGACAATTCTGTTATATCACGATAGCTTCTATAATTCTTAATAATGAATGATTCTATCATACAAGCTTCAATTTGGGTACAAAGATACCTCTGTATTTTCAAAACAACAAGTATTTTGAAAATTATATTAGTATTTCCGTGAAAAATGCTCGTATATCTTGTTTGTGCGATGAATATATTGTACTTTTGCATACGAGAAACGTTCTTATGATATAATGCAAAACAAGGTGGGATATGGAACTTCGCTCGTTTCTAAATCGTTACCTATCAAGAAATAAATCTTTGTAATTCATTTATTCTCAATGACAAGAATAATTCAAATGTCTTAAACAATGGTAGGAGATTTGTTTCTCTATGCCGCATTCCTGAATGACTTTTTTCAACTGTTTGCACATCGTCCAATAGTTGATTTCCCCGAATTCCAGCTTGCCTTTGGAAAGGTGCTTGTAACGCTCTATTATCGACAAAGGTATGTCGAGCTGCTTTACTTGAAAGGAGACATTGGTCTTGTGGTATTTGCCGACTATCCATTTCTCGCCGTTAACCTCTACAATCTCATCCGTTGTCAGTTCTTTCATATCCACAAAGCTGAGTGCCGTGAAACAGGCGAACACGAATAGGTCACGAACCAATGGGAGTGTGGAGCTTTTAAACTCATGCGACGTGACGATCTTTATCTCGTCCTCCGTCAGATATTCCCGTTCCTTCACATTGGGGTTGATATGGAACTGCGCGAACGGTTTTTTCGGTATCAGTCCATTATAATGCGCTCTCATCACCACGCCTTTCAGCCACATGCAGTTGAGCCATATCGTGGTGTTCTTCAAGTTGCGTACGGTTGTAAGGTAAGCTGCGAACTCCTTGATGAAATCCGGTGTGAGTTCCAGCATGGACATATCGTTTCTTTTGTAGAATGCCTTTATAAAGGCGGCAACATAATTTCGTGCTCTCACCATAACCTTGTATGTCCCGATGGTGCGGTCTTTACCCACACGTTTCAGGAAGTTGGCGCAATCCTTGTCAAATGCCTTGATAAGTGTCTCGTATTCGCTACCGATACCTTGGTAGGCATTGCATACCATTTCAGCAGTTGCAAACGCTTCACGGTCGGATATCTGCTGGTAGTGCTTGATGATTTGTGCCTTGATGTTGTCCAATGTAAGGCTGATGTCCCGTACCTCCTTGCCCTTGCCTTTCGCCTTGTTCCCTTTCACGTCCCAAAGCGTTTAGGGAATGCTCTGCTTGCAACTGAACTGCGATACAGTCCCGTTGATTGTCACTCGTTCCATGATGGGAACAATTCCGTCTTTCTCCTTGCTGCCGTTCACGTAGAATAACACCTTGAATGTACTTCTGCTCATGTCTAACTTTTTGGGTTGCAAAACTAATTATCAACGAGTTAAACCTTGATAAAGCAAACCTAAGCAGAGTAGTGCAAACGGTACGGACTATGTTAAATCTCACTTTCGGGCGGGTAACGATTTGAAAACCATTCTGCTTCTCAAATCCGCTTTTCTTTGCGTTTTTCCTTTTTGTCCGTTGGCTTCGTTTGGCGCAGCAAATGCTTTGTTTATAAGCCATTCAGTGCCATTTCTCCCTTTTTATTCGTTTGTTCCAGAGATTTATTATATAAGTTTTTTCCATCTCTGTAGTTTAGGGATGATAAAGTTCGTACCTTTGTAAAGTTACAAATAAGA
>ERZ825384.4156-NODE-4156-length-11837-cov-2.687659_pt1 | contig 11837 bp, 10 predicted proteins | sample MGYA00519931_ERZ825384 | MGnify/ENA primary metagenome ERZ825384 (study PRJEB31778, sample SAMEA3449200) | human gut metagenome | biome: human gut; feature: human-associated habitat; material: faeces | place: United Kingdom | collected 2010/2012 ...
ATATCTGTGACTTCTTTGTAGGTATAGTTGTGTTTCTCTCGATGATCTTTGTGCAGATACCGCCCATTGTTTCAAGACCAAGTGACAGTGGAGTTACATCGAGGAGGAGCAGACCGTCCTTAACGTCGCCTGCGAGTACGCCGCCCTGATATGCAGCACCAAGTGCTACGCACTCATCTGGGTTGATGCCCTTGAATGGCTCTTTGCCAAGGAATTTCTTAACAGCTTCCTGAACGGCTGGTATTCTTGAAGAACCGCCGACCATAAGGACTTTCTGGAGGTCGTTAGCTGACAGACCTGAGTCTGAAAGTGCCTGACGAACTGGTCCCATTGTTGACTCAACAAGGTCTGCTGTCATTTCGTTGAACTTAGCCTGTGTAAGTGTCATTTCAAGATGTTTTGGACCTGTAGCGTCTGCTGTGATGAATGGGAGAGAGATAGTTGATGAAGCAGTAGAAGAAAGCTCTATCTTAGCCTTTTCAGCAGCTTCCTTGAGTCTCTGCATTGCCATTTTATCGCCTGAGAGGTCAACGCCCTCAGTCTTCTTGAACTCTGCGATCATCCAATCTATAATTCTCTGGTCGAAGTCGTCGCCGCCCAGGTGGTTGTTACCTGCTGTAGCAAGAACTTCTGTAACACCGTCGCCCATTTCGATGATAGATACATCGAATGTACCGCCGCCAAGGTCATAAACCATAACCTTCTGATCCTCTTCCTTATCAATACCGTAAGAAAGTGCAGCGGCTGTTGGCTCATTGATGATTCTCTTAACTGTCAGACCTGCGATCTGACCTGCGTCCTTAGTAGCCTGTCTTTGTGCGTCTGTGAAGTAAGCAGGAACTGTAATAACGGCCTCTGTTACCTTTTCGCCCAGATAAGCCTCAGCGTCAGCTTTCAGCTTCTGGAGTATCATAGCTGAGATCTCCTGTGGAGTATAGTCCTTGCCGCCCATGTGAGCCTTGTAGTCAGAGCCCATATGTCTCTTGATAGAAATTACAGTGTTGTCATAGTTTGTAACAGCCTGTCTTTTTGCTACCTGACCGATAAGTCTGTCGCCGTTCTTTGAAACGCCAACTACTGACGGAGTTGTTCTTGCGCCCTCACTGTTAGGGATAACAACGGCTTCGCCGCCCTCCATAACTGCTACACATGAGTTTGTTGTACCTAAATCTATACCGATGATTTTGCTCATAAGATCAAGTCCTTTCAAAATTTACTTAATTTATATCAAGACCTTAAGTCCCGATGTCTTTGTTTATGGGTTTGCTACTATTACCATTGCGTGTCTTATTACCTTGCCGCCTATAGTGTAGCCGTTTTGAAGCACCTGCGCCACAATATTTTCACCCAGGTCAGGGTCGTCAACTGTGCTGACCGCTGTTGCAACGTTCGGGTCAAATTCCTTGCCCGCAAGCTCCATGACCTCGACGTTGAGCTTTTTCAGAGCGTCGCTGAACTGATTGAATATCATTTCAACACCCTGTTTATAAACTGCGTCCTGAGTTTCTGTGCCTAACGCTCTTTCAAAGTTGTCAAACACCGGCAGGAAGCCGTTTATCACATTTCCCTTTGCTGTGTCTGTAAGCTCCAGTCTTTCCTTTGCGCTTCTTTTTCTGAAGTTATCATATTCAGCCATAAGTCTGAGATACTTGTCATTTGCTTCGGCAAGCTCTTTTTTCAGCTTTTCTGTTTCGCTTTCCTCCGCCTTTTTCTCTGTATCCTCAGTGGCATTTTCTGCGGTATCCGCCGCTTCTTTTACTTCTTCGCTTTCAGCAGAGGTGTTTTCCTCTTTTTCAAGCTCGGTGTCCTTTTCAGTTTCCTTACTCAATTTACGCCGCCTGCCTTCCTTTTTATTCATTTTCGTCATCTTCTTTGTTTTGCTCTTGTGGCTTTTCGGATATCATTTCCGATATCTTCCCTGTGAAATACTCGAGATATGGGATAAACTTCGCATAGTCGAGCCTCATAGGTCCTATAAGCCCCAGCGCACCTGCTGTTTTGCCGTCCTTTGAGAACGGAGCTGTTATAATAGAGGAGTTGTGGATAACAAACCCGTCACGCTCAGGGGAGAACATAACGTGAAGCCCTGAGAACGTTTCGTCAATAAATCCTTTAAGCTCCTTCTGATTATCGAGAAAGCTTATTATCTCATTTTGGTTGAAGTCCTTGCAGGTGAGAAGATTACTCTGACCTTTGATAGACACGCTGCTCATTTCCTTTGTCATCTTCATTATCTCGGAAACAAGCGGTGAAAGGGTCATCATGTACGTTCCCATTGCTTCTGTGAGCTTTTCAAGATAAGCGTCCGAAAGACTGTCGATAGGCACGCCGTTGAGATTTTCCTTTACGAAGTTATCAAAAAACTCAAGCTGATCCTGACTGAGGTCGAACTCCAATCGGCAAACCTTATTCTTAATAGAGCCGTTGGACGTTATCATCAAAATAACGTACATTCTCTTTCCTGTAGGTATTACCTCTACCTTTGAGATAAGGGAGAACTTTGGCGTTGCGTTTGCGACCACTGCCGCACATTTCGTAAGATCCGCCAATGCCATTGAAGCCTTGTTCACAAGGTCTTCCTCTGTGACATATTCCTGCGGTATCATTGAATCCAGCATCTTCTTTTCATTTGCTGTAAGCTGGTTTTGCTCCATGAGCCGGTCAACATAAAGCCTGTAGCCCTTATATGTTGGTATCCTGCCTGCGGAGGTGTGTGGCTGTTCGAGATAGCCTTGCTTCTCAAGCTCTGCCATTTCATTTCTTATGGTCGCTGAGGACGCTTTGACGTGAGCCATTATCGCCTTTGAGCCTACAGGCTCGCCTGTTACGATATATTCATTGACTACCGCTGAAAGTATTTTCAGCTTGCGGTCGTCCATTTGCTCACCACCCGTTCTTCTTGTTAGCACTTATTGTATTTAAGTGTTAGCACTCTTTCTTCTCGAGTGCTAAGTATAGTTTATACCCTTTTGACAATTTTGTCAAGGGGTTTAAGACTATTTTTCTCACAAATCTCAAAAATATTTGAACTTCTTTTCCGTCATATTGCACAATGCTTTGCTGAAAATGCAAAAAAAGCGGGCAGACCGCAGTGGTCTGTCCGCCCGATGTTGGAAAAAGATCAGATAAAATTATTCTTTTGTATAAGCAGAAAGATCAGGAACAGCAAGCAGGCTGTCATCTGCTTCGCCCATGGAATCTACAGTGAAGTAAACTGCACTTGATTCGTCAGCACCCTCTGGGAGCAGAACTACCTGCTTAAGGTCATATGTAGCACCGTCAAAGCTGTAAACTATCTGACCCTCAGCACCTGCAACGGCACTGTCGAGCTTATAATACTCGTGAACAACGTTTGTTGTTTCATCAATATATGCGTGGTCAAAATCGAGAGCCGCCCCGAAGAGAATGTCAGAGTCCTTCCAGGCGTTCTCGTCAGCGTCATCTACCGAGTAAGTAGTTGTTGCCTCAGAAACGTTATACTTCTTGCCGTCGCCTGGGTAAACAGCATATGACTTCATGCCCTGTATTGTGCTTGACTCGTAAGCCTTGCCGTCCTTTACGCAGATAGTATATTTTGTTCCGCTGTTTGACATCTGACCCTCAAGTGTAACGAGGTAGCCGTCTGCATATTTTTCTTTGAGCTGCTCAAATGCTCTGAAATCGCCGTCAACGTCATAATCTGTTGTGCCTGCGCTTGCGGAAGTGCTGTCAGCGGAGCTTTCGTCTGCTGTGCTTTCAACAGGAGCAGCCGATTCTGCGGCAGCCGTTGTTGTAGTAGTTGTTTCAGCCTTTGAAGAGCTTGCAGTATCGTTCTCAGTGCAGCCTGCCATTGCTGTACACATTGCCAAAGCTGCAATAATAGTTACCATTTTCTTGTTCATAATATTTTGCCTCCGAATTAATGACAAGAATTACTCGGCTGACTCAGCGCCTGACTCAACATCGAGTTCAGCGTCATAAGGGATATCTTCAGTGTCCTTATCGAAAGACTGCTCTGTCCAACTGTCAAAATCGTCAGGTAGCTTGACTTCAACGTTTTCAGTTGTGAATGAGTTTACTGTAACAGTAGTCGTTGAGCCGTCAGAGATAGTTTCTATCTTAACAAGATCCTTTGTGTCAGCATTGAAGTAATACTTGAATGTTGTTGTGAAAGAATAATCGTCAGAATCGCTTGTGTCGAGAGTTACGCCTGATTCAAGCTCGATGCCAGGATCTTCTGTGTTTTCAAAAGTTTCGCAGATAAGACCGTCGTCAGTTGTTTCAGAGCTTATGAACTTGTAGCTGTCGTTAATGCCGTAGCCTATTTCGCTCTTGAAGTCGTCGATAGATTCTTCCATATCAACAGTGTAATACGTTTTTGACTCGCTGTCAAGTGTGTACATAACGCCGTCGATAGCATAGATATCCATATCCATGCCCATAACGTTCATTTTCATGTGCATATTGCCGCCTGCTATCTCAACAACGGCTGATGAATTGTCATATTCGCTTGCCACTGTCATGTCGATAGCAAGGCTCTCGCCCTGTATCTTCTTTGTATACTGCGCTGTGAGAGTATCCTCGAGATCTGTGGCTGTGCCTGCTTCTGAAGCAGTTGACTCGTCAGCGGCTGCGCTTGTTTCTGCCTTTGATGTGCTGTCTGCTTTTGATGAGCTTGAAGAACTGCTGTCAGAACAGCCTGCCATTACTGCGCATGACATTATAAGTGAAACGAGAAGTGCAGTTATTTTTTTCATTATAAATACCTCTTTCTAAAATTTTAATAAATTATTATTGTTATATAACCTATACTCAAAACTATAACACATTTCACAAATAACGTCAATAGATTTTGTGAAATATTTTTCCCTTTTCGTATTGAACCACAAATCAGCAAAGCTAAGAAAGCATGATTTAGGTATTTATAATCAAACATATTTGTGGTATAATGTAAATAGTAAGAATAAAAGGAGCGAATTATGAGATACGATAATATACATAAAGGCAAATTTCTATCAAGGCCGAACAGGTTTATCGCCAACGTTGAGATAGACGGCAAAGCCGAGGTCTGCCATGTGAAAAATACGGGCAGATGCAAAGAGCTTTTGATTGAGGGGTGTACAGTTTGGCTTGAGCATTCAGACAGCGAATCGAGAAAGACCGCTTTTGACCTTGTGGCTGTGGAAAAAGGTGACAGGCTCATAAACATGGACAGCCAAGCCCCGAATAAGGCGGTAGGGGAGTGGCTGAGAGAGAACAGACCCTTTGGCGAGGGCTTCTCGGTCTATCCCGAAAAGAAATACGGCAATTCACGCTTTGATTTTTACTTAGAGTCGCAGGACAGGAAGATATTCATGGAGGTCAAGGGCTGTACGCTGGAGAAAGACGGCGTTGTGCTTTTCCCTGACGCTCCTACCCTCCGTGGGGTGAAGCATATAGAGGAGCTTTCTCACTGCCTTGATGAGGGGTATGAGTCTTATATAATGATACTCGTTCAGATGAGCGATGTGAAATATTTCACTCCAAATTATGACACTCACCCTGAGTTCGGAGAGGCTTTGGAGAAAGCTTCCCGAAAGGGCGTGAAGATACTATGCTATGACTGCAACGTGACCCATGACTCTATGACAGTGGGCAAGCCTGTTAAGGTGAAGCTGGGCAGGTAATATGACGGCTCGTCCTGCATATACATTATAATACTAAGATGTATATGGGAGTGACAGCATTGGATATAAAGAAAGTCTGCCTGCGTTGTGTTGCAGTTATAATTGTGGCGTTCGTTATGCCCACGGGTATATGGCTTTATGCAAGATCTGCAAGCAGGTTCGGCAGGGTGGCGGCTGTGGCGGCAGGGGTGGCTATGGGAGAATACAAGCCTTGTTTCGCTATGGAAAGTGAAACGGACACGGCATCAAAGCCTGTGGTATCAAACAAGCTTGAAGCGGCAGTGGTGTCAAAGCACAGCATATGGGATATGGATATGGCACCACAGGAGAAGCAAACACCCTCAAAAAGCTCAGAAGTGCCAAGCCCTTTGCCTGCTCAGGACGTGACGGACAAGATACCATATCCTGCAAGCATGGAGGGGAATGACGGTGTTATAGAAAAATACACCTACGGCAGATATGACGGCGAGCAGTATTTCGACCTTGACGGCGGCGGTCAGGTGAGAAACTGCACTGAGCTTTCAAATGATGAGCTTTACGAGGAAAGCTCAAAGCCATATGATTTTCAAATAGACGGAAATTCCTCTGAACCGCAGATACTTATTTATCATACCCACGCCACGGAAAGCTTTGAGCCCACAGACAAAGACCACTATGACAGTTCCTTTTCCTGCAAGACCACTGACCCTGAAATGAATATGCTGTCGGTAGGGGACAAGATATGCGAACAGCTTGACAAAGCAGGCGTTGCGTATATCCACGATACACTTGTGCATGATTATCCCAGCTATGACGGCTCTTACGATTCAAGCCGAATGGCGGTAAAGCAGATATTGGAGGAGTACCCCTCTATAAAGGTGTGTCTTGACGTTCACCGTGACGGCATAGAGCGTGAGGACGGCACAAGGCTCGCACCTGTGGCGGAGATAGAGGGCAGGGAAGCGGCTCAGCTTATGATAATATCAGGGTGTGATGACGGCACTATGGGTATGCCTGACTATATGAAGAATTTTCACTTTGCCTGTGCTTTGCAGTCGGCTTTGGAGAGCGATTGGCAGGGGCTTACAAGGCCTGTGCTTTTCGACTATCGCCACTATAATCAGGACTTGACCACCGGCTCGCTTCTTATAGAGGTGGGAAGCCACGGCAATTCTATCACTCAGGCACAGTATACAGGCGAGCTTATAGGAAAGACCTTGGGTGAGATGTTTGGAGGAGAATAGGTGCAATAACGCACAAAATATGTGTGGCGAATTGTCTTAAAATGCCGAAAATACGGCTTTTAGCGGTTGGTTTCTTGACAAGAACGGGGTTTTGCGTTATAATAAAAGGGACTACATAAACGTTACAGCGTGAGAAATATATAATACGCTTATATTTTGGAGAACTGATATTATGAAAAAAATTTACCCCATGAAAAGAATAGCCGCAGGCTGTATGGCTCTGTGCATAGCTTTTGCCGCCTTTGGTTTTTCTGACGGAAGCGTAAGTGATATCGCTTTGGCGGATAACGATACATACAGCAGTCAGCTTGAAGAGCTAAAAAAGCAACAGCAGGAGCTTGATAAGCAGATAGCTGACGCTGACAAAAAGCTTGCCGACGAGCAGGACAACCTTGAGGCTATAAAGAAAAAGTATAAATCCATACAGAAAAAAATAGCAAATTCAGAGAAATATTCCTCTGAGCTTGAAGACCAAATGGCAGAGCTTGACGGCAAACAGCTTGACACTCAGCACAGCCTTGACTTGCAGGAAGCTGCAATAAACGAGGGCAAGGACGATTTTATGGAGCGTATTCGTGCAATGTATGTTGCAGGCGGAGCAAATTCGTACACAAACGTGCTGATAAATTCATCTGATTTTTATGACGTTCTTATGAGGATAGAGCTTGTGACGAGAGTTGCAAAGCACGATAATGACGAGCTTAACGAGCTTTTGGATCAGTATAAAAAGCTTGAAAAGACCAAAGCGGAGCTTGACGAGCAGATAAAACAGCTCAAAGCAAAGGCTGAGGAATATGCCAAGGAGCAGAAAACTTTGGCGGGCGAGCAGGCGGAGCTTCTGAAAATGGAGCAGGAGTCCGGCAAGCTTATCGAGCAGATAAAGAACGATAAGAGCGACCTTGAAAATAAGTCACAGCAGGTGGACAATAAGTATTCGGAGGTGTCCTCAAAGGCGAATACCACCACGACTGCGACCACCACCAAGAAAAAGACTACCACCACCAAAAAGAGTGGTAACAGCGGTGAAAAGACCACCACCACGAAGAAGCCGGCTCAAACGGAAAAGCCTGACGAAACTACGGCTCAGACTACCACAACTCCGCAGGAAACAGCTAAGCCAAAGCCTGAAACAAGCAAAAAGACCACTACCACAACAACAGCAGCGCCTGCACCTAAGCCTGATTATTCAAGCGGTTCTAAGATAGACACTGTTGTTTCATATGCCAAAAGCATGGTGGGCGGAGCGTATGTATGGGGCGGTTCACAGTTTGGTGCAACGGATTGTTCGGGTCTTGTGATGCTCTCGTTCGCACAGGTGGGAATAAATCTTCCGCACTATGCGGCTTCGCAGGCTTTATACGGCACTACAGTTTCATATAACAACATGAAGAAGGGCGACGTTATCTTCTTTGGCGGAGCGTCGATCTCAAGCATTTACCACGTTGCTATCTATATCGGCGACGGCAAAATGGTACACGCCCAGAACACTGCCACTGGTATCGTTATTTCAAATGTTGAGTATTTTTCAAGATACAACAACATCACTATAATCAAAAGACTTATATAACGTAAAAACGCAGTCTGCAAGGGCTGCGTTTTTTATATCTATAATTATTCAACATAAAACGCCATGAAAATTCATATAAAATTACTTAAATGTGAACATTCATTTTCAAACCTATTGACAAAGCTAAGTATTTGTGATATAATTAAATCAAATAAAGATTGTAGGCTTTGATAACAATTGCTGTACAAAACAGCAGTAAGGCAGGGGGAAGAAAAATGGATAGTCTGAAAACGTGTTTTTTTGGCGGCTATGATAAGCTTGATACATTAAAATATATCGACACCATAACCAGCGAGATCTATATGCTGGAGTCGGCTATCGAAAAGAAAAAGAACGGTGATAACTTTGTTATCCCCGGAGAAACAGGTCAGCGAAAGCTCAAAGGCTCAGCGCTTGGCGGATTTGCAAAGCCTGATGTGGACAGCTACATCTGTGCGCTTCTTGGAAAGGCGGCTGAGCTTCGTGAAAAGCTTTGCAGCTAACGGCTAATAAAGGCAAAAAAATATCCGCAGAGGTCATTTTATATGGCTTCTGCGGTTTTTTTGTCGTATCTTGTCTTAAAAGAGCAATAAAAAAATTAATACCCACTTCCATCGGCTGAAATGAGCATTAATTTTTATAGAATTATGAAAGGGATTCTTTGGTATTTGGTAAAACCTAAAGACGAGGAAATGTATCAGCGACTTGGGGAATCGCAGAGGGAAAGAAGATAAAAACCTGACTTTAAGTTTTACCAATTACCAAAGCTTTTTTTGTATCTTCTGCTGTGATTATATAATACCAGTTCTGTGTGAACCGAATATGAATTTTCAGGGGATTTCGGAGAGTTTTTTGAAAAAAATAAATGTTAATCACCAGTTCACAATTATAAGCTATAATGTCATTATTGGGGAATTCTTTTTTACGAGGGAGGATATTTTATGTTTCAGATACTTGTGGTGGAGGACGACGCAAGCCTTAGAAAGCTCATGTCTGCCGCACTTAAACAGCACGGCTATGTGACTTTTCTTGCAAATGACGGTCTGGAGGCTTTGGACGTTCTTGAAAAAACGAATATAGACCTTATAATTTCAGATATAATGATGCCGAATATGGACGGCTATGAGCTTACAAGACAGCTCAGAAAGGCTGATTTCAACCTGCCTATACTTATGGTCACCGCAAAGGAGACCTTCGAGGACAAGCAGGAGGGCTTTTCTGCCGGCACAGACGATTATATGGTAAAGCCTATTGATATAAATGAGATGATACTCCGTGTGGGTGCGCTTTTAAGGCGTTCAAAAATGGCGTCGGAACATTCTCTTACTGTGGGAAACTGCGTGCTTGATTATGACGCTATGAGCGTGGCGGTTGACGGCGGTGCGGCGGAAACTATACCGCAAATGGAGTTTAAACTGCTTTTTAAACTGCTCAGCTACCCTGACAAGATATTCACACGCCGTCAGCTCCTTGACGAGCTTTGGGGCATGGATAAGGACGTTGACGAGCGTACTGTTGACGTTCACGTTAAAAGGCTGAGAGAGCGTTACGGAAGCTGTGAGTCATTTGATATTGTCACGGTCCGTGGACTTGGCTATAAGGCTGTGAAAAAGCAGTGAGGGATAAGCTTGAGGGGTGAGGGGTTTGGATAAGAAAAAGACCAAAAATAAAACAAGTTTGCAGTTCAAGCTGACTCTTATGTTTTTCTTTGTGATGCTGGTGTCGGCTTCTATATCGGTGTCAGTGCTTGTAATGGTGTGCAGTCCTGTAATGAAAAGCAATGCCGAACAGCAGTTGGTGGAGCTTTCCATGGCAATGGATCAGCTTGAAGAAAAGGGCGGCTTCACTGTGGACGAGATAGTTTCCATTGTGAACAATTCAGCCTATAGTCTGTCAGTGGTGGATAAAAACGATTCAAGAGTACACGACCATTTTGCAGATATCGTGCATAAGGGATATTATGTGTCATCAGAGGGTGTTGTGCCTAACGCAACTATAATCTCTCAGGTCTATGATAAGTTCGTTATCATAGACAGCTTTTCAAGCGACAGCGTTTACTGGGTAGTAAACCTCGTTGTCATCATAGCTTTTATGGTCTGTATCGTTATCGGTACTATTATAACAGCGTTCATGAGCCGAAGCATTATACAGCCTATACGAGATCTTAGTGCGGCGGCGGCTGAGATAGCAAAGGGCAATTTTAAGGTAAGAGTAAGAGAGCCGTCTGATCCTGAATACAGCATACTTGCGCAGAACTTTAACAAAATGGCTGAGGAGCTTGCAGGTACGGAAACGCTGAGAGGTGACTTTATCTCAAACGTTTCCCACGAGTTCAAAACGCCTCTGGCTTCCATACAGGGCTTTGCAAAGCTTCTGCAATCTGACGATATAACCGAGCAGGAGCGTGAGGAATACACGCAGATAATAATCGACGAAACATCACGGCTTTCAAAGCTTTCGTCAAATATTTTGAGGCTCACAAAGCTTGAAAATCAGAAAACAGTGGGCAAAAAGACAAGATTTTCTCTTGACGAGCAGATAAGAAAAATACTTCTTGTGCTTGAACCTGAGTGGTCGAAGAAAAAAATCGACCTTGATATCGACCTTGAGGATATCATGTATGTGGGCAGTGAGGAGCTTATGGCGCAGATATGGCAGAATATCATCAACAACGCTATCAAGTTCACCCCTGAGGGCGGAAAGATAAGCGTGAAGCTTTTCCGCAGCGAGAAGAATATTTCGGCGGAGATATGGGACAACGGTCCGTCTATAGCCCCTGACGTAAAGGCGAAGATATTTGATAAATTCTATCAGGGCGACCGCTCCCGTGCAACAGAGGGCAACGGTCTTGGACTTGCACTTGTAAAAAGGATAATCGAGCTTTCCGAGGGCAGCATAGAGGTAGAAAACGATATGAAAAAAGGCGGCGTTTGCTTCCGCATAAGCCTGCCTTATCTTATTGAGGATATGATGTAGTGTAGGGGCAACCCATTATACATACGAAGAATTTTTGCAAACAAAAAGGAGCAGTTCATTGCGAATTGCTCCTTTTATCTGTCTATCGTATTTTAGAACAGACTTGCCACAAAGCCTGCTGCCACACCGAAAACATAAAGTATTCCCATTATGGCGAAATTCTCTTTCATGTTGTGCTTGTTGGTCTTGAAAAGCACCAGAAGTCCCACTCCTGCCCCTGTGCAAAGTCCTGCGATAAGCGAGCCGAAGCTCACAACACCCTCAATATAAAGCTGAGTGAGAACAACAGAAGCCGCACAGTTCGGGATAAAGCCTATTATTCCTGCTATGAACGGCTGAACTATGCTGTCAGACATAAGCAGGGTCTTTACTGTGTCCTCTCCTGCAAACTCCATTACCGCACCGAGAATAAGGTTTACCGCAAATATAAAAAGTATTATGCTTACA
>ERZ825384.4158-NODE-4158-length-11824-cov-30.916815_pt1 | contig 11824 bp, 6 predicted proteins | sample MGYA00519931_ERZ825384 | MGnify/ENA primary metagenome ERZ825384 (study PRJEB31778, sample SAMEA3449200) | human gut metagenome | biome: human gut; feature: human-associated habitat; material: faeces | place: United Kingdom | collected 2010/2012 ...
CGATCTCATACTTTTGCAGTCCCTTTTCTCATAGCCATTAACTGAATATCCCTATGTAGAAATGCGGATTAAAATCCCCCTCGCGCATCATGGCCTCACCCTTCTTAAGGCTTACCAGCACTCCTTTCGAAATCAGCCGGTCAATAACTTCGTCAGGCGGAGGGGTGCTGTGCGTACACTCCTCCACTATCAGCTTACGTATCAAATCACGCGTCACCGGTCCTATTTTCTTCTTACTAAACTGCATTTAGCCCTTCTTTAAATGTATTCACATTTACCAAAATATCATCTGAGCAACACAATCCTGTTGTAATACCATGCTATAAACACACGATATAACTCAAGAAGCAAAGTTACGAAAAATTTTTATTATGACAACGGCAACAGCTGAAGAATCCTCTTTTTTACCTACATTTCTTCAGGTCTTCTTGTCTTTTCCTCCCCTCTTCAGCCCCAATGCCGAACTTTCCTTTCATATTAAATGTTAAATAATTAATCCGCAGCGCAATAATGTTCGTCGCAATAAGCCGGATAAGCCAAGCGGAAACAGACAATACACGTAAAACAAAACCTTTTTCAAATTAAGATTATGAATACCGCACCTCTACAGGGAATCAAAGTGGTGGATTTCACCAGCGTACAGTCAGGACCTTCTTGCACCCAGATGCTCGCATGGCTCGGTGCCGACGTGGTAAAAATCGAACGTCCGGGCAGCGGCGACGCCACACGCAAGGAACTGCAGTTTGACCCCGACTGCCCCAGCTACTACTTCCTGCAGCTCAACTCCGATAAAAAATCTCTGGCTCTCGATGCCGCCACCCCGGACGGCAAAGCCATCCTCACCAAGCTCATTCAGGGCGCCGACATCTTCGTGGAGAACCTGCATCCGGGCGCCATGGACAAGCTCGGCTTCAGCTGGGAAGTTGTGCACAAGCTCAATCCGCGTTGCATCTACGGCACCATAAAGGGCTTCCCCCTCTCGTCGCGCTTCAAGGACCTCAAGGCTTACGAGCCTATTGCTCAGGTAACCGCCTGCGCCGCAACCACTACGGGCTGGTATGAGGGCGAATATAACATTCCCACACAGTCGGGCGCCGCTCTTGGCGACTCCAACACCGGCATGCACCTGCTCATAGGCCTGCTCGCCGCTCTGCAGCAGCGCGAACGCACCGGCGAGGGCTGCTTCGTTTACCAGTCAATGCACAATGCCTGCCTCAACCTCTGCCGTATCAAGACGCGCGACCAACTCACTCTGAATCGCATCGGCTACCTCACCCAGTATCCGCAGTACCCGAATCAGAAATTCCCCGATTACGTTCCCCGTTCAGGCAACACCGAAGGCTCGGGTGTTCTCGGCTGGACATACAAATGCAAGGGCTGGGAAACGGATGCCAACGCCTACGCTTACATCATCTTCCAGCGCGGCGCCAAGGACTTTGAGTTAGCCTGCAAGGCTTTCGGCTTCGAGGACTGGCTCACCAATCCCGACTTCAACACTGCCGACGCCCGCGACCGTCACAAAGCCGAAATCATCAAACGTGTTGAGGCCTGGACCATCGACAAAGACAAATACGAGATTGTGAAGCTGCTGGCTCCCTACGGCGTGCCCTGCGCTCCTGTACTCTCCACACGCGAAACAATGCAGGACGAAAGCCTCTACGACGGCAACACGCTCGTTCGCATCAACCAGGGTGGCAAAGTTGGCGAGTTCGTAACCGTGGGCTGCCCCTTCACCTTGTCGAACTATCAGCCTGAATATGGTCCCTGTCCTACTCTGGGCGGCAACACCGACGAGGTTCTCTCCGGCTTAGGCTATTCGGCTGAGGACATTGCACGCTTCAAGGCTAACGGCACCACCGCTCCAATGCCCGAAAAGAAAGCATAATGATAATGCATACCGAAAAGAAATAGCATTATGACCAATACAGCAAACCAAAAGCCTGAATTTCCGCAACAGGTAACAGGCATGTACATACTTGCGCAGGCACTGCGTCGCGTGGGTCTCGACACCGTCTACGGACTGGTGGGAATACCCGTTACCGAGGCTGCTTATGCCATGCAGAAATGCGACGTAAAATTCGTCGGCTTCCGCTTCGAACAGCAGGCTGGTATGGCCGCCGCCACTCACGGCTATCTCACTAAAAAACCGGGCGTTCTGCTCACTGTCTCATCGCTCGGATTCCTCAACGGCCTCACTGCCACAGCCAACGCCACGGTGAACTGCTACCCGATGATTCAGATTTCGGGCGCCTCCGACCCCACTATGGTCGACATGAACATGGGCACTTACGAGCAGCTCGACCAGCTCAACACGGCTCGTCCGCTGGTCAAGGCAGCCTTCCGCTGCAGCCATGCCAAGGACATTCCCTCGGCCGTTGCCCGCGCTTACCGCGCAGCCGTTTCCGGCCGTCCCGGTGGCGTTTATATCGACATGACCACGCCGGCATTGGCCGAAGTGATGGATGCCTCCGAAGCTGAGAAGCTCTTCTACGAGCCGGTAGACATTTATTCGCCGGTAGCACCGAACGCTGACGCAGTGAAGCGTGCCGCCGAACTGCTTGTCAACGCCAAACTCCCCGCCATTCTGCTGGGCAAAGGCGCCGCTTATGCTCAGGCCGAGAAGCAGGTGAAAGAGCTGGTAGAGAAATACAACATCCCCTATCTGCCCATGTCAATGGCCAAGGGCCTGATGCCCGACAAAGGCCCGCTGAGTGCCCTCTCATGCCGCTCAGACATCATGGAAAAGGCTGATGTAGTGCTCATCGTCGGCGCCCGTCTGAACTGGATGCTCTCCTTCGGCCGCGGCAAATGGAACCCCGACACCAAGTTCATACAGCTCGACGTGGAGCCGCAGGAGATTGACGTCAACGTGCCTGTTGCCGCTCCTGTTGTGGGCGACATCTGTCTGTCGCTCGACGCCATCCTCGCCGCTCTGGAAGGCCGCAAAATGCAGGCTGACCCGACCTGGGTAACCTCGCTTCAGGCCGAGACCAAGGTTAAGAATGAGAAATTCGCCAAACGTCTTGCCGATGCCGCCACGGTAAGCCCCATGAACCACTGGAGCGCTCTCTCGGCCATCAAACCGATTCTTGAGTCGAATCCCGACATCATCCTTGTCAATGAGGGCGCCAACACGCTCGACGACACCCGCGACGCCGTGGATATGTCGCTGCCTCGCCACCGTATCGACTGCGCCACATGGGCCATCATGGGCATGGGTATGGGTTCGGCCGTAGGCGCCGCCGTGGCCACCGGCAAACAGGTGGTAGCTGTGGAAGGAGACTCGGCCTTCGGCTTCTCAGGCATGGATTTCGCCACTATTTGCCGCTTCAAACTCCCCGTAACGGTGGTTATCTTCAACAATGGCGGCATATACAACAACATCGGCGTCAACCCGTCGACTGACCCTGCCATAGAGCATGACCCCGCGCCTACAACGCTCGACCTCAACGCACGTTACAACAAAATCGGCGAGGCCTTCGGTGCCGCTAACTACTACGTTACCACACCCAAAGAGCTCACGGCAGCCCTTAAGGAATCCATCGCCTCGAAGGCTCCGGCCATCATCGACGTGCAGCTTGCAGGCGACGCCGGTAAAGAGAGCGGACACATCGGCTATCTCAATCCCACGCCGCTCATTAACTACACCGTTTAAAGCAGTACCGACGATATGGAAATTTCGCATGTAATTCTGTATGCCGTCGTCCCCATCATCGTGGTGATGCTCGCAGGGTTTATCTCCGGCAAAAGGGGCGTTTTCTCCGGCGAAGATGCCAAGAAATTCAACAAGGTAGTACTCAACTACGCCCTGCCGGCCGCTCTGTTCGTCTCCATCGTACAGGCCTCGCGCGAGATGCTGGTCCGCGACCTCAAGCTCACCATCGTTTCGGTGGTGGGCATCATGGCCTGCTTCATGCTCGTGTACTTCATCTTCAAATATTGCTTTAAGAAGAATACGGGCGCCGATGCAGCCATCTCGGCTCTTATCAGCGGTTCGCCTACAATCGGATTCCTCGGCTTTGCCGTACTCGAACCTATCTTCGGCACCAGCCCCTCCGTGGCACTTGTGGTAGCCATCGTGGGAATTGTGGTGAACGCCATCGGCATCCCTGTGGGCCTGTCGCTGATGAATGCCTCGTTAGAGAAACAGAAACCCGGCTCAACAAAGCAGGAGAGCGCCTGGAAGCCTGTGCTTCATGCACTGGAACAACCTGTGGCATGGGCGCCTATCTTGGCTGTGATATGGGTTGTTGTGGGCATACCCTGGCCCGACTGGGCAAGCCCCTCTTTCAACCTCATTGCCAAAGCCAACGCTTCAATGGCTGTGTTCTCCGCTGGCATCACCCTCTCGGCCATCAAATTCACCATCAACTGGCAAGTCATTCTCGGCTCAATCCTGAAGATGATTATGATGCCTGCCGTATTGCTTATCCTCGGCCTTCTCTGCAAGATGGACCCGGAGAACCTCAAGATGCTTGTTGTGGCCGGCTCACTGCCCCCCGCTTTCTCAGGCATCATCATAGCCGACGAAAACGACACTTACGTGGCCACAGGTACATCCTCTCTCACCCTCTCCATTATCCTCTTCATAGGCTTCTGCCCCCTCTGGATATGGATTACCAACCTGGCTCTGACCCTCTGATTACCCCTTCCATCACCCCCATAACTAAGAAGCGCTCTTACGGGCGCTTCTTTCTTCTTTTAAGCAGCTATCCGGCTGCCTTGGGGATTATATTTCAACGGCTATGACTGCGCCATCTTACGGTAGATTGACGGGGTCATGCCGGTGATTTTCTTGAACACAGACACAAATGTGGAATGTGATTTGAAGCCGACGCTCTCGCCAATGCCTTTAATGGAGTAATTGGCATATACGCCCTCACCCGAGAAACGCGCACAGGCTTCGCGAATGCGGTATTCGTTTACATAACTGCTGAAGCTCTTCCCGAACTCATTGTTGATGACCTGCGATACATATCTGCTGTTACTGCCAACGTGCTCAGCCAATACGTTGAGCGAAAAATCGACGTTGCAATAATCGCAACTATTGCTCTCCATGGCATCGCTGATGCGCCTTTCCAGCCTGCGGGTCTGTTCCTCGGAGAGATTGCTTGAGCTGTACTTCTCCTTCCCTTCTGCCTGACCTTCCTGAGAATCCTCCGCAGCAGAATTTACGGCATTGCCATTACCTGCTTTTTGCGCCAAAGCCTCCGTAAGACGCCGGTTCTCGTCTTCCAGTTCTCTTTGTCTTGCCAAGGCGCTGGAGTGGATCTGCATAAGGGTATTGTTGAGCGAATATAAGCTGCGGTAACTGTCGGAGAGTTTGCGGTTTTTGCGCACTATATACCATATCAGCAAAAAGGCCAGAATCATACCTGCCAGAATACCCGCTATGGCCCAACGTTGACGGGATATGACCCGGTTATGGTTCTTTTTCTCCTGCCACAGATTGTTTATCTGGCTCTCGGCTTTCGTCATTTCATAGAGGAACTGCTGATTGCTGGCATCATACACTTTGCGTGCATTGCCTATGTAAACCGAATCCACAAGATTGAGATAACGCATGCGCCATTCCGCAGCCGCGTGCTCGTTGCCGTTTTCGCGATATAAATCAGACAGCTACTTATATTTCTCAATGAACATGGGCGTGAGGCCATTTTCCTCGGCCAGACGGATGCTTTGGCGCAGATAAAACTCGGCTGAGTCGCGATGAGCCGGAAGGTCTTTGCTTAACCAGTACATCTCGTCGTAAGCTGTGCAGATATACTGAGGGTCGTTGGCCTCTGAATATCACGATGCCAAATCGTGGAAGCGCTTCAGAGCCTCCTCGGGCTTACCCTCGCACCGAAGCACCATTGCAAGCGTGTAATCGCGCCCTTACTTTCCCTGAGGGGATTTGGCATAGTTCAGCTTGTCGAGAAGCGTATAATAGCGGCGAGCCTCAGCCGGTTTCTCAAGACCCACATAGAGCCGCGAAATATTGTTGAGCAACGCCGACATCATAGTGGTGTCGTGGCGCTCCTTGGCTTTATTGTAACCCTTTAGCGCCAGGCTCACAGCCTTTTCATAGTCATTGAAATGCCCGTAAACTACCGACATATTTTTATATAGCCGGGCAATGTGCGGCTCATTCGACGAATCCTCGCTGATGGCAATGCCTTTGAGATAAGCCTTCAGCGCATCGCCATAGTTATTGTCCTTGAGGTAAATGTCGCCCCGGCTCATGCACGAACGCACCTTCATTTCTGTGGCCTCGTCGGAATGATTGTCGGCGAGTTTCTCCTCAACCGACATATACAGCACAATTGCACTGCCAATATCGCCTTTTTGCTGACTGCGTTCCGCCTCCTCTATGGTGTGCCGGGCACTCCAGCGCAGGGATGTGGAAATCAGATTGTCGTATTTCTCGCCCTTGGCTGAAACCTCCAATGAATTATGCGACAAAAAATATATCGCCGCTATGGCAACAACTATCGACAATATAACACCGAAACAGACTTTGCGTGATATTTTCCGGGTCTTCTTGCCTCTCAGTGAAAGCATCTTGTTGACTCCTTGTGTAGTTACTTGACTATGATAATGGCGAAGTTACAAAGTTTTATCCATTTAATGATTATTTTGGTACGAAAAAATTATTATGCAATGCCATTTGAGGCACCTCCACATATTTATAAAAGAGAAAGTGATGAGGAGAAGGCCGCATACTTATGTATGCAACCTCCCCCACATCTTTCTCACAGGGCTGCAGAAATGTCTTGTCTGCAACCCTTTAGGGACTACTCAGTCAGCGGTCAGCGGACCATGACCTTATAGACGCGTGTGCCGACTTTCACTATATGGACGCCGGGCGATACAGCCACTTGTAGTGTGTCTTGGGCCTTTCCGCAATAGAGAACTCTGCCGCCTGCTTCTGCCACCATGACATACCGGCCTAAGGCTCCGGATATCAGCACGCGACCCGGTTCGGTGTAAACGCTTATGCCTCCGGATACTACGTCTGCTCCAAGTCTGACGGAGGCAAAGTTGGAAGCCTCCGACTCCTCTTTGGCGTAAACGGCGGTTACGCAGTATTCATGGCTGCCGGAAGCAACCGACTTATCAGTGAAAGTAGTGCCGCTCACCGGGGCATCGTTAATCTTCACGCCATCACGGTAGATATTGAAGCCAACGGGCTTTTCATATTTCTGCTCAAACTGCACATCGTCAATCTGAAGCATCACGTTGTCAAGGCTCACACTGCGGATGGCAAAATATTTGGCTCCGGCAGGAATCTCACAGGTGTAGTTGGTCCATGTGCCGGGAACCTTATCCACAGACTGCACCTTGATGAAGCTTGCCGTATCGGTGTCAGAGGTGGAATAAAGCATCTCAATCGACTCTTTATAAGAGCTGGAGAAGCTCTTGGCAAAGAACGACACAGTCTGTTTGTTGCCGGAAAGGAGCGGCGAAATGGCCCAGTCATCAACCTTGCCGTAGTCGGCACGCCCCAGAGAGGCAAGATATTTTTTGCCGCTCAGCGCTTTATATCCATCATTGGCAAATGAGCTGCGGTCGAAGACAAAGAACGACAGCGGTGATTTGGCCGGAATGCCGGGGAGCTGTATTCCGTAAGGGCCACCGAAAGCCTTTTTGTCGCCGTCAACAAATGTCCAGTCGCCGACTCCGGACGTAGCGAAAGCCGGGAAGTTCTCGAAGTCTTCAAGCACAGTCTCACTCAACTGACCTTTATCAGGAGAGGTCCAACGCAGGATGGCATGATGTTCATTATCCTCTGTTACGGTAAGGCTATGCGGTTTACCCTTTCTTACGGATAATTTCTTCACAGACGCCGTCAACTCGTTATCGCTCTTGTCCTGATCGGCTACAAAGTCAATCTTCACCCTGTAAGAACAGCTGTCGGGGTCATTAATGGCAAATGCCTCATGGAAGGTATAGAGAGAATCTTTATTGGGCGCAAGCGAGCCGCCCTCAATCGAGGCAATGGCTTCCGTGCCGCCGTTCTTAAACAGCTGCAGTTTGAAGTTTGATGCCGTGTTGGCACCCTGGTTACGGACAGATACCGAAATATCGAACGGACTTCTGCCATTCACCTCATCGGGTGCGGTGATGGCGGTTGCGATGAGGTTGTCGGTGAAGTCTTCAGTCATGCTGAGGGCATCGATAAACGTATATACATACCTGCCTGTAATAGCCTTGATGCCCATCTGTACCCTTTTGCCTTTGTAAGCGTAGAGATTGGTCTTCACAGTGCCCCACACGGCCGTGTCGCCATGGCAATATTCGTCAATAGTCTTCTTCCCCAGCGAAGTCCAGTTCTGACCCTCGCCAACAACGCGAATCATCACCTCAACCTGATTGTTGTTGGGCTTGTCGGGACTGCTGCATATATTGTAAACAGCGAACAAGAATGCCGGATTGGCAGCCTTAGTAAGATCAATCATACCGGTATAGAGCATAGTGGCATGGCCGCTGTATTTGCCATGACCCGCTGCGTAGCCGTTTGTGCCGTCGGTGTCAGAAGCCAGGAACTGACCGTTCTTGTAGATGCCCCAGCCTGTGTTGCCCACGGTGCCGCTGACGTGCTGAATGCCTAACAACGAGGTAATGGTGCCGTTGTTGAACGACTCTTTATACGGGATGCTGTAAGCTTTGCCCACCGGTATCAACTGGGTGTTGACACCTTCAGAGGCACCGCTTTCCGTTACGGCATACACAGTGGCTCCGGCCAAATCCTGAATATTGCCGCTGTTGACACGCCATGTATATGTGGTTGAAGTAAGGCCTGAAACTATCTCCTCAGTAGAGGAGCTGCCTATATTCACCAGACGGTAAGTTACCTTGCCTGCATGCAACGGTTTGCCGGCAATGTCCTTGGCAGGCGCATTCCAGGTGATTTCCACCGTGCCCGGTGTAGAGGTCTCGCTAATGGTAACTCCGCTTACAGCTGCAGGGATGTTGACACCAACATAAACAGACAACGTCTCCGGACGCCCTTCGCCCGAATCGTTCACGGCATAGACCGTATAGCTGTATTCTCCGGCAGTATCCACCCGGTCGGTATATGAGAACTCCTGTCCCGGTGTGATGCCGGTAAGAGTCTTGACTACGGTCTCGCCGCGTTTCACCACAATGCTGTTAAGCTTCGACAGTTTGCCGCCAAGCAGGTCTGTTTTCGGAGCCACGCCTTTTATCTCGGTTGTATGTGCGCCGTCGGCGCTCGGCGTCACGCTCAGATTTTCTATTTTGCCGGGTTCCTTGCCCTCAAGAGGAGCATCGGCAAAAATGTTGTTCACATACAGGTTGAACTTGCTTTTGGGACTGCAGGCATGCACCCCGATATAATAGTTGCCCGTTTCGGCCACCGTTACATAGTCAAAGAACTCGCGGGCATCCTCCGCGCCAAGCTTGATGGTAGTTTCAGGCACTACAACGGTGGTCATGGCCTCAATGGCGGGAGCTTTGCCCAGACGGATATCGAAGGTTTCGTCGTAACCTTTTGAGCTATAAGCCTCTATGCCAATCTTGTAACTCTTGCCGGCCTCCAAATGCACGGAAGGCGTTATCAGCCAGTCATCTTTCGGATTCACAAAACTTGAGGCGCACCGAACATTCTTGTTTGCGGCGTTATATCCCCATGTGTTCTTGTCACCCTTTACATCAATAATGGTGAAGCGGTCAAGCGATTCCGCGGTGGCGAAAGTCTCTTTCCACGGTGTGTGCATGGTGCCCAAACCTACCTGATTCGAGATGCCGGGAGCCGAGGTTTTGCCGTTGCATTGGGCAAAGACTCTGTAAGTGTATATGGTGTAATCGTTTGGCTCTGAGACAGCGTCGGTATAAACGGTGTCGCGAAGCATTGTGGCGACCATGGTGGAATCGGGCATACGAAGCACCGAATACGTTATCTGCGAGGGGTCCATATAACCGCCGTTGACGGTGGTCTTCACGGCTTTCCATTTTACGGTGAATTTGCCGCCCGACCATGACGCGGTGACTTCGGGCGTAGATGGTGTGTCGTTGCCTATAAAGCCTTTGACTAAGGTCTTCGGACCGTAACCGGCTTCATTCTGAAGCACCACTGCCACATTATAATTGGCACCCTGCGGCACGTTAACGTCGGCCGACACCTGAGCGCCGAAAGCACTTGTGCCTTCGGCCACCTGCACGCCGTTGGCGCGTATTATCCACTTCACACTGCCGGTGGCGGATGCGTTGTCGTAGCTCGTTGTGGGGATGGTGAAGTTCACTTTGCCCGTCAGAGAGCCGTTGGCAAATGCCAGTGATACATTCTGAGGTGCCGCGGGGGCTTTGGGGGCAGCGCGGAACAACGCCCGCGAGCCAACTATCTCCTCGTTGCCGGGCAGTTGGCTTACCAACGTGGCTTTGCCGGTGGCTGGCTCTACCGAATATATATATCCGCCGCCGTCGGCTGTTGACACGTTCCAATAAATTTTGCCGGTGAGATTGTCGAACGCCGCCGATGACACATATTGCGGCTTGACACCCGAAGCGCCCATCCTAACAGCCTTCCCGGTGGTCTTGTCAATGCGGTAAACGTCGCCCGACCGACCAAAGCCATAAATCTCGCCACGGGCGTCGGTTGCCATGGAGACCATGATTTCGGGCAGTGTGGAAAGCACTTCCACCGGATAATTCCTGTTCATATCCATTGTCATGCGGCCGAAAACCATTGTGCCGCCGGTGGTGTACAAATCCCGAAAAAAACAGCCGTACACAAGCTCGTCAACCTCCACCAGGGCAGATGCCACAGACGGCGGACGCACCGATGTGTTGTACTTTATCATCTTCCATGTGCTGATGTCGTAGTTGGCCATGGAATAGACCCAGGTGCCTCCGCTATATTCCATGAGGCTGCTCTGGTAGTAGATGCCGTCGAGCCAAACTGCGCCGAAGCTGCCATAGATTTTGCTGTCGCCGCTCAGCTTGGTGAAGCCCGTGCCGTCGGCGTTGAAAGAATACATTGCGTCGGGATGCATTGTCTGCCCCTCAGCATTTGCGTCGGAATACAGCACATGGCCCTCTAATGTCGGTAAATTGCCGGTGCTGATACGTGGGGTTGCTGCCGTTACGCCCGGCATTATCCGGTTTGCGTCTACAAACATCTTTGAGCCACGCAACGCCTCAGGTCGTATCAGGTTCATGTTTGTCCCCGAATTCTCCGGAAGCGCCTCCCGGTACGCCGACGGCTGAGCCGTCGCACTAATCGACGGCATGACTGCCATTGCCGCCATACTGCTCTTGATTCCTTTTCTCATATTTTTGGTTTTCATTATTATTCAGTTTGCCGATTCACACCCGTTCAGACTCCGTTCAAATCTTGCCGTAGATTTCAGTCATTCCATGCAAGAGTGCAAATCCAAAACATGATGAAGCAAAAACCGACATCGCGAAATTAAAACTAATTCTTTCACTGTCAATCTAAGAATTGAAATTACAGATTCGATTTTATAAATACAAACCAACTTCCGCTGAAACGCCCTGCAAAACAGGCGTTTAGGAATAATGAAAACCTAAAATAGACGCTGATTTATTTGCTGCTTTGTGCGCGTTTGCAGCTACGGGAAAGTGCTGACTGCCCCATGCATCAAGTGTCTGGCGGCCTCTATTCTGATTGCTCTTATCGCTAATGCGTACCCACTGACAAGGTGATTCTTACCTCATCAGCGCCTCAGAAATTTTTGCTTACAGCCGGATAAGCGCCTCTTAGATACGCAGAGAGAGCTCATGGCAGTGAACTCCCTCACAATATTACTTAGGGATATTCAGTTAATGGCTATGAGAAAAGGGACTGCAAAAGTATGAG
>ERZ825384.4160-NODE-4160-length-11817-cov-9.799184_pt1 | contig 11817 bp, 14 predicted proteins | sample MGYA00519931_ERZ825384 | MGnify/ENA primary metagenome ERZ825384 (study PRJEB31778, sample SAMEA3449200) | human gut metagenome | biome: human gut; feature: human-associated habitat; material: faeces | place: United Kingdom | collected 2010/2012 ...
TACAACCCCCACAACAGACTTTCACTGTCTAGATATATGCCATGCCCGGCATACCAAAAAGGAAGCAGTGTCTAAACTACTTCCAACATATTTTCAGCATCATTGGCTGCTTTTACTTTATCATTAGCACGAACAATAATTCCAGATTCATCTATTAAGTACGTTGTACGAACCACACCCATAGATACCTTTCCATAATTCTTCTTTTCTTTCCACACATCATAAGCTTCAATCACTTTTCTTTCTGGATCTGCCAACAAAGTAAAGGCAAGGCCATACTTTTCTTGAAACTTCTTGTGTGAAGCCACCGTATCTTTACTTACCCCTAAAATGACAGCTCCTTTTTCTAAGAATTGTGGATATCTTTCAGAAAAACCACAAGCCTGTTTTGTACATCCAGCCGTATTATCCTTTGGATAAAAATATAAGATAACCTTTTTACCTTTATAATCACTCAATTTGTGCATCACACCATCTTGATCAGGCAATTCAAAATCAGGTGCTTGAATTCCAATTTCTAACATATATATTCTCCGTTCTGTTACACAAATTATAGCATTCCAAACAATTTAAACATACCCATATGCACAAAAGGAAGCATACTTGCTTCCTAACGTTTTTTCTTACTCATTTTACTTGATCTGAACTGCGCTTGTCTTTGCGCCTTTTTTGTAGGCTTTGCGTTGAATTGTTTCTTTTCTAATACGCAAACACTTTCAATATGATCTGTATAAGGGAATAAATCCACTAATTCTAGTTTATTCGTAACATAGCCTTGTTTTCTAAATTGGTTTAAATCACGAACCTGTGTTCTTGGATCGCAAGAAATGTACAGAATCTTTCTTGGATTTAAAGCGGTTGCACACTCAATAAAATCTTTTGTCGTACCTGCACGAGGCGGATCAAGAATAATCGCATCATAATGATTGTGATATTTTCTTGCCTGGCGCATAAATTCTGTTGAATCCATCGCAACAAATTCAATATTTTTAATTTTATTTTGTTTCGCATTATATTTTGCGTTTTCAATCGCATCCGGATTGACTTCCACACCCATGACTTTCTTACAAGAATCTGTCATCGTTAAACCAATTGTACCAACACCACAATATGTATCTAGTACTGTATCCGTTTCCTTTAAATCTAACATTTTCTTAGCTAAGCCATACAATACTTCGCATTGTTCAGAATGAATCTGATAGAACGAATTGTGTGAAAACGCGATGTCTAAACCACATAACTCATCATGAATCATACCATCCCCATATAAAACAATAGCTTCATCCTGCAAAACAATGCTTGTCTTTCTAGGATTGATATTTTGTACAATTGTTTTAATTTGTGGAAATTCACTCGTTAATACACGCACCATATTTTTTCTTGAAGGAAAAATTTTCTGACTTGTCACAAAAACAACCATCACTTCATCTGTCTTATGTCCCCAACGAATCAATACATGACGCAATAAACCAGTCCCTGTTCTTTCGTTGTACAATTCTAATTTCATAGAGCCAACAAGTTCTGTTATCTTGTTGATAATTTCATTGACAAGTTTTGGTTGCATTATACAATTTTCAGTCTTCACAACACGATGCGAATGAGGCGCATATAAACCTGAATATACTTTTCCTTTATCTTTCGCAAAACCAACAATCACTTTATTACGATAATGTGTATCATTCTTTGCCATATGCACATCGCCAACACGAACCTTTAAATGTGCTTTTTCAACCAATTCTTCCACATCTTTTTTCTTTTTATCTGCCTGCATACTCGGCTTCAGTTTTAAAAGTGAACATCCACCGCATATTTTTTCTACTTTACACTTCACTAATTTTCTCCTTTATTAAGTCAATAACCTTACTTGAATCTTTAACTTCAATTGTTTCAAATCCCAAATTACTTGCTGCAACTACATTATCTTTTCGATCATCTAAAAATAAGCATTCAGATGCCTTAAGATCATATTTTTTTAATAATATATGAAATATTTCTGGATCCGGTTTAATTTTCTTATATTCATAAGAAAAAACACCGCCATCTATATTATCAAACACACCACAACTTCTCAAATACTTTGTGTCATCTTCTGGAATATTTGAAAGAATATATACTTTGTATCCGAATCGTTTTAAATCTTTGATATACGCAACGTTATCTTTTAGTGGAATCACAAATTCTGTCCAATGATACATCAATTCTTTAATATTTAACTCTAACTCAGGAAATTGTTTTACTCCCTTTTCAATCATTTCTTCCACTGAATAGAGTCCTTGATCATACTCATCCCATAAAGAATCAAAATAGAATGATTTCACTTCCTCTTGTCTTTCATTAAAGAAGCTATAAATCAATTCATTTGAATCAAATTTAACCAATACATTTCCTAAATCAAATACTATATTTTTCAGCATATGCCAATTATACTTGAAAAAAACATCTAAAACAAATATGATTTTTGAAGAAAAGAGGTATGTTATGATTAAACCAATAATGAAAGATGAAGCTTTCTTAGCCATTAAGTCAGCTCCAGCTACAAAAATGGATACACAAGTGGCTCAAGATTTAAAAGATACATTACAAGCTTATAGTGATCAATGTGTAGGCATGGCTGCCAATATGATTGGTGTTTCTAAAAATATTATTATCTTTGCGATTGGACCTGCACAAATTGTGATGTATAACCCAAAAATCACAAAGAAATCTAGACCTTACAAAGTCAAAGAAGGTTGTTTATCACTAGAGGGTGAAAGAAATACAACTCGTTATGAAAATATTACTGTTGTATATCAAGATGAATCTTTTAAAAAGTGTAAACAAGCCTATTCTGGTTTTGTTGCTCAAATCATTCAACATGAAATTGATCACTGCAACGGTATCATCATTTAATAAAGCCAGGAAAAACCTGGCTTTTTATAGAATTTGAATAATTCGATCTTTTAGATCCTCTAAATATAAAGGTTTACTGATATGCCCATTCATACCAGCCTTGTAACATTTCTGTATATCTTGCATATACGCATTGGCACTCATCGCAAGGATTGGAATCTTTTTATCTTTTTTTCGAATTTGTATAGTCGCCTCATACCCATCCATAATAGGCATCATAAGATCCATTAAAATCAAATCTAAATTCTTGATTTGATCAAACTGTTCTACAGCCTCTTTACCATTTTTAGCCTTATACACAATAGCCCCTTCACTTTGAAGCATAAACTCTATCACTTCCATATTGATCTCATTATCTTCCACGACAAGTATAGATAGATTTTCAATGGACATTGTTTGATTTTTTAAAGATTTATTCTCAACAGGATTCAAATCAATCTCTAAAGGAAGTTGAACAATAAATTGAGTACCTTCATCAATTTTACTTTCCACCTTGATTGTGCCATCCATCTTCTTTACAAGCTCTTGCACAATACTCATACCTAAACCGGCACCATCTATACGTGTATTTTTTTGAACAAAAGGTTTGAACAATTTGTTTTGAATGAATTCTTCACTCATTCCTATTCCTGTATCTTCTACAACAAATTCAAAACAATCCGCTTTTTCTTTAACAGACAAATACACTTTACCATCTGGCTTATTGTATTTGATCGCATTGCTTAAAAGATTCAACAAGACCTTCTCAATATGTGTAGGACTACCCATCAAATGATCATGTTCTATTTGAGTCTTCATAAACAATTCAATCTTATAATTCGATGCCTGTAGATCAATAATAGTTTGAACCCTACCTAATAATTGACTTAATTCAAACGATTTATTTTCCAACACAACCGAATCCGTTTCTAATGTTCGTATATCTAAAATGTCATTTACCAAAGACAACAAGTGCGTACTTGATATCCACATCTTATCATAGGCATCTTTGATGCGTTGTTTATCATCACCACATCTTTGAATCACTTGAAGCATTCCGATAATCCCATTGATTGGTGTACGAATATCATGGCTCATACTTGCCAAGAAACGCATCTTAACTTGATTAGCCTTTGTTTCATTTTCTAAGGCGAGTTGAAGCTTTCTATTCATATCAAAATAACGCTCTGTATCATGACAACGACGAACTTGTTCCTCCTCAAAAATCCTCTCATAATATGCATTCTTTTTCTCTAATGCCAAAATTATGACATCCAAATCACAAATAACTTTGCCATATTTATATCGAGAAGATTCAACCATCAAACCTAAACGAATCTCATCCGGATGTTTAGCCATATATGAATCCATATATCGTAAGATGTCTTTGACTTGATCAAACATCTTCTGCTCTAAATAATAATCAAATAAAGCAATGCAAGCATCGATATATTCTACTGCATACATAGTCTCAATACGTTTTTCAAGTTCATCGGCACATCTTTTTAATTCAAAATCCATACCGGATTTACTAAATAATTCAACACCACAATTCAAATAATCTTCTAAAATAATATGTTTACCATCATGCTCATCTAACCCCATATAAAAAGCTTCTAGAGCCTTATCCACTTGATTTAGACTGTTGTAATTCAAAGCTAAATTCAAATATACATAGGCACCCATATCTTCAACACAACATGGCATGTATTCTTTGGCTTTTAAAATACTATCTAAAGCCTCTTCATACTTTTCCTGCTTTACATACGTAATTGAAATATTGTTGTATTCATAACAATAATGTCCAACATCCTCATGTTCCATCGCAATCTGTAAAGCTTTTTCGTAATAATAACGACTTGAAACATTTGCCCCATCATAATAGAGCATGACACCCATTAAATTGAATGCAGAAATAAGTTCTCTTACAAATGGCATACTTTGATACTGCAAAATGATAGGTTCAATAATCTCTTTTGCCTTATTAAAATTTCCTTCATAATAATAAGCCATACCCAAATAAAAGGTGGCTGCAACCATAACTTCTAAATCATTTGAACTTTCATTTAATACATCACGATAAAAGTTTTCCTGCTCACTTAACTTTAGTTTTCCAACACCTTCTACTTCTTTCATTAATTCTTGATACTTCATAATCTTCACCTAGATTAAATGTATCATGAATGAAAAAAAAGCACAAACTCGAAAGTTTGTGCCTAGAATTATTTCACTAACAATTCACAGATCTTCTTTGAATATGCGATTGGATCTTTGATTGCGAAGCCTTCAATTAAACAAGCCTGATCATATAATACTTCAGCAACTTCTTTAACTTTATCTTTATCAGAAGCATATAAAGTCTTCAATGTTTCAAAGATTGGATGATTTGGATTGATTTCCAAAATACGCGTTGCCTTCATAGGCATTGGACTTTGGTTAGGCATATTTGCGAAGACCTTTTCCATCTCAAAAGAAATACCTTCGCCAGCCGTTAAGCATACTGGATCCTCTGTTAATTTATTTGACAATTTCACTTCAGCAACCTCATCGCCTAAAGCTTCTTTCATAAATGTCAATAAATCTTTATTTTCTTCTTTTGATTTATTTAAAGCTTCCTTTTCTTCCTCAGTATCTAAATCTAAATCTCCTTGAGCCGCATTTCTGAACGTCTTTTCTTTGTAGTTCATCAATGTCTGCATTACAAATTCATCCACTTCATCTGTTAAATAAAGAACTTCAAACTCTTTATTCTTCAATGTTTGAACAACTGGCATCTTATCAATCAATTCAACATCTTTACCAGATACAAAGTAAATGTCTTTTTGATCCTCTTTCATACGAGAAACATATTCACTTAAAGTAACATATTTCTTTTCTCTTGAAGAGTAGAACAACAATAAATCTTGGAATTTTTCTTTATCCATACCATAATTGTTGTAGACACCAAACTTCAAGTTTACACCAAATTCTTCAAAGAATTTTTCATATGCTTCACGATCTTTGGCAAGCATATTTCCAAGTTCATTCAATACTTTCTTTTCAATACGACCCGCAATCAATTTTAATTGATGATCATGTTGAAGCATTTCACGAGAAATATTTAAAGATAAATCTTGAGAATCCACTAGACCTTTCACAAAACGCAATGAGTCTGGCAATAATTCTTCGGCATGATCCATAATGAATACGCCTCTACAATAGAGTTGAAGACCTTTCTTATAGTCTTGTGAATAGAATCCTTGAGGTAAGTGTGATGGAATATAAAGTAAGGCTGTAAAGCTAGTATTTCCCTCAACACTAAAATGAATCACTTTTTGAGGATCTTGATAATCATAGAAATGATCCTTGTAGAATTGATTGTATTCTTCATCTGTAATCTTCGATTTTTGACGTTTCCATAAAGGAACCATTGAGTTTAAAGTCTGATCTTCAACCACTGTTTCATATTCAGGCTTTTCACTTTCCTCCGTACCCTCTTTCATCTTCTGAGTTTCTACATTCATCTTGATTGGATAACGAATATAATCTGAATATTTCTTAATCAATTCTTTTAATTCATAAGTTTCCAAATATTTAGAATAGTTTTCTTCATCTGTATCTTCTTTTAAAGTTAAAACAATTGTTGTACCATTTGTTTCCTTTGTACAAGGTGTGATTTCATAACCATCTTCACCAGCACTTACCCATTCATAAGCTTCATCACTACCTGCTTTTTTCGTAATAACACGAACATCTTTTGCGACCATAAATGCAGAATAGAATCCAACACCAAATTGACCAATGATATCGACATCTTCATTGTTGTTTTCTTCTTTTTTCTTCATCTCCTCTTTAAAAGCCAAAGAACCACTCTTCGCAATTGTACCCAAGTTTTCCTCTAACTCTTCCTTTGACATACCAATACCAGTGTCCGAAATTGTTAAAGTACGAGCTTCCTTATTTGGTTCTATACGAATCTCAAATTGGCTTGCATCTGCATGACCTTGACTTTCATAATAATATTTATCAATCGCATCACTCGCATTCGATACAAGCTCACGTAAGAAGATTTCCTTGTGTGTATAAATGGAATTGATCATCAAATCCAATAAACGTTTTGACTCCGCTTTAAACTGTTTTTTCTTAGCCATAATACCACTCCTTCATTAGCACTCTATTATTTTTCCTGCTAATACTATACAACACCTTTTTAGCAGTGTCAACACCTGTGTGCTAAACGCAAAAAAAGAATTCGACTAAACGAATTCTTAGCTTCTTTACACATTTTTCAAATAATACTGTTAACTATTTTTTAATTACTTTTGATGCATACAATGGATTGGCTTCTCTTGTTTCACTTCCAAAAACCAACTTCAATTCTTCAAAAGCTATCATAACATTTTCAGGTATATCCACATGTGCAATATAATTCTTTCCATTCGGACCATAGCCATTCGCATCATCTGAAAGTCTAGGAATTTCTCCCATCAACAAGTTGACATATCTATTAATTGACCACATGCCATGTATATTATCTTCAAAAACCAAATCTTCATCCTGATTCAATACTTTAGCACAATAAGTAGCATAATTAATGATTGTCACATCCTCCTTGACATATTTTTTTAATCCTGCCGCCATACGCCTTTGCATAGAAGCATCCTGACTTAGAATGATACTTTTAAACGAAATATTGTTTTCTTTCAATAAATCCAAAAGATACGTAATATTATTGCCACAATTTGTAGACTTTGTTTCAAGATAATCCGCCATGCATCCATATACATGTTTAATATACTTTTGAAATATTTCTGCTTCTGACAAATCCGTTGTCTCAATATCCGGATATTCTAAATGAACAACCTGACGCAGTGTATCTGTTGTATGTCCTGCTCCACCAACAATAATATATTTTTTCGCAACAAAGTTTTTAATTCCACTAGCTAAAACATCGCCACCTTCAAGAATACTTCCACCAAATAGAACCATCACATCCACCTGATGAATTCCATATCGATTAAACAATTCTTCTTGATTTAACGCATCAATATCTCTTGTTCCCAAAAACTTTGCGAGTATATTTATATTTTCTGCAACATTACAATCCATACATGCTCTTCCTTTCAAAACCATCTACAATATCAAACTGGAAGTTATCGAAGATAAATCTCACAATATTCGAAAATAGCATACCACTGAATCACAAAAAATGCAGTGAACTTTCGCTATCAAACCACACTTTTTACAACGATCTTTTGTTGTACATCTACACTTTTTACAACGAACTTTGCGAATTCGGCCTTTAAAATATATCAGCCATAAGTATGCAAACAGGAATTTACATTTACAACATGATCCAATATCTTTGTATTAGCTTACCCTCTTTTAAAACTTCGTTTTCTAATACTCCGCCATTATTGATAATTGATTTGACAGAACCAATGTTGTCTTTATCACAAACCAATAAAACTTTATCCATACCAAGTTTCTTGCATTCTTCTAAAGCCAAGCTGATCATTTTGGTTGCGTAACCTTTTCTTCTTTCGCTTGGTCTTATACCATCTCCAATATGACCACCATATTTCAATAAATATTCGTTTAAGTAATGTCTGATATTAACAGCACCAACCATGGTATCCCGGTCTTCATCTAAGCAAAAGAAAGTAGAATCAGGAACAAACCCATCATCCGCAGTTGATATTTCTAAATTATTTAGATAATATTCAAAATCATCATAATCATTTTTAAATATAGCCCATGGCGAAGTATTTGCGTTATGGGTATCGTTATACGATTTCCATTCTTTAATCATTTCTATAATTTGATTTTTGTATTGCAAACTGCCTTTCATTAATTTTAATGCCATGAATTTATTCCCTCCAAATTCCAATTTATCTAAATCTTTCTTATAGGATGTCGAATGACTGTTTTCCATTTTTCCGGTGCAACCTTTCTTGCATCCGACAAATATATTTCATGATGTAGTCTTTGACTATTCATATCATTCGCATATCCATTTTGTTTTAAATATTCATCCATAAGTGCAACTGTAGCTGGTTCATCATCAAAAGATCCTAAATGCATGATTTGAACACATAAACCTTCATCAATCGTCAAAAACTCTGCCGATGAACAATCTATTTTTTTCTTTTTAGTTGCTGTTTCAATAGCCCATTCAAAATCTTTTTCATTCACAAAATCAGGCAATCGAATGACTGAAATCCAATGAAATGAATCTTTATCTGCATAATTCACACCATCTATATCATCCTGCCACCAGAATCCTTCTAGTGGTGGAACTACATATTCAAAGAATCCTTCAATTTTATAATCTGTTTTGTAACTCATTCTCAAAGTATAAGCAATCGCATACAATACGCCAATTGCCTGCTGATATGCTCCACCTTCTTCATTTGGATTGCCCTCACCTCTGACCGCAATGTAATTTGCTTCAGGAACATTTACAATCACAGGTTTATTTTTAGGCATATAAAATTCTTTATATTCTTTCTTAAAATCAAAAGCCATAATTACTCCTTAAATTTGGTTTTATCTATTTTTTAAAGTATACCATTAAATATGAAAACTATACAAAAAGACTGATCTCTCAGCCTGGTATTTATAGATACGCTTTGTCTTAATCTATACGATCATAAACTATAATTTATTCACTTATTTGTATTTCTTCTTAAGATTAATACTCAATATTATTGCAACAACTGATGAAATAATTAATCCTGCAACTAATGAAAATATCCAAAGATTATTTTCATTAAAAAGAAGAATAGCGGAAATATCCATAGATATTATGAAAAGTACAAAGAAAAGATTTAAAATTTTAGTATCTTCTTTCCAATAATTTTCTTTATCACTAGTGTTTAAACTATTGTAAAATTCAAACCCATTGTCTAGTTCTTTACCAACTTTAGTGCTTCTTATTTTGTTTGTTGCATACCAAATAAGTAGGTATAGCATGTTTAAAAAAATAAAAATCACAGTATTCTTTGTCATGTTTGTTCCTCCACAAATTCTGATTTATCTATTGCATTACGTTGATTACTTTACAGTGAAATGTGTCCATTCTATGCGATTATATTCCATCACATCATTTGCTTTTTTCATTCCTAATTTTTCGTAAAATGCAATGGCATTTTCATTCGCAACCAAATATACCGCAATATCATTTTTACCACCTGCTAAAGAATGTGCTGTCTTAATCAATTCCGTACCAATTCCTTGATGTAAATAGTCTCTGTCTACACCTAAATCTGTTATATAAAGCCAATAGGCATAGTGCCGACAATTTGATTATCCTTGTTTCTTGCAACAAGACTGATTGATACATGATCAACCAGCTTTGCTATTCTTTCTTCGAATCGTTCCTTCGGATACTGTGATCCTAGATCCGTACGCTTTAAAAATTCAATATATTCAATTGTAGAAATTCTCTCCTCTTTAATCTGAATATTTTTGCACATAACAATTTTCTCCATAAATCCCTAATTCTATTTCTGTTGCCATTCCATTACATATTCTTTTTCTTTGGTAGCTTCATCAAAGCCGCTATGCTGAATCTCAAATCCTTCTCTTTGATAAAAGGATATTGCCCGTAGATTCTTTTGATATACATTCAAAAATAATTTATTCCGTTTATTCTTTGCATAATTTAGAAGAGCTTTTCCTATGCCATGCGACTGCATTTCATTTGAAACAAAAATACCCTCAATATATTCATCATTTAGCCCTATAAACCCCTGTATTTCTTGATTCTGCTCATAAACATAAACAGTTGCCTGCAAAAGCAATTCCTTCACTAATTCAAAATTATTTTGCCAATATTGCGCAGGAATAAAATAATGTACGGTTATATTGGTGTCCAACCATATATTTGCAACTTTATTTATATCTGCTTTTCGTAATTCTCTAATCATAACGGTGACTCTCCTGCAAATCCCGGTTTATCGAACGAAAGCATAGCACAAAAATACAAGCCTGTCCACCTGTTTTCCTCAAAGCGTCCGCGCACGGTGTATATTCTTTACTCCTCGGCGCAAACTATCCTCTGCGCGAGGCCCGAACGTTCGCTTCGCGCGAATTTTGCAAGGAGGAATTTCTTCATGTCCGATCATACCAACAGCGGCTGCGCCTGCACCCCCAACAGAGCCATCAAATGCGAGGTCACTTCCTGCGCGAACCATTGCCAGAGTCAGTCCTACTGCGGCCTGAACGCCATTCAGGTCGGCACCCATGAGACCAACCCCACCATGGACCAGTGTACCGACTGCCAGAGCTTCCGCAAGAAGTAAGCAAAGAAGCGGCACGGCCGCTTCTTACATAGGGAGTGGGGGACATGGAGAAGAAAACGAAGTACCGCCTCAGCGGCGTCGTCGCAGGACTTACGAACGGCATTTTCGGTGGGGGCGGCGGCATTCCGCTGCTCGTGCTGCTGACGAAATGGGCTGGTGTGGAGGAAAAGAAGGCATTCGCCACCTGCGTGGCGGTCATTTTTCCGATGTGCGCGGTGTCGGCGGCGCTGTGGTATTGGCGCGCAGAGCTGTCCCTGACGTATCTCCTCGGCGGCTTTGCGGGCGGGCTGGTCGGCGGGAAGCTGTTCAAAAAGGTGCCGGACCTCTGGCTGCGGCGCATTTTCGCGCTCTTTCTGCTCTATGGCGGCTGGCGCTATCTTTTCACGGGAGGCTGAGCGATGACGGACTGGCTTCTGCCCGCGCTCGCGGGCTTCGGCACGGGCATCCTCTCGGCGTGGGGCGTCGGTGGCGGGACGCTGCTGCTCCTGCTCATGACGCTCTTTCTCGGCGTCGACCAGACGCAGGCGCAGGGCATCAACCTCCTCTACTTCCTGCCGACGGCCGGAATATCGCTCCTTGAGCACAGGAAAAACGGCTATCTCGACCGCGAGGTGATGCGCGCGGCGATCCCGCTCGGGACGCTCGCGGCGCTTGCCGCGGCGTG
>ERZ825384.4169-NODE-4169-length-11800-cov-4.468795_pt1 | contig 11800 bp, 10 predicted proteins | sample MGYA00519931_ERZ825384 | MGnify/ENA primary metagenome ERZ825384 (study PRJEB31778, sample SAMEA3449200) | human gut metagenome | biome: human gut; feature: human-associated habitat; material: faeces | place: United Kingdom | collected 2010/2012 ...
GCGACATGTGCGGCTGAGAAAATACTTCTCGGCCTGCAAACGTGCGCGCCGTCCGCCTTGGGCGGACGGCGCGTGCGCTGCAGTCAGGCCGCTAACCCCTTTGTCAAAAAAGTAATACTTTTTTGACAGACTCAACAGCCGCCATCCTCACGGGATGGCGGCTGTTTTCGTTTTGGCTTATTTGCGTTTTTTCTTCTTGTTCCTGTCGTCGGCCAGCGCCGCGTCGGATCGGCCGGTCTCCCGCTTGGTCTCGCCGCCGCCGACATGTTCGACGATCAGCATCACCGCGCCGAGCACGATGGGCAGCAGGTAGCCGATGCACATCGTGGCGCTGCTGAACATGTCGCCGCGCACGATGCCGACGACGATGCTGATGACGCCGAGGATCACAAGGAAGATACCCATGAACTTGGTTCTGGACATGGCAGACACTCCTTTTCGGTTGGATCGGCGCGCGTTACAGCGCGCGGTACTGCATGAGGATGGTCGCGACTTCCGCGCGCGTGGCGTTGCCCTGCGGATTCAGATAGAGTTTTCCGGCGCTCGGACTGCCGTTGATGACCTTGTATGCGACGGCCCATTTCATGTCGTCCAGGGCCCAGTCAGACACACTGGCACTGTCGGCAAAGCCGGTCAACTCGGCGGCTGCCTCCGTCTTGTCGGGTAAAAATTTTGCGGTGTAGCGGCTGAAGATGGCCACGATCTGCTCACGCGTGATGTTCTCCTGCGGGGCAAACGTCGTCTCGCTCATGCCGGCGACGATACCGTTCTGGCTTGCCCAGAGCACGGCGTCATGGTACCACGTGCCGGATGCAACGTCCGTAAACGGCATCTTGCCGCTCACGCTCGGACTGCCGGCCAGCCGGTGCAGCACAGCCACAAGCATGGCGCGCGTCATGGGGGCACCGGGGCTGAACTCCGTCTCGGACATGCCGACCATAAGCTCGTCCCGGAAGGCCTCGAGCACCGCGTCAAAATACCATGCGCCGGCCTTCACATCCTCGAACGGAGTCTTGGGCAGCTTGCTCAGATCAAGCGCGAACTCGACCGTGAGCGACACGGCGCTGCTGCCGGTGCTGTAGGTATAGCTGGGGGTCTCGACGGCGGCACTGTAGCGTGCGATGCCGGTCTCTTTGTCGTATGCCGCACCCTTGACTTCGGTGATGCTGCCGATGTGCTCCTTGCCGACAATCTGGCTGAGGTCGAACAGTCCAACGCCGTTTTCCGTGCCGCTGAGCGTGTAGCTGCCGGGGAGCTTCTGCACGTGACCGGTGTCGGTCTCGGCGTCCTTGATGGGCAGACCGGTCAGGTCGAGCGTGGCGAGCCGGTTGCCGCCGCAGTAGATCTCGCTCAGGTGTGTGTTTTTCGACACGTCAAGCGCGGTGAGCTCGTTGCTTTCGCAGTTGAGCGCCACGAGCTGCGTGAAGTGCTCGATGCCGGTCAGATCGGCGATGCCGAGACCGCTGCAGTTGAGCTCCGACACGCGGCGCGTTTCAAGCGTCGAGAGCAGGCTGTCGCCGTTGCCGTCAACGGTCTCGGCAAGCAGGGCACGGAAGGCCTCGTCCGGGAAGTTTTTCTCGTCGAGTGTAACGCCGCGCGTCAGATTCTGCATCTCAAAGTACACGCTCATGGCGGGCAGACCCTTGCGCCCTGTGTCGTAGCTGTAGGTGAAGTAGTCCGGCGTCTTGGCAAACTCCGCCTCGCCGGTCTGCTTGTCATAGTTTGCGTCGAGCACGCGCGTGATGCTGCCGAGGTTATCCTTGCCGACGATGACGTCGAAGTACACGGTGCACTTGCCGCCGTCCGTGACCGCGCCGGTCTGCTCCGGCAGATACTGCGGGCTGAGGATCGGATTTTCGGTCTTGCCGTCGCCCTGCGCGGTGGCGTTGAGGGCGGTGCAGCCCGAGAGGTCCAGCGCGGCGAGCGCGTTGTCGCTGCAGTCGAGCGATTCGAGCGCGGTGCAGCCCGTGAGGTCGAGCTTCGTCAGGGCGTTGAGGCTGCACGTGAGCACCTTGAGCTCCTTGTGCCCGCTCAGGTCGAGCGCGGTCAGGCGGTTGGCGCTGCACTCGAGCGTGGTCAGCTTCTCTGCGGCGGACACGTCGAGCGCCGTGAGCGCGTTATACGAGCATGCGACGGTTTTCAGCGCGCTGCAGCCCGTGAGGTCGAGCGCCGTGAGCGCGCAGCTCGAGGCGTCGAGCTGCGTGAGCGCGCTGCAGCCGGCGAGCTTCAGGCTCTGCAGCTTGCCGCAGCCGGACACGTCGAGCTTTTCGAGCTTGGCCATGCCGCTCAGGTCGAGCGTTGCGATCTGGTTGTTGCACGCAATCAGTTCGTGCAGATTCGTGAAGTGCTCGATACCGGTCATGTCGGCGACCTTTGTGATCTTCATTTCAAACAGGTCGATGCACTGTACGGCCTCGCACTCGGCCGCCGAGAGCTTGTTGTCCTTGTTCGTGTCGCAGTAGTCGGTCACGTATTTGCGCAGCGCCTGATCCGGGAAGTGCTCGGCATCGACCGGGATCTCGCCCGCGGCCATCGCCGGAACGCCCAGCGCCAGCAGCATCATGACCGCCAGCAGCAGACACAGCGTCTTTTTGAGATGTTTCATCGCAGTTCCTCCTGTAAAAGATTCCAGAACGTGGGACTTGTGAATGTTTCTATTGTAGCAGGTCTTGCGCCGCGGGTCAATCTCCGGCTGCGGCACGGCGGGCATGTATGGCGTGCTCGGTCACAAGCAGCATGGCGGCCATGCCGAGGTAACCGTAGACCGGGTAGACAGTGCCGATCAGATCGCCGAAGCCAAACAGACTTCCGGCAAAGGCGGCGGCCGTGAGCACGAGCAGCACGAGCGTGCGGTGGGCCGACAGCCACGCGGATTTCTGCCCGGTATAGGTCAGCACGGCCACGAGCGAGGAGACGCTCGTGCCGAACATGCCGAAAAAGAGCAGCACGGCGTACACGATGCCGGCCGCACCGAGCCGGCACGCGAGATCGAGCATGGGCAGGGGCGCCGCGATGCTCTCCGGGCTCGTCGCCAGTGCGCACAGCACGCCGAGCGCGACCGCAAGCAGCAGCACGCAGCCGAGCAGCGTGCCCCAACCGGCGGTGCTGCGGCTTTTCAGATGCTGCGTCATCGGGGCGAGAATGCCCACGGTGGCAAAGAAGTTGTAGGCCGCATAGTTCACGGCGCTCGTGACCCAGCTGCCGAGCATGGGGTTCGTGCTCCCGCCGGCGAAGGCTGCGGCGGTCAGCCCGGTGCGGTGTATCCGGATGCCCGCGATGATGAGCGCCGCGACGATCATGCACGGGACGGCCACGGTGAACACCGTCACCATACCGCCGACGCCGAAATATGCCGCCGCCGCGATGAGCACGCACACGAGCGCCGACCCGAGCCACACCGGCAGACCGAGCATCTGGCTGCCGAGCGCGCCGATGCCGGCCGTCATGATGCACACGACACCGAACAGCAGCGCCGCCGTCAGCACGCCGACAAGTGTGCGCAACCACGGAATGTCCGCGCGCACGATCAGCGCGTCCATTGCCCGGATGCCGGTGCGTGCGCTCAGCCGCAGCAGCAGCACACCCGTGCCGCCGAGCAGCGCAATCGCAAGCACAAGCCCCAGAAGGCCGTGCGTGCCGAACGCGCCGAAATACTGCCACAGTTCCTGTCCGGACACATACCCCGCGCCGAGAAAGCACCCGGCAAAGGTCAGACCCAGCCGCAGAGCACCGATTTTCCGCTGCATACCATATTCCCCCCGATGACAACTGCCAAGATAGATGACACAGAGTATAGCATATTTTGCGTGCAGTTCCAAGATGCGGCGGCGTGAAATTGACAAATTTCCGCCCACGGCCTATAATGGCTCAGACCCTTTGAGATATGGAGGAACGAGGAGTATGCATCAACCCTGCCTGGTCATCATGGCCGCCGGCATGGGCAGCCGCTTCGGAGGCCCGAAGCAGACGACGCCCGTGGATGAGTACGGCCATTTTCTGCTGCACTATTCGCTCTTTGACGCCTACCGCGCGGGCTTCCGCAAGGTCGTGTTCGTCGTCAAGGAGGAGACTGCCGAGGAGTTTCGCGAGAGCGTCGGCCCGGCCGTGGCTGCGGCGTTCGACGTGCGCTATGCCTATCAGAAGCTCGACACACTGCCGGAGGGCTACACCGTGCCCGACGGCCGCACGAAGCCATGGGGCACCGCTCACGCCGTGCTGTGTGCCGCGCCCGAGATCGACGGGCCGTTTGCCGTCATCAATTCCGACGACTATTACGGCATCGAGGCCTACCGCCTGCTGTATGATTTTCTGGCTGTGCCGCGCCCCGAGCGGTCGTATGCCATGGTGGGCTTCCGCCTGCGCAACACCGTCACGGCAAACGGCAGCGTGTCGCGCGGTGTCTGCACGGAGCGCGGCGGTATGCTCGAGAGCATCACGGAGCGCACGCACATCGAGCAGCGCGGTGCGGACGCTGCCTACACCGAGGACGGTGAGCATTTCATCGACCTGCCGGGCGATACGACGGTGTCCATGAATTTCTGGGGCTTTTCGCCGCTGTACCTGCGTGAACTTGCGCAGCGCTTCCCGGCGTTTCTGGATGAGAACCTGCCGCGCAACCCGCTCAAGTGCGAGTATTTCGTGCCGTCGATCGTCGACGCGCAGCTGCATGCCGGCACGGCGGACGTGACCATGCTGCACACGGACGATGCGTGGCACGGCGTGACGTATCACGATGACCTGCCGGACGTGGTCGCGGCGCTGCGCGCGCTGCGCGACGCGGGCAAGTATCCGGACAACATCTGGTGAACCGCAATATGCGCCTGTGGGGTTTCCCGCAGGCGCATTTTTTGGTATACTGATCTTATCTTTGCAAATTCACGAGGTGCTTATGAAGCAACTGGTTTTGGGAATTCTGGCGCACGTGGACGCCGGGAAGACGACGCTGTCCGAGGCGCTGCTCTACCGCACGGGCGCGATCCGCGATCTCGGCCGCGTCGACCATAAAAACGCGCACATGGACACGCACGCGCTCGAGCGTGCGCGCGGCATCACGATCTTTTCGCGGCAGGCGCGCATGACGCTCGGCGACACGGCGGTCACACTGCTCGACACGCCGGGGCACGTGGACTTTTCCGCCGAGATGGAGCGCACGCTGCAGGTGCTCGATTATGCGGTGCTCGTCATCAGCGGCACGGACGGCGTGCAGGCGCACACGCAGACACTCTGGCAGCTGCTGCGGCGCTACCGTGTGCCGGTGTTCGTGTTCGTGACGAAGATGGATCTGCCGGGTGCGGAGCGCGCGGTGCTTATGGACGACCTGCGCGCACACCTGAGCGGCGCGTGCGTGGACTTTACAGATCCCGATCCGGAGCAGATCGCCCTGTGCGATGAAGCGGCGCTCGAGCAGTATCTCGACACCGGCGCGCTGCCGGACGAGACCGTGCGCGCGCTCATCCGCGGGCGGAAGCTCTTTCCGTGCCTGTTCGGTTCGGGCCTGAAGCTCATGGGCGTGGACGAGCTGCTCACGGTGCTCACGCGCTACGCTGCGCTGCCGGATTACCCGTCGGAATTCGGCGCGCGGGTCTATAAGATCATGCGCGACGCGCAGGGCAATCGCCTTACGTGCCTGAAGGTGACGGGCGGGCAGCTGCGCGTGCGCACCCCGCTGACGTATCTTCCGCGCGGCGCGGACACGCCCGTGCAGGAGAAGGTGAATGCCATCCGGCTCTACTCGGGAGAAAAATTTGAGACGGCGGAGACGGTCCCTGCGGGCGGCGTGTGCGCCGTGCAGGGACTCACGCAGACGTATCCGGGGCAGGGGCTCGGCAGCGCGGCCGCGTCCATGCCGCCGTCACTCGAGCCGGTGCTTACCTACCGCATCGGTCTGCCGCCGGATGTGGACGCGCGCGCGTTTTTGCCGCGCCTGCGCGAGCTTGAGGAGGAGGACCCGCAGCTGCACATCGTCTGGGACGAGGCGCTGCGCGAGATCCATGTCCAGCTCATGGGCACGGTGCAGATCGAGGTGCTCAAAAGCCTCATCCGCGAGCGGTTCGACGTGGACGTGCAGGTCGATTCCGGCCGCATCCTGTATCAGGAGACGATCGCGGCGCCGGTCGAGGGCGTGGGACATTTCGAGCCGCTGCGCCACTATGCCGAGGTGCACCTGCTGCTCGAGCCCGCCGAGCGCGGCACGGGGCTGACGTTTGATACCTCCTGCAGCGAGGACGTGCTCGACCGGAACTGGCAGCGCCTGATCCTCACGCATCTGGCCGAAAAGTGCCACCGCGGCGTGCTCACCGGCGCACCGCTGACGGACGTGAAGATCACGCTGCTCGCCGGGCGTGCGCATGTCAAGCATACCGAGGGCGGCGATTTCCGGCAGGCGACGTGGCGCGCCGTGCGGCAGGGGCTCATGCAGGCCGAGAGCGTTCTGCTCGAGCCGTACTACGCCTTTCGCATGGAAGTGCCGGCCGAACAGATCGGCCGCGCGATCAGCGATGTGCGCCTCATGTGCGGCACGTTTTCCTCACCCGAGACGCACGGCGACATGGCTGTGCTCACGGGCCGCGCGCCGGTGAGCACGATGCGCGATTATCCCGCTGAGGTCGCGGCGTACACGCGCGGGCGCGGACGCATCTCGTGTACCGTTGCGGGCTACGACACCTGCCACAACGCGCAGGAGGTTATTGCAGAGAGCGGCTACGAGCCCACGCGCGACCTTGACAACACGCCCGACAGCGTCTTCTGCGCCCACGGTGCGGGCACGGTCATTCCGTGGGATCGTGTGCGCGATTATATGCATCTCGACACCGGCTTCGGCAAGGAGCAGCCCGCACCCGAGGACACGCCGCGGATGTTCCGCCGCCGGTTTGATCTCGATGACCGCGAGCTCGAGCAGATCCTGCAGCGCGAGTTCGGTCCCATCCGCCGCGCGCAGTATGCAGCCCCCGTGCGCAACGCCGCGCCCGGCGCGGACGAGACAGAGCGCGCGGAGCTGTTCCACCCCCGACGCGAGCGCGTGATCGTGGACGGCTACAACGTCATCTTCGCGTGGGACGAGCTGCGCGCCCTTGCCGACAGCGGGCATATCGACGCTGCGCGCGAGCGGCTCATGGACGCGCTGAGCAACTACGCCGCCTTCACGCGCCGCGAGGTCGTGGTCGTGTTCGACGGCTACCGCGTCCCCGGCGGTCAGGGCGAGAAGTTCGACCGCAGCGGTCTGCACGTGGTCTTTACGCGGCAAGGCGAGACGGCGGATGCCTACATGGAAAAGCTCGCCGACGAGATCGGGAAAAACGACTCCGTGCGCGTCGTCACGTCCGACGCGCTCATCCAGCTCACGGCGCTGCGCGCGGGTGTGCTGCGCATGAGCGCGCGCGAATTCCGGCAGGAGCTGGCGCAGGTGGCGCAGCAGCTCGAGGCCGCCATCCGCGACCTGAACGGGAGGTGAGGGCAGTGGAGGAAGACCTTCTGCGGCGTGCAGCCGATCTGGCCGAGCGCTGCGAGCGCACGGCGTCGGTCACGTCCACGGCATTTCTGACCCCGGCGGAGCAGTATGCGCTCACGAACTGGGCCCGTCACCGTGACTGCACGCTCGTGCTGCACGGCGGTGCGGAGGGGTGCGAGCGGCAGGTGGCGTTTTTCCTGCCGTTTTACCTCACGCCGGCGGACTTTGACCCCGCGGAGCACCTGCGCGCGGTGCAGTTTTCGGCGCCGTTCGGCGCGCCCGGCCACCGTGACTATCTCGGCGCGATCCTCGGTCTCGGCATCCGGCGCGAATGGGTCGGCGACATTCTCGTGCAGGCGCACGGCGCGTTCGTGTTCTGCCTGCCGAGCGTGGAGCCGGAGCTGCGCACACTCGAACAGGTCGGCCGCGCGGGCGTGAAGGCGGCGGCAGTGCCGCTGTCCGCCGTGCCCGTGCCGGAGCGCAGGGTGCGCCCCGTGACGTTCACGGTGCAGTCGGCGCGGCTGGATGCCGTCGTGAGCGGGATGTTTCGCCTCTCACGCACGAGCGCCGCGGCGCAGATCCGTGCGGGCGCGGTGCACCTCAACTATGCTGAGTGCCTGCGTCCGGATGCGCCGGTCGCACCGGGCGATGTGCTGTCGCTGCGCGGTGCGGGCAAGGGCGCGGTCACAGAGGTCGGCGGCCAGTCGCGCAAGGGACGACAGTTTGTGACGGCGGAGCTCTGGCAGTGAGCGTACAAATGCAAAAACCGCCGCACCGGTATCCTGGTGCGGCGGGGTATAAAAAATCTCCGGAGTCTGACTCCGGAGATTTTTGCTGAATTGTCTTGTCTTACTCGGCGATCGGCTCGGCGACCGGAGCGGCAGCAGCGGCGGCCTGATCGGCAACGGCCTTCTGCGAACGCTTATAAGCGCCGGAGACGACACACGCGATGATCGCAAACAGGATCGCAACGATGGCCAGAATGACGATCGCGACGAACTGGGTGTGACCCGTGAACTCGTAGGTGACAGGGTCGGGAGCCTTGCCGTAGCGGCAGGCGAACGTGTAGCCGGTGTAGCCGGTGAGCATGCCGATGATGTTGCCGGCGACGGCGACGACGGCAGAGATGATGCCGCAGACGGAGGCGGTCACGATCTTGCCCTTGCTGATGCGGATCACGGACAGGATGCCGAACAGTCCGGCGATGAGGCCGAGCACGGACGCGATGAGCATCGCGGCGACGACGCCGAGTCTGCTCATGACTTCCTTCGTGACGGCAGCGGTCTGGTAGACCTCGATGTAGTCCTTACCGGCCTGACCAACGGCGCGGCAGTTTTCGAGGTTCAGGTACTGGCAACCGTTGACGACACGAACCTCACCGTTGTCGTCGAGCTCCCAGATGGAGAAGTTGTCGCCGTAGCGCTCTTTGAGGATGTCGGCAACGCTCGGGCACATTTTCTTGTCGCCCTTGCCTTCGTTGTTCATGTAAGCGGGCTGGGTGAGCAGGAGCTCACAGCCGGCGGCGACCTGTGCGCAGCCGTCCTCGAAGGTGTTGAGCTGCTTCTTGCCGTCGGCGAGCTGGTTGCCGCCGGCCGCGAGATCGTTTTCGCCCTGCGCGAGCTGCTTCTCAGCGTCTCTGAGCTGAGCCTCGCCTGCGGCGATGGCCTTCTCGGCCTCGGCCAGCTGGACCAGACCGTCCTCGTACTGCTTGAGCTGGGCCTTGCCGTCGGCGACCATCTGCTGGATGTAAGCCGGCAGGTCAGTCACGTCGGCCGGGATATCCAGACCCTGCTTGGCCGCGATCGGACGCACGACGGAGACGAACCACGCCTGTGCGTTCGAGAAGCCGGCGAGGTTTGCGATGGTGCCGTCGCGGAACTCGACATACTGGTTAACGTAGGGCATCAGAGGCTCGATCTTGGCGAGGGTGGCCTTGCCTTCATTGTAAGCCTGGGTGTTGTCGGCAATCTGCTTCTTGCCGGCGGCGTAGGCAGCTTTGCCTTCCTCGAGCTGCTTCTTGCCGGCGTAGTAGGCGGCGTAGCCTGCGGAGAGTTGAGTCTTGCCTTCGGAGTAGGCGATCAGGCCGGCGGTGTAGGTGTCCACGCCGGCGAGGTACGTGCCCTCGTTCTCCTGCAGCAGATCAAGACCGTCGTTGAGCGTCTCGATCGCTTCCAGACCCTCTTTCGCGTCCTTTTCCTTGTACTCCTTGACATTCATGATGTCGCTGAAGCTGCTCACTCCGGCGAACAGGCCGAAGATACTCGCAGCGATCAGGCAGACGCTGATGATGGTGAGTAATACTTTTTTCATATCGTTCCTCCACTCATTTAAGCAAATTTCAGTCTAATACCGAACGCTTATCATAAACTATATCTTAAATTTCACAAAATCGCAAGAGAAACAGATTATTTCTTTTGCAAGTGCCAAAAAACCGTCTTTTTGCAACAAATATGAAAGGAATTGTTGTGCAGAATTTCCGTTTTCTTCGTTCTCGATTTGGCGTTTTTTTGCTGCTGGTTCAACATATTCGCGCGGGTGTGAAAACTTGTCTCGCAACGCACAAAGCGTGAAAAAACTCCGCGATCCGGCCCGGATCGCGGAGAAAAAGGATGTTTTTACAAAATGCCGAGGTGTTCGAGCAGGATCTTCGTGCCGAGCAGGATGAGGATTCCGCCGCCGGCAAACTCTGCCTTGCGCTTGAAGCGCAGGCCGACCACGCTGCCGAGCCGGATACCGGCCGCGGAAAAGGCGAAGGTGATCGTGCCGATGAGCGCCACGGCGGGCACGATGCGCGTGCCGGGCAGGAACGCGAACGTGATGCCGACGGCGAGCGCGTCGATGCTTGTCGCGACGGCGAGCAGGAGCATGGTCTTGCATGCGAGCGAGGCATCGAGCTGATCTTCGTCCTTGGACAGCGCCTCGCGGATCATATTGCCGCCGATGATGCCCAGCAGAACGAACGCGATCCAGTGGTCGACGGAGGTGACAAACTGCTCAAACTGCGTGCCGAGCAGATAGCCCAGCAGCGGCATGAGCGCCTGAAAACCGCCGAACCATGCCCCCGCGATGCAGCATTCCTTCCACGACACGCGCTGCAGGGCCAGTCCCTTGCAGACGGAAACGGCGAACGCGTCCATCGACAGACCGACTGCCAGCACGGCCAGCTCCCAAAACCCCATGTCTTCACGACCCTTTTACGCAGATTCCCTATACTATAAAGGAAAGAAAGGGAAAATGCAAGAAGGATCTGCAAATTTTGTGCATAAAAAACCGGCGTCCGGAAGCCCGGGCACCGGTCCGACTTGTCAAAGAACCTTGTAGCCTTTGCGCCCGCAGGCGCAAAGAAAGTCCGATCATTTTCTCAGGCGACATGTGCGGCGGAGAAAATACCGCTCGGCCTGCAAACGTGCGCGCTGGCAGCCAAAGGCGGACAGCGCGTGCGCTGCAGTCAGGCCGCAGACCCCTTTGTCAAAAAGTAATACTTTTTGACAGCATCAACCGGCGTCCGGAAGCCCGGACGCCGGTCGGCAGATCGATTCAGCAGGCCTCGATGAGGATGACATTGCTCATCAGGTCCACTTTCTTGAGTTTGCCGGGGATGACCTTGCGGATCCCCATCAGGTCGGTCAGCGTGACGTTCTCGCCATCGGCAGAGACGTTGCACACGCGCGAGCAGACGAGGTTTTCCTTGCCGTCCCGGATCTCATATGCATCGGAAAGACACATGGTATTCGCTCCTTTTTACCCGTTAGTTCTGCTTGGCAAGCTCGAGGGCTTTTTCGAGCTTGCTGTTGCCGTGGTCATATTCATGCAGCGCCTCAGCCAGTGCCGCGGCCGCCTCGGTCTTGCCGGCATCCTCGAGCGCATGGCAGATGTCGTGCAGCTCATCGGCATGGTGACGGTTGTGGTCGAGCATATAGGTCAGCAGCGCCAGCACCTCTTCGTGGCTCATCGGCTTGCCGCCGGTGTGCTCATGGCTGTGCGGGTGGCTGTGATGCGCATGATCGTGATCGTGTTCATGTTCGTGCATGGGAAACACTCCTTTCTCGAGCGGGACAGGAAAATCATGTCAGAAATGATAGCTGCCCAGTATGGATTGTTCAAATTCTATCACATTTTTTTGTTGAAATCAACAATTTTTTTGCCATTGTATGCTGTGTAGGGCTTGTAAAATGCGCACAAACGTGTTAATCTCTTGACGAGAGGAGGGCAAACCGCCCTCTGGTATGGAAAAGATAACAACATGGAAAAGGCAAAAAACACAAACAATCGGGAGGAGAAGTAGTATTATGAAGTATTTTGGCGGATGCGACGTAGGTTCCACCTACACGAAGGCAGTCATTCTGGACGAGA